>Ga0070728_10004874_pt1 | contig 13567 bp, 6 predicted proteins | sample tdDd471_FD_66723 | JGI IMG/M metagenome (GOLD analysis project Ga0070728, IMG submission 66723) | Marine sediment microbial communities from the Atlantic coast under amendment with organic carbon and nitrate - tdDd47.1 | ecosystem: Environmental > Aquatic > Marine > Coastal > Sediment | place...
AGCTATTCTTGCCCTTGATTCTACTAACATAACTTTGTAATCCAACAATCCCTGTCGGTTTGAAACTTTACCATGCCCAGGAATAACAATCGTATTATCGTCGCATTTTTCAATTATTTTGTTTAGGGCTTTGATATAACCGTCAATTGTACCTCCATAGAAAACATCAATTATTGGAAAGCCATTTGATTCAAACAGATCCCCCGCATGAATAATATTGAAATCAGGGATATTGTATATAACATCACAATCAGATTGACCATTAGGACAATAAATTCCCTCAATTGCTGTATTGTTAAAAAACAGCGTGAGAGAATCCTTAAAACAAATTACAGGTAAAGCTGCTGTAGGATAAGGAGGGATAATAGGATATTTAACACCTAGAATTTCATCAACTTCCCACTCCATGGTCATATGTTTTCTGGTATTTTTATGCGCAACAATTACAGCTCCATCTTCTGAAAGTTTCCTGTTCCCTCCGACATGGTCAAAATGCAAATGCGTATTTAAGATATACTTTACAGGTAAATTAACAATTGAGTGAACTGCTGAATCTGTTTTTGAAGCAAATCCCTTATGCCCGGTATCAATAACTAATAAACCGTCATTACCCACCATAACTATTATATTGCAGCCATAATCTGTAAGCAGATAAATATTTTTTGCTATCATAGGTGCTCCTGTCAATTTAGTATCTGACTGAGCATATGACCAATTAGAGATTGAAAATATAGATAAGGTTAAAATCGTAATTAAGGTGTTCTTCTTATTTGTTTTCATGATGAAATTATTAATCGAATAAGAAAATTAAGAAATCATTTACTTAAATTCAATATTCTTGAGTCACCATTCTAACTAACGCTAAAATTCCAAATTCGTAAAAGTTATTAATTCAGAGCCATACTATGTTCAGAAATCAATGTGTTGGTATAGGGGGAATTGGGCATAAGAGCCTGCCGGATGATGCGTTAGGGATTTTAACTTTACACACTTTCTAAATTGAGTGGTGGAATTTATTGTTTATGGATACGCTTATTGTTTATTCAAGTTGGCTTTCCACCCAAACCCGACTTTCTTCTTTTTCCTTAATATAAAGAAAGGCAACAAAGAAAATTAACGCTGCTTTTTAAGTAGCTTTCTGACTTAGCTCTAACTCAAGTGCGGCCGAGTGATTTGCAAGAAAAGCTCTCAATTTCCCGGTCTTACTAGAGTTCTCATAAAAACGAAAACTCTATTAAAAAGAGGCCTACCCCCCAAACCAATCAAAAACTGGTTTTGCTTTTAAAAGAACGGTTACAATTTTTTTTATGGGCGGAGGTGATGTTTTAATGCATACTTTTCACCCTACATGGTGTGGTCAAATCAACAGGCAAAAGAAATGCATTAAATAAAAAAACGACCGGAATAATGTATGAACATCAATCCGGCCGTTTATCATCAAGGTATTATTAAGTTTCCAGCCTTAATAATTAAATATATCATACGTCAATATTATACCATTATGGTCGCTTAAATAACGATTGGTGGTATTAACATTTGAGCACAGTGAATTAACAGGTGTAGCGGTAAATTGAATACGTCCAAAAGTTCTAAGCGATGGATACGGTCCACCTCCCGGTATCTTTAGGAACATATAGTCCAATACCCTACCATAGGATACTGAATTCCATGAATGAAAGGAATAAGGTCTTGTTTCCAAAGCGTCATACGGCAATTTAGCCACAAGTCCGAAAGAAGATGAATCGGCTATGGCTTCAATGGTATTATTATAATGATCTATTTCACTTTGGGTAGGACTTATGCTTGGCCCATGTACATTAGTGTCCATGATATTAAAATCACCAGCCAATAAAACTGCTGTATTCGTATCAAAGGTTTTATAATTTTCAATAATTTGGGCAACCTGTGCTTCCCGATCCACCGTATTAAGTCCCAGATGTGTATTAATAACCCATGCGGACTTACTACCATTATCAAACTTTAAGGCGATAGCACCACGCGGCTCAGAATCCTTAATTAAAGGCAAAGACCAAACTTGTGTTTTAGTATAATTTACATTGCTAACTATGGCAATCCCATAAGAGTTTCCTAATGGACTATGAAATTCATAACTCCATCCTAAACCTAAGTTACTGACCAGCTCGTCTAATATATTCTTTCCCCTATAATCTATATTAACCTCTTGAAAACACAAGATACCCTGGCTACCATCGGTGAATTCATTGCTTATTGTTTCGATTAACAGATCGATGGCATATTCTTTATTAATTAATTGCTTAACACTTGAAGCATAGTCAGCACATGGAATTCTGTGCTCTTCGGGTAATACAGTCCAGCTACTAACCGCTCCCCATGACACCTTCCAGGTTGACCCGGAGATATATAAGATATCCGTTTTACAATCCCCGTTAAAATCATGAAAACAATAATTACTCAGCGGTTTGGTTGAGTAATTGAGTGGAATCCATGAACCGACACCACCAGATAAGTATTGCCATTGACCATTCTCAGATGCAAAAATGTCCGTTTTACCATCACCGTCAAAATCGCCGAATATTAGATCGCTCAGTGGAATGGTTGCGGCATTTAAATTGACCCAAGAATTCACACCTCCGGAAGAATAGGCATAGTGTCCTTTTCGCAAGGTCAAAATATCCGTTTTTCCATCCCCATCAAAATCTTCAAATCTAAGATCGCTTAATGGTATCGATGAAGAATTTAGATTAATCCATGAGCTTACACCTCCGGATGAATAGCGCCATTGCCCATTCAATGATGAAAATATATCCGTTTTTCCATCCCCATTAAAATCGCCAAATCTTAAATCTTCCAAAGGAACAGATGCTGAATTTAAGTCAATCCATGAACTTAGGCCGGCTGATGAATAACGCCACTGGTTACCTGAAATGGTGAACACATCGGTGACGCCATCACCATCAAAATCGCCAAATCTTAATTCAGAAAATGGCTTTGAAGATGCATTCAGATCCTGCCATCCGTTCTCGGCATTCGGCAGATAGCGCCATTGATTATTATACACTGAAAATACATCGGTGGTACCATCTCCATTAAAATCACCAAATCCGATTTGATTCCTATCAGGTGACCATTCACAGCCGCATCCATTGAATACCCTCGTCGCCCCCATCGCAAGATTGTAGGTCAGAACTTTAACATTTGACGAAGCTGCTGATTTCAATGCGGGAGGAGCCTCATCAATGAATTCGGTCTTTTGCTCGTCACATCCAATCATAACTACTACCAGGCCCAGTATAAAGCTATACGACAATAATTTGGATAATAGATTCATATTTATAAACTTAATGATTTAACTTACTGATTAAATTCAACTTCTACTTATTCTGTCATCTACATTCGATATTTACAAGTCGCAAGATTCCTTCACTCTTCTTTTCTGAAACCCAAAGTAGCTATAAGTGCACAATGGTCGGATGCATCACTACGAAATATCACTTTAGTATCACCCAAAACTTTCCACTCATCATTATTGGGCATCAGGATAAAATCAATCTTCTTACGCATGCCTGTTCGGGTTGAAAACGTATTATTCAATTCGGTATCAGCCACTTTAAACTCATTCAATAAATTAGCCATATCTGCTGCATGCGCTTCAGTATTTAAATCACCACAAACAAGCAGTGGCTGCTTATTTAAGGTAGCAGTATAATAGTTAATAATTTGTGATATCTGGGTAGCTCGCTCATTACTTTTATTGGAGAGATGAGACGAGTTAAAAAAGAGGGAACGCTCCCCTGGAAGTATCACTTTAGCCACTCCAAATGAGCGAGGTTCTCCATCATCATTATACATTGGCCAGGTTGTGAAAGATTGTACCGGGAATCTGGACAGAATGGCCGAACCATACTCTCCTCCCTGATAATTAATAAATTTACAAAAATACCCCAGCATGTTGGTTCGATCGGCCAACTCCTTGACCTGATCAATATTTCCTGATCGGCGGCAGTTCACATCCACTTCCTGAAGAGCTACCAGATCCGGATTCTCCGCTTTGATGATTTCAGCAAATAAGTCCATATCAATTTTTCCGGCGGTCGTCTCCCCATGATAAATATTATACGTCATTATACGCAATGTATCGTATTTGACCATTGACGATGGCTCAACAGCGATTTGCTTTTCAACTTCCGACGAAAGGCCATTGGCATCCTCAACAGATAAGCTTATCTTATAATTGCCTTCTTGCATGAACGAATGTTCCGGATTCTGATCATCCGATTCTGCAGATAAATCACCAAAATCCCACGACCATTTGATTATTTCCCCTGATCCTTCTTTGGATGCGTCGATAAATTCAATGGCTTCTCCAACCGCTACCGGATTTGAATGGATACTGAAATCGGCAAAAGGTGGATATTTAGCTTCTGTTTCCTCACTATCACAAGCGCACAAAACACCCATGATGAAAGGTAGAATGTATAAGTTTTTAATATAATTCATGTGTACTATTTAACCGGATTATCAGAAACAGACTTATACCGCCTCCTATTTTTTCAATTGCAACACAGCCGTCAGAGGTAGATGATCAGAGGCCTCTGGTCGACCTATTACTAAAGTTTGTTTCACTTGCCATTGCTCCTCTGGCCATGAGAGTATATAATCGATCTTTGCTTCCGGATCAATGGAAGGGAATGTAAAACGGTGGTGCTGATCGGCCATCGTCCATTCCGGCATTGTGGCGTTTACTTCTTCCGGATACGCATTAAAATCACCTGCTAAAAGCGTCGGAACACCATCATTTACCAACTGCTTCACATACTCAAACTGAGCGGTACGTAAGGAATCAGACTTGTGAGATAAATGGGCATTAATCACCCTTATGGTATCTCCGGATGGTAACTCCAACACGACCTCCATAGCAACTCTTTGCTCGGCAGAGGGCACATGTGGTAACTTATGCACTTCTGATTTGATAACCAGATATTTCGTCAATACAGCTAAGCCATACTGCCCACCCGCATAATTGATCGCCTTTCCGAAAAGAGCCGTCATACCGGTTTCACATCCCAATTCTATGGAAAGATCCCTTCCCCCCACACGTTTGGTTTTTCGATCCACTTCCTGGAGTGCCAGAATATCCGGTTCGTATTCGCTGATTACATTCCCCACCCGCTCTAAGTCTAAATCACCATCTATATCGGCGCCATGATGAATATTAAATGTCATAAACCGAATATCACTGTGATTATTTTCTTGCGCCTTAATCGTCAAGAAATTGCACAAAACGCACAATGCAAATAACCCATACCTTATTGTTTTCATTCGTCTTTAGTTTTTAAAAGCGTATATTTAATAATCCACCATAAGGATCTTAAAAAAAACATAACAGTGAACTCAACACCTATATACCCGCTATCATATTGAAAAACCAAAAGAAGGCAGATACCATGTGTTGAACTCACTGATTATGGTATAACGTTAAGCATCCATCTTACATAGAGGTATGTCTTCTGTTTTTACCTTTCATAGGCCATGCTGAATCCGCTGGCGCACTATCTGGTACCGAAATTTTATTCAATGTAATGGTACCGGCAGATGCATCATACGATTCCACATAAATAGTTCCATCATCGGCCATTACCGGCGAATTCACAATTCCATTTCCAAGTGTAAATTCTTTCACCTTCTCACCTAGACTATTAATGATAACCAATCTACCATCCTGTGTACCAACATATATGTTATCGTTTTTATCAACAGCAGGCACACTCTCCTCAATAACAACTTCATTCTGCCATTTTACTGATCCATCGGCAGGATTAAGCGCATATACACCTGCTGAAGATCCGGTATAAAGGGTGCCATCAGTTCCAATGACAACACCAGAGGAATTTGCCAGACTTATCGCAGAAGTCCATTTAACGGCTCCGCTTGAAGAGTTATCACTAACGGCTACCACTTCAGTATCTGTTGTCAGGTACAATGTACCATCAGAATCAACTGAAATAGACGTTCCATATCCAGCAGAAGTAGATACCGCTTCGTTCCACTTGAACGAACCATCTGATGCATTAATGGCATAAACTAAACCATTTGATGTATCGAAGAAATAAGCCGTTGAACCATCGGCACTTAATGCTGGTGTTGAATAGGTAGAACCCAGGTCTAAAACTTCCCATCTTTTTGTACCATCAGGTGAGAAAGAATATAAACCAGCACTTGCTGATCCTTTCGTAGATACATATACATTCCCGTTATCATCCATGGCACAAGAGGAGTTAGAAACACCACGATTACCTGTTTCACCTTGCCAGCGCACTGAACCATCACCAGCACTTAATGAAAGTAAAGACGGTACAGCCCAGCTTCCAATGTACACATTCCCATCAGTATCAACAGATGGCGCATTTTTAATATTAACACCCGCTGCATATGCCCATTTTTTAGTCGCCGAGGTTCCATTATCGGTAACAGCCACCACCTGACTGTTTGCTCCCATGCCTTCAACATAATAGATGGTACCGTCATCCGCAATTGCTGCTCTTGTGGCATCATTGTACCCTTCCACAGCTGTTCCATTGTTAAAAGTCCAGTCCAATGTGGCCTCAAATTCTGTTACTGGTTTGTCCTCAACTGTTATAACTTTTTCACAAATTGCAGTCATGCCAGAAGCATCTTTTATAAACAATCGGACATCATAATCACCTTCTTCCTGATAAACATAGGTTGCATTTTGCTGATCCGAATTGGCTTCAACAACACCAAAATCCCAAGTCCATTCGATAATGTCATTTGAACCAGGCTGAGAGTTATCAGTAAACTGCACTTCATCTCCAGCCAACAGGCTTTCAGGTGAAAAAGTAAACTCTGCTACAGGAGCCAATTGCTCTTCGTCCTCACTACATGCGGTAGTTAAGACCACTAAAAATGCTAACAATAAAAAGTAATTGAATTTCATATACGTTAATTTAATAGTTAAAATTTCTAACAACACTTGCTTTTAAATGCGTTCTGCCGCATTATTATGCATTCTGCTGTTTTTTTTGTTTTTAGAGAAAAGAGATTTTATTAATCGTTTTTGAGATTTAAAATGTTTGCTAATATGCTTTCCATCCGATTAATCTTCCGTTTTAGCATTCCAAACAAAGAGCGCCAATACCACCGATAATGCGGCGGCACTTAACCAAAAGATTTTAACAGTTGAAAAGTCATAACAATCTATTCCGTTCTCAATTGAACGGTTATTGCCAATTAAAAAACCACTGACTATATCCTGAATACCGGCACCAATATAGCTGACAATTCCCATCAAGCCCAAAGCGGCTCCGGTAGCTTTTTTCGATGCAATATCCACAGCCATCAGTCCGCCCACAAAGGTGATTAAGATTCCGATGGCAAATCCAAATAGGATCATACTCAAGGTATCTACCCAAACATAACCATCGGGAAAGAAAAGAAATAACGAAATAGACGTCACATTCAACAAGCCTGCTACCAATGCCGGCACATTACGGCTACTCTTAAAAAACTTGTCGGAGATAATACCTGCCACAACCGTTCCTATGATTCCAGAGATGGCACTCACTGATACAATAGAACTTGCTTCCAGGGTAGTATACCCTTTCTGTGCTTCTAAATAATAGATCCCCCAACTTTCAATGGCATAGCGACTGATGTACATTAAAGAACTTGACAATGCCAAAATCCATATGTACGGATTTTTTAATACTTCCAACTGTAAAGAAGAGACCGATTTACTTTTGGTGGATATGGCACTGTGGTCATTTTTATAATCGGCAATGGATGGCAAGCCTTTGCTTTCAGGTGAATCGTGCATAAAGAGAGCAACTAGTAGCGCACCTAGCAAACCGATTACTGCTGCGCCCCAAAATCCCCACTGCCAACCAAATAGGCTAACCACAAAGGCCACACCTATATAGGTAATTGCTTTTCCGATACTATGACTGGCACTCCAGATGCCATAGTAGGTCCCGCGTTCGCGGTTACTAAACCATCGGGATAAGCTAACGACGCTGGGAGCCGCCCCAATGGACTGAAACCAGCCATTTAATCCCCACAGGACGGTAAAAACAATGAATGATGCGGAAAACCCGAGCGCCAGATTAATTAACGCACTGCATAACAAACCAAAAGCCATAAACCGCTTAATATTGCTTCGATCGGCGATAAATCCATTGAAAAGCTTTCCAATCGCATAGGAGAAGAATAAGGCCGAACCTATCATGCCCAATTGTGATTCATTCAATATATCTGCATCAACAAGGGGCTTTTTAATAACATTTAAACTTAAACGACACACATAGTATAAACTATAACCCAATGTGGCGGATAAAAACACCGACCAACGTAAGTGCTTATAACGTGCATCTACCTCATTTTTATCAGACACTTCAATAGCAGGTTGAGCTTTAAAAAAGTCAACTATAAATTTCATAATTAAAAATCCTTTAATGTTTAAACAGACCTATCCATCCTTATTTACGCACAACTAAAATCCCAGGCAAAATATTCGCAATAAAGCAATTACCCACCTTAGCAATGCAGGATAATTTGATTTACCAGGGATGAAATATTAAAATTCACCCCTGGAATTATTTTTTCTATTTTACTATTCAACACCAGTGTTGTGGCACCTCACAGACAGCTTTCTAATCTTCCCAATTAGGATTTTGCAGCAAGTTTTCATTTAGTGCAATATCTTCTATCGGAATTGGATAGAAGTAGTCTTTTGTTTCATCAAAAATAACGTCATAGTCAAAAGGATTCAGGTAACCCGATGTCCCATTAGTCAGCTTTCGGGTATTCACATTAATAATTGTTGGTGTTCCTGCAGGCGCTCCGGAAGCATCGCCATCATGCAGATACACATCTGTCTGACCATCATTATTAAAATCATGTGCCCCTAAACCAGAGAAATAGATACCGACCATGGCTTGTTCCAATTTCTTTCCAGCTTTCCATCTCATCAAGTCATCCCAGCGTAATCCTTCCATGAACAACTCAATGCGGCGCTCTCTGCGAATCTCCAGGATCACTCCTTTATTTGGCCCCTGCTCCACATTAGGATACATACCTTCTAAAAAGGAATCCGGATTGGCATTTGCAGCACCCAACTGTAAATGTGGCATAGCAACACGATCGCGCAATTTGTTAACAGATAGATCCAGATCATTTTGATTGATTATCCCTAATTCAGCTTTGGCTTCTGCATAAACCAAAAGTGCTTCAGCATAACGGAATAAAATGATATCATTTTTAGACATTTTCAGATCCCAGTTATCTTTTGAGGAAAGACTCTTAACTACTCTGTATCCCGTTGTGGTTCCACTCAGATCAACTAGTTCAGCTGAGCTTTCACCATAAGCCGTAAAATCAGGACCAGCAGTGGTTTGGGTTAGCCTAGGATCGCGATTTTGCATCTCCTCATAAAATTCCGTCGTTTCATAGCCCGCCTGATCGGTATAACGGTTCCCGTCTGCCATGAGGTAACTATTTATCATATCCTTCGTCATTCCATATGCCCCCTGGGTGGGTGACGTCATTAAATAACCTGTATTGTGAACAGTGTAATCCGGATGATATTGTTTCGCCAAAATCGTTTCCGTGGAATTCTGATCCAATAAATTTAATAAATTACCATACGCGGCTGCCGAACCACCTGTTCCATATATACTATACGCTCCGGAAGAAATTAATTCCCCGGCAGCCGATGCTGCTTCTTCCAGAAATTTCTGATAATTCTCCAATCCATGGTACTTACGAAACGTCCCTTCAAACAAACACACCCTTGCTTTTAAAGCCAATGCCGTATATTTCGTGATTCGATTTAATTCGACCTCTGCATCAATCATAGCTTCAGCATCATTCAAATCATTCAAAACCGAATCCATGACTAATACCCGTGAATCCCGGGGTTTGTATAATTCATCGCTTCCTGCTTCCAATACTTGGCCATACCAGGGCACATCACCAAAGCGCTTTACCTTAGTATAATAAAACCATGCCCTGAAATATTTCGCAATACCGCCATAGTGTTTTTTAGCATCTTCATCAGGACAAACGTGATAATTATCTATAAAGAAATTGATGGAACGCAAATCAGACCACGTCCATCCCCCTGATCCTTTGTCAACCGGCACAATTCGAGTGCCCATCACACGCGCATCAACGGTAAGGGGAAGAATATTATCAGAGGTGGCATCTTCCTGATACACATCCTCATTGGGCAACATATCATATAAACCATTGATATATGCTTCCAATTCTGTGGCCGAACTAAAATAAACCGAGGCATCCAGTTGATCCGTGGAAGGTCTTTCCAGGTAACTTTCATTACAACCAAAGGATACAATCCCTATTAAGCCAGCTATTAGTATTTTATTTATTATTCTCATAATCAAACATTCAAATCAATTAAAATTACAGCGTTAAGTTAATACCGAATGAAACGATTTTTCCCATTGGGTATCCATTTACATCTGATCGATCCGTTGCATCCCCCGGATCATTGAAACTAATACCAGAACCAGCCTGCTCCGGATCAATGTATTTTGTCAGGTCACCAAATCTTATTGTAAACAGATTCTCGCCACTGAAATAAACGCGTAATCGCTCAATGTTGGCTTTTTTAGTCCATGCTTTGGGTAGCGTATAGCCCAATGTGATGTTCTTAACACGTAAATACCCCACATTAGTAAGATAATAGTCGTTAACAGCTCCTAATTGGCGATTCGACTTAAGAGAAGTATAACCGCGGTTGATTTGCGGATATTTACCGCTAGTATTTTCCGGACTCCATGCATTTTCCACCAGGTCTTTCCGGATAAACGTTACATAAGGTCGCTCATAGGTTCCCCAATATAACTTACCTGTGGGATACCAGTCTTGAGAAACAACCCCTGCTCCAGCCATTGAAAAATCAAAGCCTTTCCAATCTGCACTGAAAGAGAATCCAAACGGAAATTTAGGCATGGCATTCCCGATTTTTTCAAGGTCTCCATGGTCATCCAAGGTATTATTGCCTTTACTAATCTCACCATCACCATTCACATCTACATACTTCACGTCTCCGGCGCGTAATCCTTTCCATTCATCATTCCGGGCAATATTAATTGCAAAATCATACACCTGTCCCAAATCTTTTGATGGATTGTCAAAAGAATTCTGGTATTCTGCAGCCTCAGCATCTGACTGGAATTGACCATCTACACGATACCCCCAGATTTCACCAAGCTCCTGGCCCTCATAAAAAGTGCTCAAGACACCTTCTGGGTTATCATATTTGGTTATTATGCCTTTAAAATTACTCAAACTAAATGTGGCACCAAATTTCAATGGACTACCTGCTACATCGAAACTGTTGTTATAACCAATGCTGATTTCAATCCCCTTCACACTTAAATCGGCAATATTTTCCCTTGGCTCATCAGCACCAAAAACACTTGGTAATGGTTCACCCGGTAAATACATATCAGTTGTCATTTTATCGAAATAATCAAAGGAAGCCAACAATTTATTATTCATGAAACCGATGTCAAATCCATAATCGATAGTCGACGTTTTCTCCCAGGTCACAACACCAGGCATAGGTTCCGGGTCTCTTACTTCATTTATCTGTGCTCCATCTACTAACCAGTTGGATGTTCCTACGGGAAGAAGCTGTGAAAAAGTATCCAGGGGTACGTTTTGATTCCCCAACTGACCATACGATGCTCTCAACTTGAAAGTACTCACCACATCTTGCAGTGGCGCCCAAAAATTCTCACGACTAAGGTGCCACCCTCCGGATACGGAAGGAAAGAATCCCCATCTGCCTTCTGAAGGAAATCTGGAAGAACCGTCATAGCGTCCATTTAACTCCAGAAGATAACGTCCCTTGTAATCATAGTTTAAACGTCCAAAATACCCTCTGACAGCCCATAGGTTTGTTGAACCATCTGCTCGTAATAATTCTGTTCCCAGATTGAGATTAGCATAATTTTCATTGAAAAGTCCTCCTTGTTCGGCTAAAATTATATCCTCATCAAAATCTTCCTGGTTAAAACCAGCCATCACTTTAAAATTGTGATCTTCAAAGAAACTTCTCTCATAGGTACCATATAAATTTACCGCATTGAAGTTTCGCTCTATTCTTCGTTCAGTTAGGCGGTTGAGCCCAACAGTTCGCATACTTATGCTTGAACCCGTTAAATAATCAAATGTATTTAAGCGGGTTTTCTCACCCATGTGATTGGCCCGATGACTATAATCAAAGTTAACAACCATGCCTTTGAAAGGGGTTATTTTCGCACTAACCGTGTTGATAAACTCTTTATAATAATTCTCTGTCCAATTATTTCCATTCTCCAAAGCAGCATGTGTACTTTCACCACGATAATCGTAGGGTACACCATCAATTTCGTATGGCATGAAAGCCATCAGCCAGTTCTTGGTATACGTCCATGTATCACCCCAGCCTTTGTTTCTACCTCCATATTCGATGTCATCGCCGGTATTGTACTGTATGTTATTTGAGACCTCCAGCCAATCCGTTGCCTGAAAGGAAATATTAGCCTTCATGTTATACCTGTTCACTTTCTCATCCACTATCTTCTGAATGGTATTGGTGGAGTAATATCTTCCGGACAGATATGCTTTTACTTTATCGGTTCCGCCAGATAATGAAATATTGTGACTTTGAGAACTTTGAACATCTCTAAACAAATAATCATACCAATTGGTATTATAAAAGAATTTATTCTTACCATTACCCTGCAGTTCATGAAATGGTTCGATTTCCCCACTAGACACTTTCTGAATGGTTTCCCAATCTCCTTCATCATACCCCGTATAGCTACTGCCATTGTACCCATAAATTGCAGCATCAACAGTTTTTCCATATAAATAAGGATCCGAAATGTAATCAGTGCGAGTTGTCGGACTTGTAAAACCAAGATTATTGGAATAATCAATCACAACATCACCAGAAGCTCCTTTTTTAGTTGTTACCAGAATCACACCAAATGCACCGCGCGCTCCGTAAATGGCTGCTGAAGAGGCATCCTTTAACACAGTAATTGTTTCAATATCATTAGGATTTAGCCGATCTATATCACCGGCAATACCATCCACCAACACTAAAGGACTCCCTCCATTAATGGAGTTAAATCCCCGGATATTCATTTTTGCGCTATTACGTGGATCACCCGAACTTGGTTGAACATTTAAACCGGGCATCATACCCTGCAATGCTGATGATACATTGGCCGACGGCCGGGATGCAATCTTATCAGAACTAATCTGATCCACTGCACCGGTCAGGTTAACCTTCTTCTGATAACCATAACCTATGGCCACCACTTCATCCAAACCAATAAATTCTTCTACCAATGTAACAGTAATGTCAGAACGGCCAGCCACTTGAACCTCCTGGGTATTAAAGCCAATAAAAGAATAGGTTAATACCGCATCTTCAGCACTTACTGTGATCGAGTAAGAACCATCCACACCGGAAATAACACCATTCGTTGGATGGGATTGTTCAAATACGTTCACCCCCGGTATCGGGTCTCCTTTATCATCGCTTACT
>Ga0070728_10004875_pt1 | contig 13566 bp, 7 predicted proteins | sample tdDd471_FD_66723 | JGI IMG/M metagenome (GOLD analysis project Ga0070728, IMG submission 66723) | Marine sediment microbial communities from the Atlantic coast under amendment with organic carbon and nitrate - tdDd47.1 | ecosystem: Environmental > Aquatic > Marine > Coastal > Sediment | place...
GTATCACTGGGTGGGCTCTGGCTGATTTCAGCGCTTCTCTTTTGGGGGCAGTGGCAGGAAACGCATCGGGTCGATGAGGCCATTGTCATGGGTGAGGCTGTCTCGGTGATGAGCGCCCCCAATCAGGAGATGGCTGTTGAATTGTTTGTCATTCATGAAGGATTGAAGGTGAAGACCGATCAACGCTCAGCGCCCTGGGTAGAGATTATTCTGCCGGATGGAAAAGTGGGATGGGTGGACGAGACTGTGTTGGAGTGGATTAACAATGCCGCCTTGCCGGTCATTCAGGCCCGTGAAGCAGAGCTGTTGTAGATATTTATTATTGAGTAAATCTTAAAAAGCCGCTGTTTGAGACAGTGGCTTTTTTGTTAGAAGGCTTTTTTACTCAGGCTGTATTTCTTCATTTTGTACCGCAACGCCGCTTCAGAGACATTGAGCAGGTGGGCGGCCTTTGTCTGGTTCCCGGTAAAGCGCTGAAGGGCTTTATGGATGAGATAGCGTTCCACTTCGGCGATGGCTGCCGGCAATTCTTTGTCCTCAAGCACAGCAAAGGGGTGTTTCCGGACTTCAAAGGGAAGATATTCAGCGTATAGCCGGCCTTCAGGTGAGAGCAGCACCAGGTTTTTTACCGCATTCTTTAACTCATCCACATTGCCATTCCACTCATATGCCATAATGGACTCAAAGATCTCCTCGGAAATTGGCGGAACCTCTATTCTGGCTTCATCACAGAATTTTTCCAGAAAGTATGTAAAGAGGTGGGGGATATCTTCACGTCTTTTTTGCAGTGGCGTGAGCGTGATAGTGAAAGACTGCAGTTTATTAATGAGGTCTCTGCGGATATTTGACGCCTCCAGGTATGATTCATCCGGGATAGAGGCGATAGCCCTGAACTGACACTCGACGTTTTCCTGGCTTTCAGGTGAGAAATAGGCATGCGATTCGATGAGATTCATGAAAAAGGACTGGTAGGCCTGAGGCATTTCATGCAGGTTTTCGAGAAACAGTGTTCCCCGTTTGATTTTATCAAGCACACCGAGGCGACGTGCAATTTGCCCTTCAGAACGGTCTTCATAGCCAAATAAATCGTGACAATTTATCGGATCGCCCAGCTCAGAGCAGTTGATGTGAATCAAGGCACGGGGACGGGTGTGACTTTTATTGTGTAAGATCTGAGCAATCAGCTGTTTCCCGGTGCCGGGTGGGCCAATGAGTAATAGAGAGTCGTCCGTTTTGGCTGCTTCGCGAATGACTTTATTGGCGGTTTTGATAGAGGCGCTGTAGCCAGTGAGCATGCCGCTCTCCTTGCGATACACAGTCTGAAGTGGTGTCTGTTCCTGTCGTTTGGCTCTAATCCATTTCTTTTCAGACATACTGAGAAATGGCGTTTAATATACGATCAAAATCGTCGTGAATAGACCTGTAGGTCTACTTAAGAATGGCGCATATTGCATCGTCTTTGATTCAATTTAAAGCGGGTAGGTTGAGCATTTCTGTTAGATTGTTTATAGCATACAATAAAATTCTCGAAATGTCAAGGGAATCATGGGGGTTTGGCAGCGAAAAAGAGTGGAAAAACGATGAAATTTACGGTTTTTCCGCCATTCTGAATTGAATGGCGGCGAAATCGTAAATTAAAGGCGCCAGAGATAAGAGGTTTTGAAGAAGAAACCGCGCTGTTGAGTCATCATTGCGTCATAACGCAGGGGAGATGTTTCCTGGATGCCCATCTGACGGTGCAGTGAACCATATCCCAAGTGAACGACCGTTCCGGGAATGTAAGTAAAGGAAATCAGGAAATCAGCCAGCAGGGTATTTTGATGAAAATGGGCGTCATATACCGATCGGGCGCTGTACTCTAAAATCGTTCTGAAAAAGAGAAAACGGTTGAACTGATAGGTGAGATTGCCACGGGCAATCCAGGTTTTATAAATCTCGTTTCCTGTGGCGTCATCGGTAAAATCTGCGCTGACCCAGGTGCCCTGCAGCCAGAACCGGTCAGAAGGCTGATAGCTGCCGTCCAGGGTGATTTGATTGCTTCTACCCTGAAATGGCGTGTTGGTATAGCGAATGGCCCCTGTCCGGCGGTAGAGAACGCCAAAACCCACCTGGTTGTTTATCTGGCCCCAGCCAAACACATGAAAACCGCCTGTATCGAATTTGCGGCCGAGAAAGATCTCAGTGGAGTAGGAGTATTTTAGCTTCAATGTCATGTCGCCATTGAAAAAGAATTGAAGGCTGGTGTGATTGAATGTTTCCCACATGGCATCAAAGAGGTCGCGGGACTGTGCGGTGAAGCATTCAACATCTATGCGTCGGATTCCATGGCTTCCCGGATAGATCTTGGGGCGGATCAATCCGGTGATCTGGCGCAGTCCCCGACGGCGGATATAGCCCATATCGGCCTGAAAATCTTTGGAGATATCTCTATAGGAGAAGGCCGCATCCCAGTTACGTGTTCCGTATTGATAACTTAGGCCCAGAAGGGTTCCGTCTTTGTTGCTGTTGTCGTCCTTTGACTCCTTCTGGCTTTGTAATGCGTGAAAGCGCAGGAGAGAGGAGGGGGTGAGTCTTAGCTGTCCGTCCAAACCGCCAATGCGATTGCCATTTTGTTCTGTTTCGCGCATTGTACCCAGAACACCGACAAAACCATCGTTTTTAAGTGTGCGTCTGTACCGCAGTGTAGGCACATGGGCCAGTTGATTCTGGCCGAGATCATCGGTTGCATAGAGGCAGGCCAGGGTGTTCTTTGCCCCGATCTTCCCGTTCAGTTTAATCCCGACCTGTGGGTTGGTAATGGTCCGTGTATAGAACAGCGCTCTGACTGGATCCCGTTCTGACATGACGGTTGATGCCATGCGAAAATTTTCTCGTCCTTCCAGGAAAAATGGCCGTTTTTCAGGAAAAAAGAGGGCGTAACGCAGGTTGACGTCTACCTGTCCCGCGTCCGCCTCAATCTGGCTGAAATCAGGGTTCAGCGTGCCGTCCAGAATGAGTTCGGAGGTGATGCCGTATTTCAATGTCATTGAGAGATCGCCGTCACGGGCCTCTTTGGCCATTTTTCCATCCTGGCGGCTGTCCCGATGGGCGTAAGTGGCGGCGGGCAGCACTTCAAAGAGGCGGGGGTGTTTCAGGTCGATCAGTTGAAACGGCGCCATCTGCGCAATGATGTTGTACCCCTGTGCCGGATCCATGGGAGGGTACATGCTCTGTTCTGCTTTACGGCTGATGCGGCGTTCGAATACAACGCCCATGGAGACGATGTCCGATGTGGCAAAGCGGATGCTCTTCAGTGGCAGCCGGATTTCAATTGTATAGCCGTTTTCATCGATGCGGCCTGCAGAATCCCAGACCAGGTCTATACTGTGATCTTCATTGCCGGCGGCATAACGGCTGTCACCCTGCACGCCAAGGGGATTCACATAGAGGGCATAGAGTGACTGTTGATCGCCGAAAGTGTCGAGGTTGATACAGATCCAGTCATCACCCTGAATATTGTCTCTGTTGGTGAGAGAGGCTTTGATTTGGCCCGGTGATTTGTCGTAACAACGCAGGGCGAAGTAGAGATTTTCTCTGTCATAGGCCAGAAAGGCTTCGGTGTGCTCTGCGGGGGTAAGACCAAAGTCAGGGCTGACGGTTTTAAACTGTTTCACGGCTAACCCCTGTTGCCAAACCGCATCATCGAGATGGGCGTCAATAATTGGAGGAACGTTTGCTTTAACGGGGTTTAAGGTATTTTGAGCAAAGCCGGTGCTGGACAGAGTGAATATGAAAAACCAGGAATAAAATTTGTGCTTCTTCATGCATTTCCTTTCAACAGGGTCTAGAAGACAGGGTTTAGGGGCGTATGCAATCTGTAGGGTCAATAGGAGATACGGAAAAATGGATAAAGTGTTTGATAGATTTCAACAGATGTGCATTCATTAGAAGAGACCGTGCCAAATGTGCACGGTCTCTTCTAATGAAAATATTATATATGCCTTTTAAAGACCGGTAGAAGCGGTAAGACCCCAGTCTTCACGGTGATTTAATACACCTGCTGTGGCTGCCTGCCGGATCGTTGCAGCATTGGTTGTGCTGATATTTCCATTATAGTTTAAGTTGTCGATATTCCGTTCAACCGCTGTGACATATATTGTACAGGCGCTAAGAAAGGTGCCTTCAATAGATGGGTGGCTGGGATAGTTTGGATCTGTGTTATATAGTTGGATGTTGGCATGGTTGTTTTTAATGTCTTTCCAGACATAACCTACCGGTGCGGTGAGTATTTCCAATGTATTACAAACCGAAATGGTCTCATCTATGATGGCCTGTTGCAATGCGTTATAATCTCCGGTTTCTCCTGCGATTGCATTGAAACCTTGTTCATAACCCCAAGGCATCATGTAAATTATTTTACAATCTTTGTTTTGCAAACGGATGAGGTCTCGAAGTGTTTGCATGCTTGGGACGATGGAACTATGCCACTCTGGTTTGGCAATAAAGTGAGCTGCACCCTGCAATATTACAATGTCCCATTCTCTTTTTTCGATTAATGTTTTTGACATGTTACTAGTGGCATGATCAGAGAGATAATAATCTGATCCGTAGCGAATCTCGATAAAAAAGGATTGGCCGTCAGTTTCAGCAAGTTTCTCAAGCATGTCTTCAATATCATTGTCGTGAAGGTAATCATTGCCCAGTATCAATACTTTCAGATCATTGGTTTTGGGTTCATTTTCATCTTCTTTATCTGGAACTTTACTGGTTGGGAAAATATCACAGTTGGACAGCAAGGTGATGAAGAATAGCAGTACGGCGCAGTATTTCAGGGTTTTTTTCAACATGATCTCCCTCATTTCTCTTGTTTTACAATACGGCTTATCCATTGTTGTGCTTTTTCTACGGCATGTGCATCCATGGAATGGCCGCCATCGAATGCATGAAAGGTGACATTAAATCCTTTGGCTTGCAAGCGTTTTTTGGAGTTTTTTCCAGCTTGAATTTTAATCGCCTGGTCTTTTTTCCCGTGGGCAATAAAAACAGGCAGCGATTTAGCATCCGTTAGATCTTCCTCTGAAAAAAGTGAATAGGGATGCCCTGTGGCGGGTAGCTGCCCTCCAAAACAGAGAATTCCATCCAGTTGTGCGTGGTAATGTATTCCCGCTCCGTAGGCAATGGCGGCGCCTTGTGAGAAACCCAGGATAAATATAGATGAAATTTTATAAGATTTTTTCATATGGACAATTATATCTTCGATAGATTGAAGTGTGAGGGGGTCAGTTTGTGCCCAGAGCGTACTGTCAGGGGTGGTTAGTGTCCATGATTTCTGTACAGTTTTTGTTAACTTCTGTCTTTGTGCATCATAGGTGGCCTGCGGCGCTGCAAAAATAAATTGAGGATGATTGAATAGCTTATAGACAGCAGCCATGTTTTCAGAACGACTTCCGTGACCGTGCAGGGCGAGTACCAATGGATAGGCCTTGTCCGGTTGATAGCCTTCTGGGAGGTGGAGGCGGCAGGGAATGGCTTTCCGTGCAGGCACATAAATGGATGTGCCAACTTGTGTTTCAACTTGAGAAATACGCTGTAAGACAGTTTTAAAGGAAGCGTGGTCTCTGACTGTCTCAAAATCAGCATCGGTTTGAGCCAGCTTGAAATTGTCAAAACCGGCCAGGATGGCCTGCCAGAGTGTTTGTGATGCCTGTTCAGGTTGGTTCAACTTTCCGTAGCAGCAGGCCAGGTTATAGAGCGACAGAGAAGCATTTGTGCGGAATCTGACAACAGCAATATACCAACGTGCTGCATTTAAGTAATCACCCTTGCGATAAGCCTGGCCAGCGCGCCAGTTGAATTCTTCTAGGTCGGAGTCCAGAAAACGAAGGAGACCGGGGGTGAGTGGGTTAATATGGGCCACGGCCTCATTTTGTGCAGGCAGTTGGGATGTACAGAAAAACAGCAGAATAAAGTATGACAATAAGACGTGTTTCATTATGCGGCCACCCGTATGATTGAAAATTGCAGGATTTAAGATGATTATACATTCAGTAATACGCATCAGCAAGCTTAAACCCCTATGCCCGACCTTGCTCTTGTCGGTGAACAATTGCCATTAAACGCCTTTGATGGCCCTTTGTCGAAGCGGTTGTTGGTAAGTGAAAACAAAACCATTATATTATAGCGTGCATTTACGCAAAGGAGTTTATTTGAAAATGAATGAATTTTGGCAGCCGATGCAGAAACACATTTTTCAATGGCTGCACGGACTGGGCTGGCTGGTCTACTGGCTGTCGATATTTTTGACCTATTACACACGAAATGATTCCTATCGCATTCTTCAGCTGAATAACTTTTTGGGGCTTTTACTGACCTATGTTGTCGGTTTCTGTGCCAGCCTGACAATGATTCGATCACTTGGCCGCATTGATATTGAAAATATGGCTTTCACGCGCATGGTCGGGCGTATGATGCAGATTGTAATTCCTTTTACAGTGGTTTGGATATTGATTGATAAAGCACTTACAAGTTTGATTTATGCTGGCGATTTTTCTGGATTTACACTGAATGGCGTCACGCTGTTTTATCTCTTAATTGCCCGGTTGCCGATGTTGCTTTTCTGGGGGGCGCTACATACAGTTTTCCGACTATGGAATGCCTGGTATGTGCAGCGACAGCAGGCCAGGGAAGCCTCACATTTGGCGCAGCGTGCACAATTGGAGATGCTGCGTTATCAGCTGAACCCTCATTTTTTCTTTAATGCTTTGAACACCATTCGTGCACTGATCGATCAGGACAGGGTCGATGCACGGGCCATGGTCACAGAACTCTCTGAGTTCCTCCGCTATTCATTGACGCGTCGCGACAGACTCTTTGTGCCGCTGTCCGAAGAGATTGAGGCGGTAGAGCATTATCTGGCTGTTGAGAAAAAAAGGTTTGAAGAAAAACTGGTAGTCAGTATTGATGTGGAGAGTAGAGCACAGTCTTTTTCAGTGCTCTGTTTTCTGTTACACCCATTGGTGGAAAATGCGATAAAATATGGGATGCAGAGCAGTGACATGCCGTTACATGTAGGGATTAAGGCAGAGGTGTCCGGCGCTAATCTACGGATCATCGTACAGAATTCCGGCTGTTGGCAGGAACGTAGGGAGGGGACTGGCTTCAGCGTACTGGGGACGGGCACTGGCCTGAAAAATTTAAGAGAACGGTTGAATAATGCCTATGGTGTTCAGCATCAGATTGTGATTGAAAAAGCAAGCGATTCGGTCACAGTTAAACTTGAACTCACCACGCCGACGGAAGGAATGGACAGTGAATAAAACGCGTGCCCTTTTGGTAGATGATGAACGTTTGGCCCGTGTTGAGATGCGTTCTCTTCTCGCACAGCACCCTCACATTGAAGTCGTGGGTGAAGCAGAGTCGGTGGACACTGCGGTTTCAGCCATTCATGCAATGAAACCCGACCTGATTTTTCTGGATATACAGATGCCAGGCGCTTCAGGGTTTGACCTGCTGAACCGGATCTCCGTGGAGGCCCATATCATCTTTGTGACGGCTTTTGACGCCTATGCCATCCGGGCTTTTGAGGTCAATGCACTGGATTATCTGTTGAAACCAGTCAGCCCCGAGCGACTGGAACAGGCGCTGGAGCGGATGAGTCGTGAACCCGCCCCGGAAGAGCCGAGGAGGCGGCTTGAATGCGGTGACCGTCTGTTTCTCAATCTGGACGGTCAGATGCGTTTCATTGAATTGAATCAGATTCTTGCCATTGGAGCCCTTGGAGACTATACTGAAATATGGACGACTGACGGGAACAAAAACCTCGCTCTGAAACCGCTGAAGACCTGGGAGGCAAGGCTTCCTGAAAAGGATTTCATTCGAATTCACCGTTCCACAATTATCCACATGGGCCATGTGGAGCGGCTGGAATCGTGGTTTAACGCCGCTTTTCGTGTTTATATCAGAGGGATCGATGAACCGTTTATCATGAGTCGACGCTTTGCCGCAAAAATAAAGCACAAACTGGGCTGACTCCCCAATTGCAACTCAATGAAAGTGTGTCTTCCAACCCGTTTCATTTATCCTCAGTTTATTTATCTTGAAAAAATGTCAGACTCAGCGATATTTCGGCATGCAGTTTGTATGCCCTATTGAGCAGCTCATGTTATGTCGTAGTGATCACCCCGCTAACAACATTAAAATTAATACTTTATTGTGTCGGTTTTTTGCTGCTTAAGATGGGGACACTGGGCTAAAGTTGCATTTTGAACGATGCATAGCAACGAGATCAACAATTTTGGACAACCAGGTGATTTTAATGGCAAATTCAAAGCAGACAGGTGATGGTTTGAAGAAGACAAAAATCCTCATAGTTGAAGATGAGCGGATTATGGCCGAGGATTTGAGGTCCAGGCTTGAAAGTATGGACTATGAGGTAATAGGTATTGCCGCTGCCGGTGCGGATGCGATTGATCTTGCCGAAAAAAATCGTCCTGATCTTGCTCTGATGGATATCCAGATCAAGGGGGCAATGAATGGTATTGAGACGGCGCAGCTGTTGAGAGACCGTTTTGATGTCGCGTTCATTTATCTAACAGCTTATGCGGATAGAGATACACTGGATAAAGTGAAACCCACAGCCCCTCATGGCTTTATACTGAAACCGTTTAATACGCATGAACTCATGGGGGTGCTCGAGACTGCACTTTTTAAAATAAATTTGGAAAAGAAGCTGAAGGAAAAAGCATCTTGGCTATCTTCGGCAGTACGAAGCCTGGGTGATGGGTTGATTGCCGTTGATCCCAATGGGCAGATATTGATCATGAACAGTGAAGCTGAGGCACTGACTGGCTGGGGGGGTGATGCATGTCGTGACGCATCGTTGTCTGATATTCTCAATTTGGTCGATGAGGTCAGCGGTGAGCCCTGGGTGTTGCCCGATATGCAGTCGGACGCCCATTTGGAAGCCGGGCTCGGCGTTGTGGCTTTACAGCTTCACCCCAGGAGGGGTCCGGCTGTTTCAGTGGAGCTGAGTATTACTCCTATGATAGACGAGGATGGTATGGCCGCCGGCATGGTCTATATCATTCGCAATGTGATGAAAAGGCGGGAAGCCGAACAGGCACTGCGGGATTCAGAGGCGCGGTATCGCCGTCTATATGAGAGCATAACAGATGCCGTAGCCATTATTAATCTGGAGGATCGGTTTGTTTCATGTAATGATGTCTTTTGTGAGATGTTGGGGTACAGTCGACAGGAAATTCTACTAAAGACCAGTTATGATATTACGCCGGCCTACTGGCATGACGCGATGCATGAGCGTTATTATGAAGAAATTGAAATAAAAGGGTATACTGATGTTTATGAGAAGGAATTTGTTAAGAAAAACGGTGTAATCATTCCCGTTGAAATCAAGGCCTTTCTCCTGCGTGACCGGCATGGCAAACCCAAATCGGTCTGGGCACTTATCCGTGATATCTCGGCCAGAAAGGCCAATGAGATCCGGCTCTCTCATGAAAAGGCCTTTCGCAAGACTGTCATGCATATGGCCACGAAATTTATCAATCTATCGCTGCGTGAGGTGCCGACCCGTCTGACAGAGACGATGCAGCGTCTTGGCGAGGCACTGGACTGCGGCTGCTGCGGGATTTATCATTTTGAAGGCGATGAGGATTCCCTGCAGCCCATGCATACCTGGTGCAATATCCCTGCGGGGCGTCAGTGCCTGAGTTCAAGCGCATTGACCATCTTGTTTCGGGAGTACTACAACTCGCTTCATCAAGGGGAGATGGCTGAGGTTCAGTTTGCAGATCTGAATCGGCTGTTTGCACCCAGGGTAGAAGATGATGCACGCCAGTCAACAGGTCAGATCTATATCCTGCCGCTCCTTCAGGATGGGGGCCTCACCGGAGGGCTTGTTCTCCAGATGATTGCAATGTCGCATACCTGGTCGGAGGAGGAGAAAGACCTGCTGGTGGTTGTGGTTGAGATGATCAACAGTGTGCTGGGGAGGGTGAAAGTTGAGTCGTTGCTCCGCATCCGGGAGGACCGGTACCGCAATCTTTTTGATCATGCCAGAGACAGTATTTCCATTATGGATGAGAAGCGATTTCTGGATTGTAATGAGAAAACGCTTGAGCTCTTTGGTTGTAGCCGTGAGGAATTATTGGGGCGGTCTCCAGTTCATTTTTCACCGGAGTATCAATTGGACGGCGAGAGATCCGCTGAGAAAGCCGTACGGCTGATCAAGCTGGCCTATGCAGGAGAGCCGCAATCCTTTGAATGGACACACCGTAGAGCCAGCGGCGCACTATTTGAAGCAGAGGTCAGCCTGAGTCGCGTGTTGCTTGAGACGGGAACCTTTGTCCAGGCCTTCGTTCGGGACATTTCTGCCCGCAAAGCGGCTGAGCAGGCCCTGCGTGCTTCAGAAATCCGTTACCGGATGTTGTTCGAAGAGGTGCCCCTGGGGCTCTTCCGCTGTGATATGGAGGGGCAGCTTCTTGACATCAATCCAGCCTTTCTTACAGTGGCCGGGGTTGATAACCGTGTGCGGCTGATCCATTCAGAGATCCAGGCCCTTCATGTTGAAGAACGTCGTTATCGGGAGTGGCGTGACTGGCTGAATCAGTACGGTGAGGTCAATGGATTTGAGATGAGATGGCACCAGGCCGGCGACAGAGAGATCTGGGTGCGTCTGAACGCCAAGTTTATCACAGATGCACAGGATGGCATACCAACCATCGAAGGCGCCATTGAGGAGATTACTGAGAGGAAACAGGCCGAAGAGGCATTGGTAGAGAGCGAAGAGCGGTTGGCACAGATTCTCTACGGTTCCGTTGTGGCTACATTTGTCATTGATCGGTCTCATTCTGTGACGCACTGGAACCGCGCCTGTGAAAATCTCACGGGAGTTAGAGAAAACGATGTGCTTGGCGGCACGGGGCAATGGAAAGGCTTTTATGAAGCGTCTCGACCCACATTGGCGGATATTGTGGTGGAGGGCGCCGCTGATGAGACGCTGATACGTCATTATGGCGATCACTTTCAACGCAGTACAGTGGTCCCGGAGGCTGTCACAGTTGAGTCCTTCTTTCCGCATATGGGCGTGCAGGGCAAATGGTTGCATTTTTCCGCAGCTCCGTTGTTTGACAGGAACGGCCATTTGGTGGGCGCCATTGAGATATTTTCCGACATTACAGAGCGCCGGCTGGCTGAGTCGCTCATTCAGATCCAGGCAGAATTGGGCATTGCGCTGAGTCACGCCTCCAGCCTGGATGAGATTTTGCATCTCTGCCTTGAAGCGGCATTGAAAATATCCAATATGGAGTGTGGCGGTATTTATCTGGTGGACGAGCAGGACGGTGGATTGAGATTGGCCAGTTATTACGGGCTCTCTGATGTGTTTGTCGACCGTGTTTCGACCATCCCCCCGGATTCCAATACAGCGCAGCTGGTTTATCAAGGGGAGTCCGTTTTTGAAGGGGCTGAACACTTTAATGTGGGGGCAAGGGAAGCCATATTTGACGAGGCGTTGAAATGTGTTGCGATTCTCCCCGTGAAAGACGGAGAAAAAGTAGTGGCATGCGTCAACCTGGCCTCAAAGAGATTGGAGGTGCTGGCTGGACCCGTAAAGCAGACACTGCATTCACTGGTCAGCCAATTGGGGGCGGTGATTACACGGAGCCGTGCACAACAGGCGCTGCAGCGCAGTGAGTCAAGGTTGCGTCTTTTCCTTGACGCCTCTACCGATGCCTATATGATCTGGGACCGTCATATGCGTTTGACGATTTTCAATCAAAAGGCTTTGGAGCATTTGCTGGCAGGCTATTCACAGCAGCCCTTGGAAGGGCAGTCGTTTCTCTCTATTTTCCCAGAGGCGAAATCGTCAGGACGCTATGACGCCTATCTGAATGTTGTGGCCACGGGGACGCCCTTTGAAACGGAAAAGGTTGTTCATATAAACACTGTAGGGAATGATCGGATTTATAATCTTCGTGCCTTTAAAATGGGCGAGGGCATGGGGCTCATTGCAACAGATGTCACCGATGAAAAGCGTATGGCCCATGAACTTCGCGACAGTGAGGAACGTTTCCGCGCCCTCTCTCAGAATGCGCAGGATACCATCATGCGGTTCGATCGCGAAAAGCGCCATCTCTATGTCAATCCTGCCGTTGAACAGCTGACAGGGATCAGCGCAGAGAAATTTATCGGTCGGCGGCATAGAGATCTGGGGTTCCCTGAATCACTGGTGACACGCTTCAGCGGCGTCATTGATGCTGTCTTTGAGACCGGTGAGGTGCAACGGACAGAATTTCAGTTCCCCAACGGTACCTGGGTGGACTGTTTGGTTGTTCCTGAATGGGACGCCGAGTCTCGCGTGCAGGCCGTCATTACTTCGGCCCGTGATATTTCGGGACGTAAAGTGATTGAACAGGCGTTAAAAGAAAGCGAGGAGCGGTTCAGACTGCTTTCGGACTTGTTGCCGCAGCCGGTTTATGAACTCGATCTGGATGGGCGCATCACCTATGCCAATCAGGCCGCTTTTCAAACATTTGGTTATGATGAGTCAGATTTCAGGCGTGGGGTTCATAACACTGACATGATTGTCCCGGAGCAGAGGGGCAAGTTGATCGCTTCAACAGAGGCGATGATTCAGGGCGAAACCTTACCCCCAAGAGAGTATACGGCACAGTGTCGTGACGGCTCCACCTTCCCTATGATTATCTACTCCAATCGAATTGAGAAAAACAACCAAACTGTGGGTTTCAGGGGAATTGTACTGGATATCACGGCATTGCGTCAGGCCGAAGGCGCGCTTGCCGAGAGTGAAGAGAAGTATCGATTGCTGGTTGAGCGGGCCAGAGATGGTATTGCCATTGTTTCTGAGGGGCTCATACGTTTTGTCAATAGACCGGTCTGCCGCATGCTCCACCTTGAGTATGAGCAGATTGTTGGACAGGCCCTCCACCAGTTTATCGCCTCTGAGGAGCGGCATGCCGCCAGTAATGAGGTGAGACGGTTGCTCCAGGATCAGGACGCCTCCTCCTCATTCGAGCTCACACTCGTGGGAGCGGGTGGTGTACAGCTTCCCGTTGAGATTAATGTGGGTCCCTATCATTATCTGGGAAAAGAGGCTGTATTGATCTATATCCGCGACATTACTGAACGGAAACGGGCACAGGAGGCAAAACGATCTGCAAGACAGGCCCATCACTTGGCGTCTCTGGGTACATTGGCCGCCGGGATCTCCCATGAGATCAACCAGCCCCTGATGGCCCTGAAGGTGAAGGTGGACAGCATGCTGTTCTGGGGAGAGGAGAATCCCGATATTCTGCAGAACAACCTGTTAAAGAACCTTAATTTCATCAGCAGCGAAGCTGATAAAATTGACCAGATTATCCGGCATATGCGTTCTCTGATTCGCATGGAGACAGTCAGGCCAAAGGCTGAGGATATCAATTTGGTAATCGATCGCGCGATGCAGCTGATTTCACAGAGAATGGCCTCGCACGGGATTACGCTTCATCGAAAGTACAGTCGATATTTACCGGCGGTGCTGGTGCATGCCACCTCTGTGGAGCAGGTCATGAT
>Ga0070728_10004876_pt1 | contig 13565 bp, 7 predicted proteins | sample tdDd471_FD_66723 | JGI IMG/M metagenome (GOLD analysis project Ga0070728, IMG submission 66723) | Marine sediment microbial communities from the Atlantic coast under amendment with organic carbon and nitrate - tdDd47.1 | ecosystem: Environmental > Aquatic > Marine > Coastal > Sediment | place...
ACAATACAGAACAATACATATGCTCCCCGCTAAAACAACGCCATAAGAAAAAACACAGTATGCCCACATCCTTTATCAGTGAATGCGCCACCCCATGATCACAACTGAATATCATGGGATTCATCCCTGTCGTTTCTCAGGCTGAAAGGCAGCTGACTTTCAAACATCGCATCTATTATTTTGAATGAACCGGCATCGCTACTTTATCAGTGGAGACAATAGTTGCGACAATATAACCATCTGATCAGCAAAAACACACTAAAAATACAGCAAAAAACCAATATGTTAATGGCATGCACCTTGGACAGAAATGACTCAAGGAGAACTCAAAGGCCGTTGCTCAATCAATAATCCTATTACGTGGCACAATGGTTTTACCCCTGACCGACCATCAGGGAGCGCCAATTATTTCTGACCTATACGGCCATTGCACATAAAAAATGCCTCGGATATCCGAGGCATTTCTTTAAGCGCGTACAGTCTACTCATATCGCAGGCTCTGCACGGGGTTGGCCGTGGCCGCCTTCATCACCTGATACCCGACAGCCGTCAAGGCGATGAGCATCGCAATCGCTCCGGACAGCACAAAAACCCACAGCGACAGATTTGTTTGAAAGGCAAAATGCTGCAGCCACTGACGGGCCATGAACCTACCCAGGGGCCAGGCAAAAACATTGGCCAGCAAAATCCAGCGAAGAAAAGGCGTTGTCAGCAGCAGCACAATACCGGCAGTAGACGCCCCCAAAGACTTTCGTATACCCATCTCTTTGGTACGCTGTACTGACACAAACGTGGCCAGCCCGAAAAGTCCCAGGCAAGAAATTGCAATGGCGAGAATTGAAAACGTGTGCATCAGCAGCGCAAACCGCTGATCCGCCTCATATTGAGCCGCATATTGGGCATCATTAAACTGATAGTTAACAGGTACATCAGGGACAATGGCGGCCCATTCTTTCTTCAAGCGATGCATCACAGCAGGTATGTCGTGCGACAGTATCCGCGCTGAGACTGCATAATAGCGAGAAACATCAGGCAAAAGCACCATTGGCTCAACATTATGATGTAATGACATGAAATGAAAATCCCTCACCACACCGATGATGCGGCGCACCTCCCGTCCATTATACCCGATGCGCTGTCCCACCGCCGCTTCAGCGGAGGAAAAACCATAGGTTTTCATGAGGGCTTCGTTGATGACCATTCCCTCAGCAGCATCCAAAGTAACCTGCGCATCAAAATTTCGTCCAGCCAACAACTCTAACTTATAGGTCGACATGAACTGCGTGTCACACCAAAGCGCCTGTACTTCTATACGACGCGCATCGCTCTCCTGCAAGCGATGAACAGACCTGTAAAAAGGCCGCTGCCCCGGCGTATGAGACGACCGGCCCACCTGCTCGACGCCGGGCACACTGGAAAATGCCTGCGTGATCAAGGCCGTTTTTTCGACAGCACGCTGATTTCTCATTGTATGAAACACCACAACCTGCTCTGCATTAAATCCCAGGTCGCTATGCTGCATAAACCTCATCTGCCGGCTCATCACGGTCGAAAAGATGATCAATGCGATAGAGACTGAAAATTGAACGACGATGAAGACCTTTCTCAGCAACGTCGATTTCACCTGACGGATACGGGGCTGGCCTGATAAGGCAAGCAATGGTGAATATGAGGAGAAGAGCAATGAAGGCACACTCCCGGCCAGAAGCATCAAGCCCGACACAAGACCCAGGACACCCAATAGAAAACGTCCATTCAGCAACAGCTCAAATTGAAAGGGAATACCGGTCAGACGCTCCAGCATCCCTCTGCCCAGTACAAGCAGAATCACGGCGAGAACGACACCAGCCATACACGTCATCAGCGACTCTGTAATGAACTGAGCCAGTAACTGCTTACGCCGTGCACCAATCACTTTACGTAAACCGATTTCCTTGCATCTGCCGACGCCTATGGCCGTGGTCTGGTTGATATAGTTCATACCCCCAATTAGTAAAATCATAATAGCGATGCCCCCCAAAAGAAGGAGATGTTTCATCTGGCTATTGGGCTTCAGCTCTTTCCTCAGTCTAGACTGTAAATGAATCTCTGTCAATGGCCGCGTATAATACTGAAACTGATTATCATCGGGTTGATGCTGCATCATAATTGCCGATATCTTCGCTTCCACTTCAGCGTGCTTCACCCCCTCACTGTAAAGCAGATAGGTGAAAAAGGCAGAGTTCCCCCATTGATTGATTTCATCGGGACGCAACTTTGAGTAGAGTGCCATAGAACAGATCACATCCGCCTGGAAATGCGACTCTGCAGGCAGGGCCGCAATCACACCATTGACGGTGAGCGTCAATGTGTCGGCATAGGTAAGCTGACGCCCCATGGGATCTTCTTCTCCAAAGAACAACGCTGCCATGGACTCTGTAATGACCACACTGTATTTATCCTGCAATGCACTTGCAGCTCCACCGGCGATGAACTGAAAGCTGAAAACATCAAACACAGAAGGATCGGCGATGAAGAAATCCTCCACAAAATGCCCGGTCGTCTCTGTCGCGATGAGAGCCTTCCGCCCCCAGGTGTAGGGGTAGTACAAGCGCACACCATTTTCAATTTCTGGAAGCGACTCAACCAATAGTGGCATGGCCGGCCCTGGAAGAATGGCCCCGCCATATTCAAAGCGATTTTCGAGACGGCAAATCCGCTCAGCCTTCTCATGAAACCGGTCAAAACTCATCTCATACAACGCATAGCTCAGAATCGCCATGGCACAGGCCAGCCCCAGGGCCAGTGATCCCAAATTAACCAGAGAAAAAATCCAGCGCTTCCTCATATACCTTATCGAAATTTTATAATAATGCGCTATCATAGAAACACCCCAATAACAAAAATGAACAAGTCCCCGTCCTGTTGACCGTAAAGCCTGCTCCCAGTACCAGCGTACCGCCCTCAGACACCCCTGCTTTTGACACCGGTCTTCAAATTCCTCACACATGCTTTCTAAAACAATGTCCCTGTCTTCAGAGCAGGAAAACGCTGAAAGAAGCAAGGTGGCTGCAACAGGGGGCATAGGCCCAACGGTCTTCATTTTCCCACTCATCGATCAAAAACCATGTCATCTATACCCCGCCAGATACGCCGATGCAAATCCTGGGCGTCTTTCAGGGCCCGAACCCCTTCAGGCGTCAAATGGAAAAAAGTCTTTCCCCGACCCCCCTTCTCCTGTGTGGGGGCACCTTGCATTTTCTTGACAAAACCCTTGGCATTCAATTGTCGTAAAATGCCGTAAAGCGTCCCGTAGGTATAGTCCTTGGCCGCATCCTCAATGATCTGCCGCCTGATGCTTACACCATAGGCTCTCTCCCCCAATCGCCAGATGGCAAGCAGCACCACCTCCTCCGCCTTGCTAATGCCTTCTTTCATATGCACTCCATTCTTTTGTGCTATACAAACATATAGACCCAAGATCACGGAAAAGGGTTGCCTGTTTTTTTGTGTTACACAAATAAATCTCAAAGGAATGGACTGAAGACATGAATAAACAAACATATGATAAGAAAGAAGGAACAAAACAAAGCCCCCGAATAATATTCGGGGGCTTTTCGAGGCGAAGCAAATGGCAGTACAGAACGGTGACTTTCTATTGAACGGCACCTCCTGCCATCACATGTCTCCCCACACAGACTTCGCCATTACTGCAATATGCACCAACCACCCATGGAAGTGGGGCGCATTGACATTGCCGCACCTTTTTCTCCCTGGCAGCGCCCCGGGAGAGGCGTGAAAAACACAATTATAAAAAACAACGCACAGATACTGCATCACAACATTCCATTGTACGGCAGTCTCCACCTATTCGCATCTCCCCTGGCGCTGTCTCTCGACAACGACATTACGGCACAGCAACATATATGATAAAGCCAAAACCAGGCCAAACATAATTTCCGTACAAATGTAGTTGTTTTTTACTGACAGGGATGAATAGATTTAAAAAGGGTGTACAAAATATTGACAATGTGTTCAATGACAATCTATGTAAATCAGTCTTGCAGAAACTGAACTGACCCCTTATATTTTTGTGATACTGCAAACCACAGTCGAATCGGGGTGCGACAATGCCTTCTATGAATCATCAGGACATGATACAGCGCTCTCACAAAAGAAGTAAAGCGCTGGGTATTGAAAAAGACCAAGTTGTCTCCAGTAAAATACTCACATCGGTTGAACTGAAGTCCCGACTCTCAAAGGAAGAGACCCTGCTCGAAATTGCCAAACCATTCACCTCAGATCTATACAGCTACCTGGAAGATTCGGGTTTTATCATCGTCCTCACAGACCATGAAGGCTGCATACTCTACACTGTCGGTGATCCAGAAATCATTGCCATGTTTAAAACACTCAACATGGTCCCCGGCGCCTACATGGATGAAGAGAGCATTGGCACCAACGCCATGGGCACGGCGATCAGCGAGGACACACCGATTCAGATCACCGCCGATGAACACTTCATCAAGGCCTATCACGGCTGGACATGCTCAGCAGCGCCTATTCATGATGCCGCCGGCAAAATGATAGGTACACTGAATCTCACCGGCAAACACAACCGGGTACACTCGCACACACTGGGCCTGGTGGTCGCCGCAGTGAAGGCGATTGAAAACAAGATGCGAACCGACGTGATTCAAAAAAAACTCTATGACGCCAACCACTTTGCCTTCTCTATGATGAACAGTCTCTCCTACGGCGTCGTCGCCATTGACATGCATGACCAGATTCAATGGATCAATGATACGGCATGCCGAATTTTCGATATCCGCCGAAGTCAGCTGATCAATACAGCGATCAAATCGCTTTTCAAGGACTGGCATTCGGTCAAACGGATTGTTTCCAACAAGCTGCCATTTATCGATGAAGAGGGGCGTTTTGAACTGCCCGGACTGGACGACCGTTTTCTCTTTAACGCCCTGCCGATTCACGCGGAGGCTGAGTCTCTGCTCGGTTTTCTCCTGACCTTCAGAAGTTACAGCCGTGTGCGCAATCTCGTGAATCGCTACGCCGGCATGCAGGCCCGCTATACCTTTGCGGATATTGCCGGCAGAAGCGCGGCCATCAAAAAGACAGTGGCCTATGCAAAAACCATCGCCAACAGCCCTTCAACCATACTGTTGACCGGAGAGAGCGGCACGGGAAAAGAGGTCTTTGCCCAGTCTATTCATAACGCCAGTGCACGTAAAGAGGGACGATTTGTCGCCATCAACTGCGGGGCCATTGCCCCCTCATTGATTGAGAGCGAACTCTTTGGATATGTGGAAGGGGCTTTCTCAGGAGCAAAGAAAGGGGGCCAGATGGGCAAGTTCGAACTGGCTGACGGTGGCACACTCTTTCTGGACGAAATTGGTGAGATGTCCATGGAGATGCAAGTGAAACTGCTCCGCGCCCTGCAGGAGAACGCGGTGACCCGGGTGGGGGGAAACACGCTCATCCCTGTGCAAGCCCGCATTATTGCGGCCACGCACAAAGACCTAGAAGCCGAAGTCCGCGAAAACCGTTTCAGACTCGACCTCTTCTACAGACTCAGTGTGATCCCGCTGAACATACCCGCACTGCGTGAAAGACCGGACGACATCATTCCTTTGGCCCGGCACTTTCTCAATCTCAAATCCGAGGCCCTGAACAAACCCCGTCCAGAGCTGCCTGCATACCTTCACCAGGCGATGGAAAACTATGCATGGCCGGGCAATATCCGGGAACTGGAAAACTTCATCGAGAAAACTGTTATTTTGGGTCGCATGGAATTTCATCCCGCCCAACAGACGCCATCACCCGCCACTGAGCAGAAGACGCCTGCTGAGACATTCATCGCACGACCGCTGCATGAAATCGAAAAAGAGACCATTGAAAAAACCATAACGGCCTTACATGGTAACCTGACCCAGGTGGCCAAGACCCTGGGCATCAGCCGCAACGCCCTCTATCAAAAAATCAGCCGGCACAATATCATCTATTCAAAGTAAAAACGACAGCCATTGCCCTGGTCGTACAAAACGAAACTGTCCTCTTTCAGGACACCTGTCATACATCAGGACAGGGCCGCGCCGGACCCTGTCATCATTCAGGACATCCCTCCTATCTCAATCTTTCTGCACAACCAGGAACACCCCATAAACACAATAAAAACAACAACCCAAAAGACATGGCACTGCTTTTGCCTAATAGCGGGTCGAAGGCAAAAACAGAAGTAAACTCACAATAAAGGAGTCAGCCATGTCAAGATTCACACTGCCCAGAGACCTCTATTTTGGAGAAAACAGCATGGATGTGCTGAAAACCCTGGACGGCCAGCGTGCCACCATTGTGGTGGGCGGCGGTTCGATGAAACGTTTCGGATTTTTGGATAAAGTAGAGGCCTATCTCAAAGAAGCAGGCATGACCACGCAGCTCATTGAAGGCGTAGAGCCCGATCCGTCTGTGGAAACGGTGATGAAAGGCGCGGAGAAGATGCGCGAGTTCCAGCCCGACTGGATCGTCTCCATCGGCGGGGGATCTCCCATTGACGCAGCCAAAGCCATGTGGATTTTCTATGAACATCCCGAGGCCAAATTTGAGGATGTGGCAAAGCCCTTTAACATTCCACGGCTGAGAAACAAGGCACGCTTTGTGGCCATCCCCTCCACCAGCGGTACAGCTACCGAGGTCACGGCGTTCTCAGTGATTACCGACTACAACGAGAAGATCAAATACCCTCTGGCCGATTTCGAAATCACGCCGGATATTGCCATTCTCGATCCGTCAATTGCCGCCACCATGCCGCCCACGCTCACGGCCCACACCGGTATGGATGCCCTGACCCACGCCATAGAGGCCTACGTGGCAGCGCTGCACTCTGACTTCTCCGACCCCCTGGCTCTAAAAGCCATACAGATGATTTTTGATAATTTGTTCGCCTCCTATCAGGGTAAAGCTGCAGCCAGAGATAAGATGCATATTGCCCAGTGCCTGGCGGGCATGGCCTTCTCCAACGCCCTCTTAGGCATCGCCCACAGCATGGCCCATAAAACCGGCCCCGTCTTCCACATTCCCCACGGCTGCGCCAACGCCATCTATCTGCCCTACGTCATCCAGTACAACCGGAAGACCATTGCCAGCCGCTATGCAGAGATCGCCCGTTTTGTAGGCTGCCAGGGAGAGAATGACGAAGCACTCACAACGGCTTTGATAGACAAAATTCGTCAGCTCAACATCAAGATGGAGATTCCACTGACACTGAAGGAATATGGCATCACATCCAGCGATTTTGATGAAAACCTCAGCCGCATCTCCACCAATGCCGAGGCTGATGCCTGCACCGGCTCCAATCCCCGCGAGACCAAGGCCGCAGATTTTGAGGCCATCTTCTCCGCCGTCTATCACGGCAATGACATCGACTTCTAAGCCCGCCCTCCCACTCTTTTCCACAGGCCCCAATCTCATCCGGGGCCTGTGGAATTTTAGAACTCTTCCATTTTACCATCATATTATTTCAGATCAAAAACCGATAAAGATTCACCCCCAGCAAACCCGTTCCCGCCCGTTCTACTTGAAGCAAACAAGACTTCGTAGTGTTGATTCATAAAGTGCCTTTAAAAAAATACAACAACCAGACGAAACAACATGGCGCCAAAAAATCATGAAAAAGTCTATACGAAAGCATCCCCCTTTTCAACGTTATTCAAAACGGGGCACCTTGCTCTCAATGTAAAGAACGGCCTATTCATTTCTCAATATCGTCGCCGGATTGGTGCGGGCGGCCTGTATGGAGATATGCCCCACAGTAAGCACAGCGATGAACAGGGCCACACCGCCGGAGCCCACAAAAAGCATCCACCCCATCTCAACACGATAGGCATAACCGTTCAGCCAATGCCTTGCAGCCAGATATGCTGCAGGCCAGGCCAGGAGGTTGGCGGCCAGCACCCACTGTGTGAAAGAACGTGTCATCATCCAGCAGATCCGGCCGAACCCGGCCCCCATGACACGGCGGATACCCACTTCCTTGCGCCGCTGTTCTGCTGAGAAAGCCGCCAGTCCAAGCAGTCCCAGACAGGAGATCAGCACGGCCAGACCGGCGCCCAGGCGGATCAGCACATGCACGCGGCGTTCATTTCGATAGACGCGATCGATACGGTCTTGAAGGTGGCTTCCATGAAACAGTGTCGAGGGATAGACAGAGAGATAGGTCTTCTTGATCGAGGCCAGGGTTGCCTCTATGTCCTTGCCGTCATATTTTATCATTACCATATAATGCCACGGCAGCGTGGTAAAAAAGGCAGGGCTGATTTCAAAGTGAAGCGGCCTGAAATGAAAATCCTTGACCACACCGACAATGGTGCCCTCAATATCATTCCAGAGAAAGCGCTGGCCCACAGCATCGGTCATGCCCATGGCCCTGGCCGCACTCTCGTTGATGACAAATTCATCGTGTACAGTCCGATTGGCCGCCGGTCTGAAGAAGCGCCCCTGTGTTAACTGAAGCCCCAGCACATCGGCATACTCGGCATCTGCAGTAAAGACATCCATCTGCAGATTGGTCTCCGGCGCCTTGCCTGTCCATTCACAACCTGTGGTGGATATGGCCCGCATGGCCGGCGGCATAAAAGTGGCCGTCACACCCAGCACACGGGGATTCTGTTTGAGTTCACTCTTCAGCAGTGGCAATTTGTCCATCCAGTCCGAAGCGAAACTGGGCACGCACAGCACATGCTCTGTATTCACCCCCAGGTCACAACCTTGGATAAAACCGATCTGCTTGTCCATAATTCCAACCATGACGATCAGGGCAATTGAGAGCGCGAACTGTAAGACCACCAGCCCCTTTCGTAGGGCCCCGGCCGCACCGCCGCTCCCTGTACGTGAGGCATTCTTGAGAATAGTGACAATTTTAAAACGGGAAAGAAAAAGTGCGGGGTAAATGCCCGAGACCAGCCCTGTGAACAGGGCCATGCCCAATGCAGCCGGGAAGCCCCAGCCTCTCAAGAAATCACTGTAAGCCAGATGGCTCTCTGTCATCTGATTGAAGAGAGGCAGCAGCGTCAAAACGATAAACTGCGCCGCAGCAAAGGCGAAGAGGGCGTAGAAACACGACTCGCCCATGAACTGCCTGATGAGGGCACCGCGATGGGCACCCACTGTTTTCCGCAGCCCGATCTCCCTGGCCCGTTTCAACGAGCGGGCCGTGGAGAGGTTGGTAAAATTGATCATGGCGATCAATAAAATCATCGCAGCGATGGCTGCAAGCAGCTTCAAGGTCTCAATCAATCCGCCGCCGGAGAGATCTCTCAGGTGGACATCTGTCAATTTCTGAAGATGCAGTGTCACCTCTGGCTGATCAAGACGCGTACTGATTAAATCACTGATCTCACGTTGAAAGGTCACCGGGTCCACACCGTCTCCCAGCTTGATATAGATCCAGTACATCAAGTTGTCCCAGTCCTCCAGATGGGCAGTCCGTGTGGCCATGGGCAGGAGATAATCAAAGTCCAGATGCGACGCCCCCATTTCAGGCGCCAGCACACCGGTCACCTGATAACTGATATCCTCTCCACCTGTGACAATCTTCCCCATGGGGTCGGCGTCACCAAAGAGCCGGCTTGCAAGCTCATGGCTGAGTACAATGGAATTGGGCGCGGCCAGCGCCGTGGTCAGTCCGCCCTGCTCCAGGGGAAAGTCAAACATCTCCAGGAATTGGGGATCTGCATAATAACCGCCGAGATTGAAGTGCCGGTTCTCCACGGACAGGACGGTGCGCTCATGCCCCTGGCGGGCCACCAGCTCCACTTGCGGAAACTGGGTTTCAAGTGCCGTGCCCAAGGGGAGCTGAAGGCTGGGCGAAATATCTACGGTGCCATCGGTAAGCACCCGTTTACTATACAGGCGGAAGAGGCGATGAGCATCATGGTGATGCCGGTCCACGCGCAACGCACTGCCTACCCAGAGCATAATAAAGAGGCAGGCCGCCAGCCCAATGGCCAGCCCGCCGATATTGATGAAGGCGTATCCGCGCTGACGCCGGATATTGCGAAAAGTAAGTTTAAAATAATTGAATAACATATCGCCACTCCTTTGTAGAGAACAAGTCATCAGAGGCAGTAAAGAGAGAAAAAGTTGCCGGTAATACATACAGCCCGCTCTCCAGCGGCCCAGGTCGGCCACATCGCTTAAGTAGATCTCATACAGATCGGCCTGGAGCAAGGTGGCCTTCTCTGGCAACATGAAGAGGCGCAGGAATAAATACGTCAGCCATCCCATGGGATGTGACCACAGGCTAGGCATTGAAGATCACATCGTATAGCCCCTCCCAGAGGCTGTCCTGCATTTCACGGGCCTCTTTGAGCGCCCTCAACCCGACACGATTTACCGTATAAAACTTCACCGCCCGCCCCCCGCGCCTGGCGCTGGGCGCCCCCAGCGAAGAATCGATATAGCCCAGCTTCTCCAGTTTCTCCAGAGAGACAAATACATTGCCCACAGACCAGGGTTTTCCGGTATGCTGGTTTAAAAGCTCACGCAGCGCCACCAGCGCCGCCTCTTCACCCAGGCGAAGGACAGCCAGGAGCATCATTTCATCTTTTCTTGTCAATGTCTTCATCATAGCCTCAGTAATTTATTTTGCTTTTCAAAACTTTCTACGCGGAACAGATCCTGTTGTTTCATTTGTTTTTAAAAAGAAACAGAATCACAAAAAAACGGCCGGCACTTGTCATGCCAGCCGCTCAATACATCGACCCAAGGGTCCATTTCACTTTTCACTTTTTACTTTTCACTTTTTACTTGGCTCTATGTCGAATCGTGTGGGTCGCTAGCGCGCATTTACAAATGTCATAGACAAACACGGAGCAAAACAACAAACTTCCAAATTCAAAATCACAAAAAAGACAAAGCAAGGCAGAAAACAAAACGCCTTTCACCCTTTTGCTTGCAGTGCAGTTTACTGCAAGCAGGAGACAGTTGATCTCAGTCCGATCGCCAAACATCACACACCTGAACCGGGGCCGGCGTGAAAACAAGACGCCTTGCCCCGTGCTTCTTAAGCGGGGCGGGCTGAGATAGCAGCTGTCATGGGGGCTGAGCGGGGCCATGGATTCACGACAAGACCCCGAGCAAATGGCGACTTCAGTTCAACTGCGAAGCCTTTTTTGGGATACTTTTTTAGCAAAAAAGTATCAAGCCCTTTTTGAACACATCAAACGCGTGGCGCTTAAGCCCAGTCGATTCGACATAGAGCTTTTTCACTTTTCACTTTTTACTTTTTACTTCAAACTAGTCATTCCTCAAGGCCCCTGAAGGATTGGCCCAGGCCGCTTTCAAAGCCTGAAAGCCTGTGGCCAGAATGGCGGCCAATAAAGCGGCCCCGGCAGAGCCCAGCAGCACCCAGAGATTGGGCGGCAGGCGATAGGCAAACTGCGCCAGCCACTGCAACGAGAACAGCCAGGCCACGGGCAGCGCCCACAGCGCGGCGAGGCCCACGAGCACCACAAACTCTCTGCACAATGTGGCGACGACCTGCCCCGCAGTGGCCCCCATGACCTTGCGAATGGCCACTTCCTTACGCCGCCGCTCCGCAGCATAAGCCGCCAGCCCCAACAAGCCCAAGGCCCCAATAAACACAGCCAAAGCGGCAAAATCGAGAACGATGGTATGCATGCGCTCCTCCTTACGATAGAGGCTGTTCAAATGGTCATCCAGAAAAGAAAAACGGATGGGCTGATTGGGCTCAAAGGATTTCCAAACCGCTTCAATGCCTTTCAATGTCTCGGCCACCCGCCGGTCCGCCAGCCGCAGAGAGAGGTAGCGCACTTGATAGAGATTGGGGAAGCCGCAGATCACCAACGGCTCAGGCGCTTCATGGAGGGAACGGTAATTGAAATCATGCATCACACCAATCACCGCCCCCTGTTCGGACCAGGTCAGCTTGACCTGCTGCCCCACAGCCGAGCCTTCGCCCAGGAGCTTGGCGGCCGATTCATTGAGCAAGTAGCCCTGACCGTCAGCCAGACGCGTGGGATCCAAAGCTCGGCCTTCTTTAATGGCAATACCCAGCACCTCGATATAGTCTGCATCGGCAAAGAGCGCAGTAATGGCATGCTTCTCCCCTTTGGGATCGACCAGGTTCCATCCGCCATAGACACTGCCCATCTCTCTGGACGCCAAAGCCGCCTTTAATACGCCCGGTTCCTGGAGCATGGCCTGCTTTAACGCCTCGCCCTGTTGCTTGATCTGTGTGGTGCCCAGATAGAGGTTGATCACATTCTCTTTCTGAAACCCCGGATCACGGTGTTTCATGTATGAGGTCTGCCGGGCCACGGTGAGGCTGGCAAAAACCAGGGCGATGGAGATACCAAATTGAAAGACGACGAGTACGCGGCGCAATGTGGACTGGCCGCCACCGGTGTGAGAACGTCCGCGCAGCACCGCAACGGGCTTGAAGCCCGACATCAAAAGAGCGGGATAGGCGCCGGCCAGCAGCCCCACCAGCACAACCACCGCACTCAACACAGCCATCAACGGAACACTGAATCCTGCCATGAGGCTCAGTTTGAGTCCTGCGGCCTGATTGAAATGGGGCAGCAGCAACTGGACAAGAATCATGGACATGCCCAACCCCAGCAAAGTGAGCAGCATGGATTCGGTCAGGAACTGACGGATCAGGCCGCTGCGCTGGCTGCCCAGCACCTTGCGTACCGCAATCTCCTTGGCCCGTCTGGCCGAACGGGCCGTAGTCAAATTGATGAAATTCACACAGGCCATCAGAAGCACAAAGATGGCAATCACTGCGAAGAGACGCACGGCGCGCAAGTCACCGGAGGGCCCTGAACCGTAACGGGCGCTTGACTGGAGATAGATCTCCGACACCGCTTCAGGAAAGGGCTTAAGGCGCTGGGCATAGCCACCGGCGCGCGTGGCAATCAACTGCGCTGCAGCGGTCTCAACTGCGGTCAGATCATCGGCCTGGCGCAGCTCGAGATAGGTATAAAAATTACTGGACTGAAAGTCGTCCAGCATGTCGGCTGAGAGTCCGCACATGGAAAACAGCACATCAAACTGAAGATGCGACTGCTCAGGCAGATCCGCAAACACCGCATCCACCACAAATTCATCGGCGCCATCCACCAGCAGCACCTGACCCATGGGATCGGCATGGCCAAAATACTTTTGGGCTGTGCGTTCACTGATCGCCACACGATTTTTCACGGTGAACAGCGTAGTAACATCGCCATTGATAAGTGGAAAATCGAAGAGGCGGAAGAGGCCGGGATCGGCGTAGAATGGACGCTCATTGTGCAACACATCGCCGTATCTCACCGTCTTGATATTGAGGGGCATCAGTCGCGCAAAGTCCTTTACTTGGAGCATCTCCTCGGCCAGTGCAGGTCCATAGCCCGGGGGGCTCATGGCCATATCCGTCCAGCTGCCGTTCCAGTTCAGCGTCATGCCCAGCCTGTAGAGCCGGTCCAGTTTGCCGTGAAAGCGATCATAACCGGTTTCATGAAAGAGAAAAAGGGCGATCAGCGTGAAAGCAGCCAACCCCACGGCCA
>Ga0070728_10004878_pt1 | contig 13561 bp, 12 predicted proteins | sample tdDd471_FD_66723 | JGI IMG/M metagenome (GOLD analysis project Ga0070728, IMG submission 66723) | Marine sediment microbial communities from the Atlantic coast under amendment with organic carbon and nitrate - tdDd47.1 | ecosystem: Environmental > Aquatic > Marine > Coastal > Sediment | place...
GCTGCGGTGTTTTTTAATAATTCTACTACTGGTTTATTTCTTAGTGATGATAAAAGTTATCCAGGAGAGGCATTGATTGATGTAGTTTTTGCTGATATTGATGAAATTATTTCAGTGTTTGAAAAGTATTAAAGAGTGTTATTTTATCTACAATTATTTGAATTATTAATACTTGAATTTGCAGGTTTTTATAGTATTATATTTTTATGTTAATCTTAGAAGAAATATTCTGGTTTTTTGACATATGGTAAAAATTTTAGGCAAAGTCTTTCCTGGGTTTTTCCTTTTTTTACCGCCCCTATACCAGCTGTTTTGTTCAAGGTGTGAACGAAGCAGTTCCTGCCTGAGATATTTTTTTGATAGCCTCCGGCATCCTGATTTTGCGTTATTCATTAGTATATTTTTTAAGAAGATGTTAAGGTTGGTTTTGCCGTGGGGGCAGGGTGTGCGATTGTGAAAGTTACAAGTTTAAAGTGTAAAGTTGAAAGGAAGAGGGGGGGGGCAGAGACTTGCGCTCATGAATTGAGGCTGGTGTTTTTGATGAAAAGATTGCTGGTGGTGCTGTGTGTTGGGTTGGGGCTTGCGGCTACTTCGTGTGCTGCTTATTATGATGATTTGGGGACGCTGGAGAAGATCAATGGTGAGATGACGAGGGGGGATGAGTTTGCGGATATGTTTACGGTTGATGGGGAGGCTTTTTTTCCGATCGGGATATGGGGGGCAAGTACTGCAAATGAACTAGTTGATATTGTTAATCATAATTTTAATACAACAATTGCTTATGCAGATGATAAAAATATAGAACTTGCACAAAAAAATAATTTACAACTGTTCGCATTTTTATCTGATTTCGATTTAGATAGAATAGTTAAATATGAAAATGTTGAAAATATTTTTTGCTGGTATGCAATTGATGAACCTGATTTTAAAGGGATAACACCAGATACTATTAATGATTTGTACGTTCAAGCAAGTAGTGTAACCACAAAGCCAATTTTTATTCCCATTACACCAAGTGGTTCATATAGTGAATATTTAAACGGGCTTGATATTATTTCTACTGATATGTATCCTATTCCTGACAGTAGTATTGTTACTGTATATAAAGAAATTCTAAGAGCGTACATCTCTACTGGGAATGTTAAACCTGTAATACCTTTTATACAGGCCTTCCCCTGGTCAGGAAAGAGAGTGCCAAGTAAAGAAGAAATCAGGGCAATGGTATTTCTTTCAATTGTTGCAAATGCAAAAGGCATACTTTATTTCGCTTATCGATGTACTACCTGTAATGAAAATGTTTGGCTCCTACCAGATCATGATGAATTATGGACAAATATAAAAAAAAATAATTACGAAATAGATACTATTAAAAATTATCTACTATATGGGAAAAATATTTCTGCAGAAGTAATTATAAATAACTTTCATATTAAATATTTATTTAAGAAACATGATGAAAAGAGATTATTAATTCTTGTTAATTCAAGTGAAAAAGAACAGAGTGTTGCGGTATCCTTTGAAAAAAATATAATAAAAGCAGAAGATTTGATTAACAAAGTATTTATTACTTTTCCAAAAAGTAAATTACATTTAAATTTAAAAAGATATGAAGTAAAAATATTCGAATTAAACCAGAATCCTTGAATTAAATAAAGAATCAAGTATGTCAAAATATTTGACGTACTTGATTTCTCTAGTTTGTTAATTTGATAAAACTATCAATTCATCAGGAAGAGGAGGTAAATCTTTTAAAATTTTTTCATAAAATCTACTTTTTGGAAAAATAACAATCCATATCGTTAGGATTATTAGGACAAAATACAAATACAAACTTTTGTTTTCAACGTACCATTGTTCTAATTCTCCTTTATAAGGAGCAATTGTTTCATCATAGAATTTAAGTTTGTTTAGTTTTGACATGCCCAGTATTTTTTCTTCATCTCTAAAAATTATTGAACCAATGCCAGATAAGCCAGGTTTTACTTTAATTATTTCCTTTTGTGAAACTTTAGGAAAAGCAAAAAAACATCGTTCTGTTTGAGGTCTTGGGCCAATAACACTCATATCGCCTTTAAAAATATTGATAAGCTGTGGTAATTCATTAATTTTTGTTTTTCTGAGAAATTTACCAAAAGGCAGCACTCTTGGATCATCCTTCACTGTCACAGTACCACTTGTAAGATTTGGGCTATCTTTTAGCATTGTGGCAAACTTTATAAGCCCAAACATTTTACCGTCTTTACACACCCTTTGCTGAATATAGAATATTTCTCCTTCTCCAGTTAAATATAATGTAATTATAATTGGAACAAAAAAAGGAAAAAGAATCAGCAATGCAATGGTAGAAAAAAATAAATCAAAAAATCTTTGCATAGTTACATCCTGTTATCTAAGTATTTTCCTGTTTCTTTGTGAGCAAAATCAGGTATAATTTCAAAAAAAAGTTTTACAATTTCTTCTTTTGTCCATCCTCTATTTTCTTTCATTGCTGCAATCCGTTTCGAGAAGTGCTCTAAGTTAGTTTCATTGAAATGTGGATCATTTTTAATTACACCCAAATTAAAAAAACGTTCCATGTCTAAAACTTCCTTTTCAGTAAAGAATTCTTCGAAATCTTTTTCTCCAGTTGTATCACTTTGGAAAAAATAACAGGGCCATTGACCCTTTTTGGGTAATGTTTTGATTAAACCCCGTGCTTCATCCTCACTTTCGCATAAAAACGGTTCATATCCAATATCTTTTAAATATTTTTCAGCGATATCAGAAAAAGTAATTAAATGTAGCCTATCACTTAATTTTGGAAAAAAAATGTCCCTGTTTTCTCCGAGGAGACAGCTCATTAGGCAGAGTTGACCGGATTCTTCGGGAGTTACAAAGTAGCGTCCTACATCGTTTGGTGCCGATATAGGCTGTTTCTTTTGAACTCTTTGATTAAAGCCATGAAGAAGTGACCCGTCGCTGAATGCAACATTTGCAAACCTAGCAGTTGAAATTTCAATTTCCAGACTTCTTTTCATCAGAAACATTTCCATTATACGTTTTGATGCACCCATCATGTTCACAGGGTTTGCTGCTTTATCTGTTGAGACACAAAAATACTTTTTGGCATCATTGCTGATGGATTGGAGGATAGTTTTATCTGTATTTTCAATGTTAACTTCAATCATTCTCATCAATGTGAATGGATCTTTTTCACTTCGTACATGTTTTAGTGCTGATAAATTTAAAACATAATCATACTTACCATCATTTTTAATGAAAACGTCATATTCAATACTTCCTGCATCAAGAGCAAATGTTTTAAATTCGCCTTGAATATATCCTTCAGAACTCCTAATGTCTCTTACAAGTTCAACCATATTGTTTTCACTTATATCAACAACATGAAGCTTAAGAGGATTTCTTTTAAAAATTTCTTTTGTAACAGCCTGACCAATTGAACCTGCCCCTCCTATGATAAGGAAAGAGGAGTTTTCAACAATTGAATTTAGCTTTTTCTGATGAATGATAATATCTTCTGAAAAAAGATTTTCATTTCTGCCAATAAGTTCAATAATGTTCAATTCAATATTCCTTTAAAGGGCTTTATTTAATGCATCAACAACTGTATCAATATCATTATCAGTCATTGTTGGATACAGAGGAAGTGTCAATTCTCTGCTTGAAATTTCACTTGCGATAGGAGTATCTTTAGAATTGAAATTGTGGTAAGCAGAAAAATCTGAAAAAGCAGGATAATGAATGCTTGACTGTACCCCTTCTTCTTTTAATATTGAGATAATTTTTACCCTATCAATACCTATACCAAGTAAAACTGGAAATATGTGATAAGTCGATTTTCCTTCAAAATCATAATCAAATGGAATTTCAATACCTTCAATGCTATTTAATCTTTCTTTATATTTTTTTACTAATTCATTTCTTTGCTTATTTGCATTTTCAAGTTTTTCTAGTTGAACAAGCCCAAGGGCGGCTCGCATTTCATCGATTCTATAGTTTACTCCAGGATGTTCGATATCATAGGTTATAGCCCTTCCTTTAAATCTATCTAGAGTTGGGCTTGACATTCCATGTGAACGTAGTAGTCGTCCATTTTTGCCAAGTTCATCGAATTTGGTCACAAACATACCTCCTTCTCCTACTGAAAGATTTTTATTTGTAAAGAAACTAAAGCAGGAAATATCTCCAAATGTTCCAAGTTTTTTACCTTTGAATTCTCCACCAGGGGCATGTGCCACATCCTCAATCAGATACAAATTATATTCTTTGCAAATCTTAAGTATTTCATCCATGTCGCATGGATAACCAGCAAAATGGACAATCATTATAGCTTTAGTTCTTTTAGTGATTTTTTTTCGTATATCTTCAGGATCTATATTCCAGTTTTTATAAGAAGTACAGTCTGCAAGTACAGGCGTTGCACCAGATATTGTAACAACATTCAGTCCTGCAATAAACGTTAATGCAGGCACAATCACTTCATCTCCTGACTTTACATCAAGTGCCATGAGGGCCATGTGAAGAGCAGCAGTACAGCTCGATACAGCTGTACACTTAACATCTTCACCAAGGTAATGAGCAAATTTTGTTTCGAAATCAATTGTTTTCTGCCCCATTGTTATCCATCCTGATTTTATAACATCAGAGACAGCTCTTTCTTCTCTATCATCATAATTCAGTTTAAATAATTGTACTTTCCACATATAATATATTTCCTTTATTTTTGAATTGTTCCTAAAACATGAGTTCTTAGAAGAGGGAAAGAATTAAAAAAATAATAAAATGATGGATTAAAATTTGTAAAAATTCTATTAATTGGTGGCGCTAATGTTATTTTTGAAAAATTAGAAATTCCTTCAGGGAAAAGCTCTTTTATTTTTTTAATACTTATACCTTTTACATCGTTATTTTTAGGATTATTATAAACAAAATCATACCAGAGAATATAACCACCAGGTTTTAGCAATTCCCACATTTTACTAGCAAGATTTTGTTTTAGATTGTTATCTAAAATGGAAGTAAATACTGTAGATTGAAAAACAATATCAAATGAACCTGGTTCAAGTTCTAATTTCGAAGCATCTCCTTTTAGTAATTTAACTGAATTTGGCAATATTTTTTTAGCTTTTTCAATTCTATCATGCAATAATTCATTTCCTGTTAGGTTCTCAGGTGAAAATCCGTACTTAATAAATTTTAATAAATTAGTTCCAGTTCCACAACCAACTTCAAGAACCTTTTTTTGACATAAAGGCTGCAATTGAATATTATTAAATAGTTTTAGCAATTTTCTTTCCAGTTCTTGCTGGCTCATATATACCGATGGATTTAAAGGGTCGTATAATAAATTGTAATTATGCTTGCTTCTTACGTCGTATCTCTTTTTTATATTTTCAATTTCAATATTCATTGAAAACCTCATTATCGTGATATCGTAATCTTATTTAAATTGTTATTAATGTTTTTTTTCAGAATATTAAAAACTGCTGTTCCCTTTAGAAAACCTAGGCCATAAGACGCATGTATTATTGTAAATGATTTTACTAATAGAGGAATAAGAAATTTTTTTTTATTATTTTTTGCTAAAATTATAGCGATACATAGATTTGCAAAAAAATATGATCCTAATATAGTTAAATATATGTATAAAAATAATTTAGAAAAAAATGAAAGAAAAAATCCAAATATTAGGAATAGAATGAATGCAGGAGGAACAAATTGTCTTATTGTCGCAGGATGTTTTAATTTAATGTTTACTAAGGGCTTGAAGTAAGCATATTGGTAAAACATTTTATACATTTTTTTGAAATTATCTCTTGCAAAATATTTTATCTTTAAGTCTGGTATTAAATATATTGTTCCTCCGTTTTGAATTAATCTTCCATTAAATTCGTCATCTTGATTTCTGATAAGTTCCTCATCGAACAAACCAATCTGATTAAAAACTTTTTTTTTGTAACAACCAAAAGGAACAGTGTCAACCTTATATGGGCTTTTTTTGTCACTAATTCTATACTGAGCATTTCCAATACCAAAAGGATGAGAAGTGGCGAGGGCAATTGCTTTCGATTCGAGAGTATTATTTGCTGGTAAAGTTTCCCATACCCCGCCGACATTATCTGCATCAAGTTTGAATAGCCAATAAACAAGTTTCTCGACGTAATCGTTAGGATAATCAGAATGTGCATCCATCCTGATTATTACTTCACCAGTAGCTTGTTTTATAGCTTTATTTAAAGCGAAAGGGACTACCTGATCAGGATTGTCGAGTAGTAAAATATTCTTATGTTTGGACAAATATGTACTAATAATCATTCGTGTATTATCGATACTCATACCATCAACAATTATCACTTCAATTTTTGTTTGAGGGTATGTCTGTGAAAGAATTGACTGTATAACTTTTTCAATGTACATTTCCTCATTGAAGCAAGGAATAATGATTGAAATTAGTTTACTATTGCTCATTTAGTTTTCCTGTATCCATGTCAATTTTAATTTATAAAGGCCTTTTTTCTAGAAAAAAATAAGATCGATAATAGAAGAATTGATGCAAAAAATGTAAAAAAACTATTACCACTTTGGGATAAAATAAAATAAAACAGCCCTAATACTACTAAAAATTTGTACTGGTATTCTTTGCTTAGTTTTTTCAAATTGCTATATTTTAAAATTATTATTATAAAAAATATCAATGTTCCAAAAACACCAAAATAAAGAGATAATTCTAGAAATAAATTATGTGGATGATAAAAAAAACCATTTGTTAAATTCCTAATGATCCCGAATCCACCAGGCAACCAATATCTGGCATTTAAATAATCTATTGCAGTATTATACACGATATCTCTATTCGCTAGATGAAAATGTGAAAATAAATCCTGATTAGATATTTGATTTTCTAGTAGTGAAAAATTTCTAGAGTTAATACTATAATTAGTTAAAAAATTTAAAAGGATAATAATAATTGAATTTAAATTAATGAAAATCAGTGCACTAACTGATGTTACAATACCAATAACAAATATTTTAATTTTTTTGGAATTGCTAAAAACAATAAAAAACAAGAATAGCGTTATAAGGGCTGAAAAAGCATCCATTCGACCTGCCCAAAATACTGCAGCAACGACATTAGTTAGACAATAAAAAAAAGGAAAATAACTTTTTTTTAAACTTGTGATATAACCAAAAATTATAATATTTGGCAAAATTAGATCAGCAACATCTCCATAAGAAAATAATCCAAGCATCATTAAAAATAAATATATACCTAATAAAAAAGTATTAATAATTCCTAACTTATACCAAAAAAAAATAAAGTTATCAAAATCAAACAAGCTTGAAGATATTATAAACATTGGAGTTAAAAAGATAATAAAATACGCTAAACCATCAATGAGAACATAATTCGGATAATCAACTAACAGTGCATTAAAGAAAACCAGAAAAAGATAACCGAAGAAAAAAAGACATAGATTCAGATTTATTTTTAAATTATTTATATAAAAAGCAATAACAAAAAGAATGATACTTAATAAATATTGGATGTAAGCAATAGTTGTTAAATCAATACCTAAAAATAGAATTAGCGTATACGGTTTGATATAAATCCATAATGCTAGTAGTACTGCATATATTTTATTTTTTGAATAATTCAAAATTATTTACTAACCAAAATAGGATGTAGTATTTGTTCTATTTCATTTGCCAGTAAAAACATTCCTAATTCATTTGGATGAACTCCATCAACTAATAATTCATCTCGGTCAGAATGACTTGCTAGTGTTGAACCATCGATAAAGTAAACATTATTATCATTTCTGGAAATTGCCTTTCTATAAGTATCTTTAATTATTTTACGTCTTTTCGTTGCTTCTTCTAATGTGACTGAGTATCCAGCACTTATTCGAGAGATTATGATTATTGGCACATCCGGCTGGCTTTTTCTAATTTCTTTATAAAATGAGTAATGAGTATCTCTCAGCTCTATTGGGCTTTTAGCATTATGATCATAATCCATTATAAATGCAGACATATCAATAGAACCAATTAATTTAGCCATTATTAATTCGCCTTTTGCTGAGCTTGAAAACCCGAAATTAAGTAGATTGGCATCTAAATTTCTTGTCACAATTGCAGGATAACTTGTTCCGGGTCTACTTGCGGACGCTCCTTGAGTGATCGATGAGCCATAGAAAACGATAGGCTTAGAAATTGAATATGGTAGAGGATGCCGTAAAATAGAACTATTTTCTAGTCCTATTTCTATTTTTTTAATACTTGAATATAGGGGTAAATTAATTGTCAACTGGACAACACTATTTGAATTTAAGCTAATTGTCCCCTGGTAATTCTTGTTGAATCGATGTTTCGGAGAAAAATTATCAATTAAAACTTTTTTTTCTCCTTCTCCTATGTAGACATCAATACCTGCGGTTCCGGTTAAAGGCATATGTGGATGGTAATCGATTTTATTTAATTCAACTTTGACTTTGACTTTCTTCGAGTTGGTTCTAAATCTTATTCTACCTCCGGAAGTATGAGAGGCTCTATATACGACTCCAGAAGGAAATAAAGCTAAGTTATTAATATCTAATCTATTAAATATACTTTTATTTGATTTTAAAAACCAAAAGCCGGAGATTTGAAAATGCTTCTCTGCAGGACTCAGATAAATTATATTATCATCATTACTTATAATAAATATTTTTTCAACATTGTTTACTCTGATATCTTTTTTGTATTTAATATTAAGCCTAATGTTTGCGAAGGATTCTTTATACTTTACAGTTGAAAGATAGTTATGATAAACCATAAATGATATGCCTAATATAACAATGATGCATAGAGCAATAATTTTATGTTTTCTTTTTATTAAAAATTTTCCAAACATATCAGTGACCAGTTATTATAAACTAAATAATTTTGATTTTAGATAATCAAAACTTTCAATTTTAAAGATAATTGATAATCCTAAATAAACTATCACGCCGGTCATTATTTGAATCGGCAAGATTAAAAAACTGCTTTTGCTCCCTAGATAAGGAAGGAAATTAATACAATATACTATTATACCCATTAGTAGAGAAATAATTAGGGATGGAAAAATATCTTTAATTTGCTCAAATACACCGTAGTTTAGAAGTTTTTTATTGGGTAGTATATTCAAAACCATAAATATTATGCCACTAAATATGCTTCCTATTGCAATACTATAAATTCCAAATGGGATAGAAATTGCTAAAATTACAAAAGCTATTCCCTTTTTTATTATGTTTACTTTTAAATATATATCACTTCGTCCGATTGCGTTAATAGCTTGGCTATTTGCCATATTTACTGGATGAAAGATCAAAGCAAGGCAATAAATTCGTATAAATGGAATAGAAGATAACCATTTATCTGTTAAAACAACAGTTACTATATGGTTAGCCGAACTTGCTAAACCAATTAGTAGTGGAAATACAACATATGATGTTAGCATAATTGCTAATCTTACAACCTTTTTCAACCTCTCTAAGTCACTTTGTAAGGATGCATATGTTGGTAACATAACTTCCTGGATTGAGCTATTAATATTTATAACAAGAAATTTCGGAAATTCCTGCCCTTTGTTAAAAAAAGCTAATGAACTAGCCGGATATAATTTACCAACTATTAAGTTATGTATTTCTCGATAAACATTATCGAGCAATGATGAAACCAAAATCTTCCATCCGAATGAAAACAGTATTTTAATTCTTTCAATAGATAGTGTCAATGTAGGGAGCCAATCAACAGAGATTAACATTATCAAACAAACTAATCCTTTGTTAACTAATTGTTGTACAACTAAAGCCCAAACTCCATATCCCATACGGGCCATAGAAATGCCGACAATACCAGAAATGACAACAGAAATTAAATTGTTAGCAAAGATACTTTTAAAGTTCATTCTATTGATTAAAACAGCAAGCTGAACAGAGTTTAAAGCTCCCAAAAAAAGAATAATAGACATCACTCTTATTATTATAACTAATTGCATGTTTTGATAAAATTTTGCAATAATAGGCGCAGTGAAAAAAAGTAATAGGTAAATAATCAATGTCACTATCAAATTTATGAAAAAAACCGATGAATAATCATCTTTAGTTATATCATTTCTTTGGATGAGAGATAGATTGAAGCCACTTTGGATCAAAACATTTGATATGTTGATAAAAACTGTAATTATTATAATAACACCAAAATCATCCGGAGCTAAAATTCTGGCTAATACTATGGAAATTACTAAAGCTATTCCTTGAACACTACCTCGTTCAAGATATTTCCACATTAAAGAAATAATTACTGTTTTCTTGGAGATACTCTTGTTCATATTAAGTGTTTTTAAGCTTGTTTCTTAATTTCTCACTAATTTGAGGATACGATCTGAAAAGGTTAGGGATAGTATTAGCAGTATTATATATGGATGAAATTCTTTTTCTATTAATATTATATTCTTTATTACTTTCTATAAGTTTTGAACTAAAGAAGGCTTTCAATCTATTCTTATGCCATTCTTCTCCCGTGCTGCTAATTCTATTGCGAATATCAGAATAAGTTGGCGTTTTTAATTCTGGGATTATTCCTACAGTTAAAAATGCATGTCCATTATAACAATATGGTTGTACGCATCTTTTTCCAATTGCTCTAAATTTAATAGGCTTACTAATATTCTTAAATATATTTTGTGTTACTAGTTTGCCATAACAAGGTTTTATATCACCATTGCCAACATTTAAATAAAATGACCAATCCCCTGCGTAACAATACTCTTTACGTTTTATGCCAAGAATATCCATTTTGAAATTAAACATTTTAGAATTAAAATCACTCCAGGTATTTTGATAATCATTATAAGATAACCTTGAAAATATGCCTTTGTTTTTATCATTGTCATTTCGAGCTACAGTAAGATGACATGGGACCTTAAGTTTTTCCTCACATAACTTTAAAATATCGGATTTGTGCGGAATTAGTTCATCACTTGGAGTCATCTCAACAGTGAATGAACAACCTGCATTGTTCATTTGATTTATATTTTTAAAAAACTGGTCAATTTTATTTAGTCTTAATAATTCTAGATAATGAAACGAAAATTTGAATTGTAAACGTGAGAGTAACTCTTTAGGAAAAGCAGCAATTGCATCAAATCTTTTTGATATCAAGCCATTAGTGACGACTTCTAGATAATGACCTTGCTTCAATAACTCTTTAATTATCCCTGTTATTTGATTTGGCAATAATGTTTCTCCGCCAGCAGTAAGGTTTATCAAACAAATTCCACCTAGCCGCTCTATTGACAAAGCTTTGCCTATATGTTCCGCATCATATTTAAAATCTGGTAGTTTAGCATCAAATTGATTTTGTTGATAGATATAGCAATATTTGCATCTCAAATTACATGTAGTAACTGGAATATGAGCAACAATTAAACGTTTTATTTTATCCACAACTAAGACTCCATTATTGTAGTAGTTTGAGAAGTTTATCAAATTCAGATTTCAAAATATCAGGGTATTCATTGTTTGTATTGTTTAATAGATATTCAATTTTTCCTTGAATATCTGCTTTATCATCAACAAAATGAATATATGACAAGTTACTTATCCAACTATGGACACCTTTGACTTTACCTGATAGATTATCAAATGCAATACACGCAGTTCCTGTAATGGCGGAGAAAAGCATTCCATGTAACCGATCTGTGATAATTAATTTTACTCTTTTGAATTCTTCATATTTTTTTTCTAATTCTTTATCTCTCTTTTTCAGAGGGATAAGATGAGGGACGATAGTATCTATTAATTGTTGTTTAATGTTGCTGTTATCTAACTCGGTCATAATGTTGGCGACTATATCATTAGTAATTTCTTTTTCTCTGTCTTTTCTTAGACAAAATCCGACTCCATCTCGTTTGAAAGTTGGGAAAGATTTATTGAGATACAGGGCCATATCTGGAATTAAAAAAAGCCTTTCAATTGGTATCATGGCATTTTTCCTGACAACTTCATATGAATTAGCTTCCCTTACACAAATATTTAATTTTTCGTGATTTGAAAAAATTGTCTTCGATAAGCTCAATTCTTTTTCTGCAGCTGGGGTTTTTTCATAGAAGATTGTTTGTGGGAAAATAATAATTTTATTATCTGGGTAACTTTTTATTATATCACGAACAAATATTTCATTGTGTATCCATAATGATCCAAGCCATCCACCTCCTGTAATTATAATCACATCATTTTTTTTAATACATGCTTTTATCTTTTTTTTCTTTATGTTATAGAGAGGAGTAAGGATTTCAATTACATCATGATCTAAAGCATGTTCCCTAAAAAAAACATTTTCAGCTTGAGCTATTGCATGATCTCCTAAATTGCCGTGTGCTGGAGTTCCTAACAATATCAATCTTTTCTTCTTAGGTACTTTTGTTAAATTATGTAATGTCTGTTTATAATTTGGTTGTGTTAATTTTAATTTTAAAATATCTTTGAGTGGAGCAGGTAAGATCTTTCTTATAAGTTTATTCATAGGAAAATCCATATCACATTTATTTAGTCTTTAAAACTTAAAAAATAACCTCTATACATTAAAGTGATCATCTTAATAATATTAAGTCGGTAAAAGTTTCTTTTCTTTAAAGCAAAAAGAGGAATCAAGAAAATTGAATTGATTGATCCGAACAATTTATTGAATAAAGCTCCTTTGGAAATAATAGTTTTCATGTGATCATTTTTCCACATTGAATTATCATCTAAATGAACTACTATAGCTGTAGGGATATACAATATTTTAAAACCTTTTTTGATACAATCCGCTAAAAAAAGATTCTCTTCTCCATGGTTGTATTTTGCGCCAATGCCAAATAAATTATTAAATTTTACTCCATCAGAAATAACTTTTTTTTTGAAAGAAATTTCTATTGAAGAAACACTTTTAATTGAAAACCTATTTAGATACTTTTTATTATTTTTATAATTTTTTGCCTGCTTTCCATCTTTATTCAAATATTGGAATGCGATTATATCTGCATCTTTATTCGAAAAATAAGCATCAGAAATTATTTTTTCATAATCCTTAACGAATCTTGTATCGTCATCTGCTAGAATCAATATATCTCCTGTTGCGTTTTCAAGTAGCTTATTTCTACTATTTGACAACCCTCTTTCTGTGGTTTTAATAATTTTACCATTTTTGAAAATTTTAATTTCTTCCGAATCACATTGATCAACAATAACAAAATTTGAAATATTCATCTTTGGTATGTCATCTAAACCTACATTTGAGTGCATAGTTGACAATAAAACTTCTATTTTTTTTTCCATTGGATTTATCCTGAAAAATTAAATTTTGTATTTAAGTTATTGCAAAAGCAAAAAATATCTTTTAGCAGGTGGATAAGGATGATATTCGTAGGGGGGGAGGGTGGGATGTGCACCCCCTCTAATCCCTGGTAAACAAATCCCTGGTAAAAACTTTCTCCTTAACATCATCTAACTCATCATGATGCCGGTTGGTAACAATAACATCAGAATCACTT
>Ga0070728_10004879_pt1 | contig 13557 bp, 8 predicted proteins | sample tdDd471_FD_66723 | JGI IMG/M metagenome (GOLD analysis project Ga0070728, IMG submission 66723) | Marine sediment microbial communities from the Atlantic coast under amendment with organic carbon and nitrate - tdDd47.1 | ecosystem: Environmental > Aquatic > Marine > Coastal > Sediment | place...
CGTCGATGCCGGGAAAACATGGGACCATATTGGTCTTCCCAACTCCAGACACATTCCAAGAATTTGCATTCATCCAAAAAATCCAGACCTCGTCTATGCAGCGGTGATGGGAGATTTATACAAATCAAGTGAAGAAAGAGGGGTATATCGCAGTAAGGATGGCGGGAAGAACTGGGAAAAAATCTTATTCGCCAATGATGACGCAGGTGCAGTAGAGCTAGTAATGGACCCCAACAACCCAAGAATCATCTTTGCCGCTACCTGGCGTATTCGTCGCACTCCCTACAGTCTAGAAAGTGGTGGCGAAGGCTCAGCACTTTGGAAAAGTACCGATGGTGGAGACACCTGGACTAATATTTCCAATAACAAGGGACTACCCAAAGGTACTTTAGGTATCATTGGTGTAACGGTCTCTCCGGTTAATTCCGATCGGGTATTTGCCATTATGGAACATGAGAAGGGCGGTGTATTTCGCTCAGATGACGGTGGCGATAGCTGGACCAAAGTCAATGAAGACCGATCGCTACGACAAAGAGCTTGGTACTACAGTAAAATCTATGCCGATACGCAAGACGAAGATGTCGTCTACGTCATGAACGTATCCTACCATAAATCTACCGACGGTGGACGTTCTTTCAAGTCTTCCAATGCCCCTCACGGAGATCACCATGATCTTTGGATTGCGCCAGAGGACAATCAGCGGATGATCATCGCCGATGATGGCGGTGGGCAGGTGAGTTTTGACGGAGGAGAAAACTGGTCAACCTACAATAATCAACCCACTGCTCAATTTTACCGCGTCACCACTGATAATCACTTTCCTTATCGCATCTACGGTGCGCAGCAGGATAATTCAACCGTTCGGATTGCACATCGAACAGATGGTGGATCCATTGGTGAGCGGGACTGGGAGCCTTCAGCTGGAGGAGAGAGCGCCCATTTGGCGGTCGACCCTACCGACAATGATGTGGTTTTTGGTGGTAGTTATGGCGGGCTATTGACGCGCATCAACCATCGAACCAAACAACGTCAAGCGATCAATGTTTGGCCCGATAATCCGATGGGATACGGAGCGGTAGGCATGCGCTATCGGTTCCAATGGAACTTCCCGATCTTCTTTTCGCCACATGATCCGAAAAAGGTCTATGCGGCTTCCAACCAACTACATGCCAGTACTAATGGTGGACAATCCTGGGAAATTATCAGCCCTGATCTCACTTTGAATGATACCTCTAAAATGCAATCTTCTGGTGGCCCGATCACCAAAGATAATACGAGCGTAGAGTACTATTGTACCATCTTTACCGCTACTGAGTCACCTTATGAAAAGGACTTATTGTGGGTAGGATCGGATGATGGCCTCCTCAATATGTCAAAAGATGGTGGTGCGACTTGGACGAATGTGACGCCCAAGGGAATCCCTGACTTTATGATGTTTAATAGCATCGATGTTGATCCTTTTGTCAAAGGTGGAGCTTATGTAGCAGGTACACGTTATAAGCTAGGCGACTACACTCCGTACCTATACCGAACAAAAGACTATGGTAAGACCTGGAAATTAATTACCACAGGTATTGATAAAGAGCATTTTACTAGAGTGCTGCGAGCGGATCCGAAACGCCCGGGTTTGTTGTACGCAGGTACTGAAACTGGTATGTATATGTCTTTCAACGATGGAGACAACTGGCAACCGATGCAGCTTAATCTACCGATTGTACCCATCACTGATTTGGCTATTAAAAATAATAACCTGATCGCCGCTACACAAGGCCGTAGTTTTTGGTTGATTGATGACCTGACGGTATTCCATCAGTTGGATAATAAGGTATCCAAAAGCAGTTTCAACCTGTATAAGCCCATGCCTAGTTATCGTATGGGCGGAGGAGGAAGATTTGGTCGCGCGTCTAAAACCAGTGGTAAGAACCACCCCGGAGGCGTGATGGTCAATTATTACTTAGCGGAGAAGCCAGCAGATTCGGTAGAGGTTAAATTGAGTTTCCACACGATGAACGGGGATTTGATCAAGGCCTTTTCTACCAAATCTAAAGAGCGAGGAGATAAACTAGAAGTCAAAGAGAATGGTAATCTCTTTAATTGGAATATGCGCTATCCCGATGGAAAAACCTTCAAAGGTTTGATCATGTGGGCTGGCCGCCTGACGGGGCCAAGGGTAACGCCCGGCACCTACAAGGTCATGCTAACGGTAGGAGACCAAACGCAAGAACAGACCTTTGAGATACTAAAAGACCCTCGTTCAGAATCCAGCATGGATGACATGCAGGCTCAATTCGACTTTTTGAAGGACGTCGTGGACAAAGCATCTGAGGCGCACCAAGCCATTATTGATATTCGAGATATCAGAACGCAAATCAAGACTTATTCTGATAAATTGAAAGAAGATGAGAAGATGGAAGATGTGCTTAAGAAGGCCAAGTCTATCACCAAGGCTATGACAGAGGTGGAAGAAGCCTTGTATCAGACCAAGAATCGTAGTCGACAAGATCCTTTGAACTTCCCGATTAAGTTGACCAACAAACTGGCTCACTTAAATAGCCTGAATGGTAATGGTGATTATCGCCCTACGGCTCAGTCTTATCAGGTGAAAGATGAGTTGAGTCAACAGATTGATAGTGAATTGAAGAAATTCCGGAAAGTGGTCAATGAGGACATCCCAGAATTGAACCGCATGATCAGAGAAAGAGCAGTAGATCCTATCATGATGAAGGAGAAACCGCCAGTTAATTAGGAGAGGTCGGAAGCCAGAGGAGAGAAGCCAGAGGAGAGAAGCCAGAAGCCTTACCTCAACAACCTCTTTTCTTTGTCTTCAATGCCCTCCAACAGAAAAGCCGGAAGCGGGACCCATTGGTTCCACTTCCGGCTTTCTTATTTGTTAATTAGCGTTTAATAGCGGAAAAGGCTTAAGTCCAAAATAGGCAACTCTCCGCCTTTAAACTATCAACAACCAATGCCAGCTTCCATGCTACGGCTTATCCGCTTTCGCTGCCTTTTCAAAATCACCCGCTTTGATCATCACCATTTTGTTGATGTCTAGGTGTTTTTTCATGGCTTTATGGATTTGCTCTGGCGTTAGCTCAGCAATTTTCTTCTCCAAATTGGCATCCCAATTCATATCGCGATCCAAAAACAGGTAGGAGTTCAATTTACCAGCTAGTCCACTATCCTGTGCACGGCTTACTTCTTGGCTTTGCAACCAGCCTGATTTGGCCGCTTTGATCTCCTCAGCCGTAAAACCGTCTTTTACTACTTTTTCGATTTCCTCACGGAAAGCTTTCTCTAGCTTGGCCGCATTCTCAGGTGCATAGATGGCGTAGGCAAAGAAATTACCTGTTGGATCCATCGCATCACCAGAGAAACGAGAACCTACCCCATAACTCAATCCTTCTTTCTGGCGGATACGAGTAGCTAATCGAGAATTCAAGAATCCTCCACCCAACATGTAGTTCCCCAACACCATGGCGGCATAATCAGGGTGTGATTGGCCAATTTCCAAGTTCAAGGCAGCCACAAAAGTTGCGTTAGCCTTGTCTGGTGTATTGATTACCTCATTGGCAGGCTTGGGTTCGTAATAGCGATCTTTTAAACGCGTGTATGACTTAGGACTCTTCCAATCCTTGAAATTCTTGGCCAAGGCCTTCTTGGTTACCTTGTCATCGAAGTCACCAACGATAGAAACGGTACCATCTGTAGCACCATAAAAGTCTCGGTAGAACTTCTTAACATCCTCCAAAGTAACCGCCTTAATCGCTGCTAATTGCTCCTCAAAGTCCATGGGGTAACGTACATCCTCTTTCGGCCAGTCATTCATCATCTTGCTTAACTTCTGGAAAGCCAAAGCTTGAGGGTCAGATTTTTGACGCTCGATACCGGCTATTCGCTCCTGCTTTAGTTTTTCAAATTCATCAGCAGGGAAAGTTGGGGTCTTTAGCATTTCACCCAATAAATCAATGACCTCTGGTAAATTATCACGCTCCGTCTGAATCATGGCACTAGCAGTAGCACCACCACCAAAGATGCGGACGGTAGCTTTGAGCCTGTCCAATTCATCCTTTAGGGCCTGACGATCCATTCTCTTGGTTCCTTTATCTAGCATAGCAGCCGTCATCTGCGCCACCGTTGCCTTCCCACTTAGGGTCTTGGCATTGCCATAGCGCAATGTCATACGCCCCATTACTACGTCACCTCTTGTTTCTTTGGGTAAGAAAGCGTACTCCAATGAATTGGGAATTTCGTCCATGGTTGTTCTGCTATTGATATTAGCAGGTGATGGATCAAATTCTTCTCCCGCTGAAAGCGCTTCGCCACCTTTGTAATTACTTACCATGGCTTCAATATCTGGTACATCAGGTACATCTACGCGGTCAGGGTTTTCTTCAGGAATGAATAGTCCGACGGTTCGATTAGAAGGTTTGAAGTATTTTTTAGACACTCGGATTACATCTTCAAGTGTAACTTTTTTCAGTTGATCCCGGTATAGGAAACCTAGCCTCCAATCACCAATAGCAATGAACTCACTGATGACCAGACCTACTCTTTCGGAGTTCTTTAACAAATTTTCAATTTGGTTACTCAAACTCGTCTTTGCTCGCTCCACTTCTTCTTCTGTAGGCGGATTATCAGGAATCGCATCAATCGTAGACAGCATAGCTTCTTTGGCAGCTTCCAAGGACTTCTCTTTCAACACATTGGCTGAAAAATAGGCAGCGCCAGATTCTCGCATGGATCGAATATATCCATATTGAGAAGCAGCCAGTTCTGACCCTACTAGGGCTTTGTACAAGCGCCCAGAAGGTTCATCTGTCAAGATTTCCATCAATACATCCAAGGTTGTATTATCTGGGTGAGCAGCAGGAGCAGTGTGGTATAAGGCAGCTACTGCTTGTACATCACCGGTACGCTTGAGGGTAACAGAACGCTCCCCATCTTGGGTAGGCTCTTTAGTGTAAGTTTTGTACAACTTACGCTCTGGCTTAGGAATTTTTCCAAAGTACTCCTTGATCAAGCCCAGGGTTTTTTCGGTATCAATTTTTCCAGATACGACCAATACGGCGTTATCTGGCTGATAATACTTTCGATAGAAATCTTGTAATCTACCAATCGGCACCTGCTCAATATCTGAACGCGAACCAATCGTAGATTTACCATAGTTGTGCCATAGGAAAGCAGAGGAATAGATGCGTTGCGAAAGAATTCGACCGGGGTTATTTTCCCCTCTTTCAAATTCGTTTCTCACAACGGTCATCTCGCTATCCAAATCCTTTTTAGCAATAAAAGAATTCACCATTCGATCGGCTTCCAAATCCAGTGCCCATTTCAAGTTTTCTTCCGTGGCGGAGAAAGTCTCGAAATAGTTGGTTCGGTCAACACTAGTAGTACCATTCGGACGAGCACCATGCTCAGTCAATTCTTGTGGAATGTTGGGGTGCTTAGGGGTTCCTTTGAAGACCAAGTGTTCCAACAAGTGAGCCATACCGGTTTCTCCGTAGGCTTCATGACGAGAACCTACCAGGTAGGTAATGTTAACGGTAATCGTTGGCTTTGATTGGTCAGGGAATAATAGAAACTTCAACCCATTTGAAGTCAATCGGTATTCAGTAATACCTTCTACCGAAGCTATTTTTTCAATGCCTTCCGGCAATTTTTCAACAGCTTGCTTTTGGGCCGTTAAGGAAATATTTGCCACTAAACAGGCAAATAGGGCCAAGAGCAGGGTTCTTATACGCATCTGGTTTTATTTAGATGAAAAAATGAGTGTTAGAGCTTGTTTGGCCGAAAGTAATACTTCTGGCCCTATCTATGATAACTTCTAAAATAGCTTAACAGTTTTGTAACTATTAAACTTTAAGATAATCTATCTCTATAATCTGAGTAGGTAAATGTTTTGATCACCTCTAAATGGCCATCTTCTCTCCACCTACAAATACAAGGATGCGATACCCCATTAAAATGGTTGGTTTTCACCATGGTATAATGTATCATGTCTTTCAGTATAACCCGGTCACCTACTTGAAGTTCATTTTCAAAACTATATTCTTCCAAATAGTCACCCGCCAAACAGCTAATACCGCCGAGGCGATACCGTGGCAGCCCTTCAACGGGATCACTAGCGCCTTCAATCGCGGGTCGGTAAGGCATTTCTAGGGTGTCAGGCATATGAGCGGTAAAGGAGACATCTAACATGGCTGTTTTTATGCCGCCACTCTCCATAATATCTAATACACTCGCTACCAGCACGCCGGTTTCCCAGGCTACAGCACTTCCTGGCTCCAATATCACTTCCACGCCATATCGCGCTCGAAAATCTCGCAAGAGTTTTATTAGCAAGGGCACATTATAGTCTTTGCGGGTAATGAGATGGCCACCGCCAAAGTTGACCCATTTCAATTGCGGGATAAAATGCCCGAATCGTTGCTCAAAAGCGGCCAACAGTTTTTCTAAATCTTCGGCGCCAGATTCGCATAAGGTATGAAAATGTAGGCCTTCAATACCGGCTGGTAAGTTCCCATCAAATGCCCCAAGCATTTCTCCCAAACGCGATCCAGGAACAGCTGGATTATACAAATCAGTCTCAACCGTGGAATATTCTGGGTTGACCCGAATCCCCGGAGACACTTTGTGAGGGAAGGCTGCCAGTTGTACGCGATGATCCTGATATTGCTTGATGGAATTAAAAGTGATATGGCTACTGTAACCCAACAAGGCTTCCAACTCTCCTGGTAAATAGGCAGGAGAATACGTATGAGCTTTCACTCCCATTTCTTCAAAAATGAGTCGAGCTTCATGCAAAGAACTGGCCGTTGCGCCAGAAAGATACTGTCCCACCAAAGGGAACACCTTCCACATGGCAAAAGCCTTCAAGGCCAGGATAATGGAGACACCGGCCTCTTGCTCCACCTGCTGAAGTAGTTCCAAGTTTTTTCGGAGCCGGCCCTCCTCCAACACAAAAGCGGGAGAAGGACAGGCCGTATAATCGACACTCATGATTTATAATTCTAAGTCTGTTCCTGTTTCCTCCTGCCAGGGCAAGCCATATTCACCCAGTTTTTCCAGGAAGGGGTCAGGATTAAATTGTTCTACATTGAAAACGCCAGCACCACTCCATTCGCCCGTTAAGACCATCATCGCCCCCAACATCGCTGGGACGCCCGTCGTATAAGAGACACCTTGTGCCCCCGTTTCTTTATAGGCTGCTTCATGACTGCAATTGTTCCAAATATAGTAGGTCTTTTCCTGTCCATCTTTTATGCCTCGAACACGGCAGCCTATTGAGGTTTCGCCGGTATAGTTTTCTCCCAAATCACCAGGATCAGGCAATACCGCCTTCAAAAATTCTAGTGGTACAATATCAACCCCCTTGTACTGAACCGTGTCAATTCGAGCCATTCCGATATTTTGGATAACGCGAAGGTGAGTGAGGTATTCTTCGCCAAAAGTCATCCAGAATCGGGCGCGCTTGATCGTGGGATAATGCTTTACTAGGGACTCTAGTTCTTCGTGATAAATCAAATACGAGCGCTTGGGGCCAATATTGGGATAGGTGAGATCCATTGATATTTCGTGGGGTTCCGTCTCTATCCATTCTCCATTTTCATAGTATTTCCCTTTTTGGGTAATTTCTCGGATATTGATTTCGGGATTGAAATTGGTAGCAAAGGCTTTGCCGTGATCTCCGGCATTACAATCCACAATATCTAGATAATGAATCTCATCAAAGTGATGCTTGGCGGCACGAGCCGTGAAAATACTCGTCACACCAGGGTCAAAGCCACAGCCCAATACGGCCAACAGGCCCGCTTCTTTAAAGCGATCTTGGTAGGCCCATTGCCAACTGTATTCAAATTTTGCCTCCTCCTTGGGTTCGTAATTCGCCGTATCTAAATAGTTTACGCCAGCTTCTAGGCAGGCATCCATGATCGTCAAGTCTTGGTAAGGAAGGGCTACATGGATGACTAATTCGGCTTGAAATTCTTTAATCAATTTCACCAAGGCTGGCACATCTTCGGCATCGATGGGCGCCGTACTCAAATGCTGATGACCGGTATCTTTTTTGACATCAGCAACAATATCATCACATTTAGACTGGGTTCGGCTGGCCAGTAAAATATGCGAAAAAACAGCTGGGTGCTGGGCACATTTGTAGGTCACTACCCGACCTACCCCACCCGCTCCAATGATCAAAACTCTTGACATTGACTTACAGTTTTTTAATGGTTTGACTAATTAATTGAATATTATCTTCGTGTAGACTTTTTAATCCAATCGGAAAGGGGTACAAGTCCCACAGCCATTGCTCATCAAATACTTCCGCTCCCCTGATGTGTCGCTCGGCTCGGTCGATGTATTCATGCGACAACTGGATTCTTTTTTGCATTTCCATAGGGTCCATAGTCGTGCTGCCGTGTCCTGGCACCAATACTTTAGGGCGTGCCTGTGCTAAGATGTACCTTGCTTTTTCCAGTGTATCTCTGTAATCTGCGACACTATGATAGATAAAAGGAAACTCTACATCTGATAAATAATCGCCTGCGATCCAAATACCCAATGGTTCCACTAGGGCAAACAAGCCATCTCCATTGTGTCCCGGTGATAACCAAAAACGGATGCGAGTTTCGGCAAGACTGAGGAAGGCTTCGTCTTCCGCAATGACAATATCGATTTTGGGATAGCTAATCCCATAATTGCGCTGGATGTAATGCTTGTCATCAAAGGCTTTTATTTGTTGTACTTCTTTGTCTTTGGCTGCATGCTCTACAAAGGCCAAAGAGGCAATCGTTTTAGCACCAGGAAAGGCTTCATAGCCGATGATATGATCGTAATCCGAATGAGTAAAAAACAAATAAAGTGGTCTTCCGGCTCGAATCTCCTGCACATAGGATACCACTTCGGCTACTTCTGCAGGCAACCAATTGGGGTCTACCACCAATACCATATCCGCCGTATCGACTACGGTCGTCGTCGTTTGATAAAGGGCACTTTCAAATACACAAAGGCCTGGCCTTTTAAATTGTATCATGATGCAGTTTTAGCTTAGAAAGAAGGCAATCAAAAGTAGAATAGAATAGCCAAAAAACCATTTAAAGTCAAGGTATTCTTTCAGAGAAATTTGATGCTTTCGATAGAGGTAGGTGGCTTGCAAGATTTTTTCCATGCTGAATGCGATAAGCGTCCCCATTGCAATTCCTGCTACACCATAATATCGTCCTAAAAAATAGCTACAAACAATATTGACTATAAGCTCCAGCAAACCAATTTGGGTAATGATGGTATTGTTCTTTAGCCCCATTAAGACCGTAGACGAAAAGATCACTCGGCTAATGATAACCAGCAAGTAAATTCGGAACACTAACGCACTTTCTATGAAATCCTCATTGAATAAAAAGGGAAATAATTGGTCACTAACTAACATTAGTAGGATCGAAAGCGGAAAAAGAAGGTGGAATAACTGAACGGACTTTTGTTTGATGGCTCGTAAGGCGGTCGTTTGATCCACAGCCACTTCTACCACCATCACATTGGAAAAAGCATTGGTCAAAGCCAAAGCCAGCGGCAACTCCTGTGCACCATATCTAAAAATGGCAAACATTTTTTCATCTCCTTCATATAGGAAACCCACTAACCAGCCATCAAAAGCAGGTAATAAACCACCTAAAATGGCATAGAGTATTAAGGGGGAGGAAAGCTGCAACCACTGCCGGATCATTCCCATATCTAGCCGCCACTTGGCCTGCCCCTGCAATAAATATATGAGGTAAAGTAATTTCAATAAGCCAACTGCTATCAAGCCATAAAAGCTAAAGCGAAAATCCCAAGCCAGGTAAATGGGCACGACCATAGCCAGTAACTGGGCGCTAAAGGCCAAGGCGCCATATCGAACGATTTGGAAGCCTTTCTTTTGGAGTAGGAGATAATTTTCGACTAGACAGGTCGGGAAATTCAAACAGAGGTAGCTAAGAAAAAGCAGGTAGTAAGGTAAGTTATCCTGGTGCAGTATGGTAGTCCATAAAAAGGATTTACCCAGATAGCCTATCACAAAAATCACAGCCGCCAAGGCGGAAAACAGAAGAAAGGCGTTGAAAATAAAGCGCTGCTGCTTTTCCGGTGTGAGGCTTGGGTAGTGGCTCAGTAAGCCTTGGATGAGCCCTGATACCCAAAAGAAGGTCAAGAGATAACCCAGAAAAAGCAATTGTTCATAATAGCCCAGTTGCAGCGTAGACAATTGAAACTGGGCCAGTAGTATAGCAATCAGGATCAGACTGCCTTGCCTCGAAATATTAAAAATTTGTAAGGCTTTAAGCGGACTGATCCCGATTATTTGCTGGTATATACCAGAGCGATTAATCAATGATTTGATCTCGCTCTTTAAAAATCACGCCAAATTTTTTGAGTTCTTCCAAAACCGGCTCATATACTTCCTTCATCACTGGGATATTAACACCCGTCGAGGTAATTTTACCCTCCATGACGAGTCTCACAAAAATGCCCATGGGTAGGCCCACGAGTTTGGACATTGCTGTTTCTATTTCATTATCCCCTTTCAAAATAAGCGTAGATTCGGTTAGGTGCTTTTTCCCTTCCAATTGGTACTCAAACTCATGTTGCATCACCACCATGTCTTTATCTTGCTTACCTAGCTTCCACTTGTCCAGTAGCAGATGCTCCAGGATCAAGGCTGGAGTCGCATTAGGCAATTTGATTTTCTTCTTGCGGAACAAGCCCAGCCATTCCAATTTTCGCATCACGGGTGAATTGAGATTTTCTCCGATCAGGTTGGCGATCCGTTCTTTGACGGAATTTCCGCTGATATTATTGACATAGCCATCCATCCATTCGTGATAAGTAATATCGCCAGAGTTGAGAATAGGATAAGATCCGTCCGTTATACCAATCTTGATCAAAGCATTCCAAGCTTGGCAGAAGCCTAGTGGCCTGAAGGTTCCTCTCAAAATATTAGGGATACCGTTGAGTCCATAAACATCTTTGTACAAGAGAGAATCTCGGTTGGCATACACTTCATAATTACCTAGTCCGGGCACTTCAACCGTTCTGGCCTGCTCAAATAAGCGATTATAGGGCAGGAATTTTAATTTTCCCCCCTCCAAATACTGGGCAGTTCCTTGTCCCATAAGTACCACATTCCGAGGGTTCCAGGTAAACTTATAATTCCATGGATTATCGTCACTTTCCGGTGCGATAAGCCCGCCGGTATAGGAGCGGAAGGCGGTTATCTCTCCCCCCATTTCCTTAATTTCCTCGATCTTTTGCTTCGCAGACATATGATCGATGCCGGGGTCCAAGCCCATCTCTCCCATAAAAATCAGCTCGCGATCTCGGGCTTCATCTCCCAATCGGTACATTTCCTGGGAAACATAAGAGGCTGTGATCAAGTGTTTTCGGAGCTTAATGCAATCATGTGCCACCTCCAGGTGCAAGTGGGCGGGTAATAGTGACACCACGATATCTGCCCGGCTTATGAGATCTTTCCGATCATTGGCTTTCAATACATCCAACCAGGCAGATCTTCCGTTAGGGTGGTCACCGATTTTTTGATCGGCCATTTTGGGGTCGGCATCAGCCACGGTAACAAAGCAGCCCTTCTCCTTCGCTAAACCCAGTACGTACTTTATCACAGCCGAAGACGATCTCCCCGCTCCTATGATTAGAATATTTTTCATGTCTTTGATTTTATTTTGGAGCCAAGACAACGCTGCATATCTTGTTGGGTATTGCTGGCTCCTTTGCGCGCATTTGAGCTGTCATGAAACACTCAAAGCTACTCACAAACAAGTTAGGGTAATATGGGATTTCTCCCTTCTTTTCAATTCATCGGTCACCAAAACAGCGGTGCGACCTAGAAAGCATCAATGATATGGTTTTATTTGTACAGAAAACAGTCCGTTTGCTATACCAGAATCGGAATCTACTCGATCAATAAATACCTATTGTAGCACCAGAAATAAGCTGCCGAGTAAATACAAATCCAAGGCAGTCGCAAGATACTGATTGCCCTTCTGTTTAAATAAACAATTCAATTGATTTTTTACTCTCAATAAGTAGTTGACTACTCACCAAGTGTGAGCATAACTATTATTGTCATGTTGTTCAGCTAGTTCCTGCATAGGTTGGAAGCGCGCGCAATTTACGAAAAAATCTCTTAGCTTTATTCCCTCGCAAACTCAAATACAAAATTGTGAAGAGATTAAAACTGGATACGGTTATACAAGTCTTTGAAAAAGAGGAATTAGTAGCGAGTGAAAAAGAATTGCTCCATCGCGCCTTGGCGGCCTGTGATTTAGCACACGCTCCTTACTCTCATTTTCAAGTGGGTGTCTCCCTTCTATTAGACAATGGCCAAATTGTAAATGGTGCCAATCAAGAGAACGCAGCTTACCCCATGTGCATTTGTGCCGAACCCGTCGCCCTTTCCAATGCAAAGGTGAATTACCCCACGGCTGTGATCCAGATGATGGCCATTCGAGTAAAAAGTAAAAAGAACCATGTCGGTCAGCCTGCGGCGCCTTGTGGCGCTTGTCGGCAGATCATCAGTGAATATGAACAGCGACAACAAGCTCCCATCACGATGCTGCTCCAAGGTGAAACAGGTGTCGTATATAAAATGGAAGGCATATCGAGTCTACTTCCGCTCTCTTTTGATGCCAGTTTTTTGGAATAATGGAGGTTCAAGGGGTAATGTGTAATGTGTAATGTGTAATGTGTAATGAAGAATGAACAATTCATGTCAATTACCCATTAATCATTATCTATTATTCATTACCCATTATTCATTAAAGAAACTTTTCATGGTCAAAATGCCCAATATGGACTTCGGCTGCTCCTTTGGCGAGGTCATGATAGTAGGTTTTCAGGGTAAAAATAGAAGAGGTAAAGGCAATTTCGTTCCAAGGAATCTCATCTTGAGTGAATAAGGCTACTTCCTCACTTTCTTCGCCGACGCCGTATTCTAATTTCTCTAAGTCCCCTAGGAAGTGCATGTACACCTGATTGATATGCGGCAAACTGTAGATGGTGTGAATACGTAGGTTAGAGACTTTCGCTAAGGCCTCTTCCCACACTTCCCGGCTAGCTCCGTCTTCCACTCGCTCTCCATTTTCGAGATAGCCCCCTGGTACATTCCAGTAGCCCTTGCGAGGTTTAATGGCTCGCCTGCATAAGAGGACTTTATCCTCCCAGAGGGGTAAGCAGCCCGCCACAATATTAGGATTGGAATAATGTATTGTAGTGCAGTTTTGACACATCCACCGAGGTCGATTGTCCCCTTTAGGAACCTTATATTTTATTTCGGCTGAACCGCAATTACTACAAAAGTTCATTATTGGATTGGAATTTCCTTAGATCGTCAGGGGTGTCAATCCCGACAGTTTCTAAGGTCGTCAGACCGATCTGAATACTATAGCCGGCTTCCAGCCATCTCAATTGTTCTAGTGATTCTATTTGTTCTAATCTTCCGGGTGCTAAGTCGGCACAGGCCAGCAAAACCTCTTTTTTAAAGGCATAAATGCCGATGTGCTTGAAAAAGTCGTG
>Ga0070728_10004880_pt1 | contig 13549 bp, 11 predicted proteins | sample tdDd471_FD_66723 | JGI IMG/M metagenome (GOLD analysis project Ga0070728, IMG submission 66723) | Marine sediment microbial communities from the Atlantic coast under amendment with organic carbon and nitrate - tdDd47.1 | ecosystem: Environmental > Aquatic > Marine > Coastal > Sediment | place...
TCGGTGACTATGCCGATCAGGCGGTCACCGTCAGCAAAGGCGGTATTGGGGTAGTTGCCCCACTTGTTGAAAAAGGCTTGTGTACCGTGATGGATGAGGCCGCGCAGCTAGTGGGAGAATTGCTGGATCCACAACCCGGTGAACGAGTTCTGGACTTGTGTGCCGCACCTGGCGGAAAAAGCATATATGCCGCAGCTTATACCGGAGAGAGCGGAGAAGTTGTTTCAGTGGATATATCCGAGAACAAACTTGGCCTTTTAAGCAGGCAAGCAAAGGCTCACGGGTATGACTGGATTAAAACTGTCGAAGCAGACTCCACCAAATTTTTCAAGGAATTCGAAGAGACACCCTTTGATAAGGTTTTACTGGATGCTCCCTGCACCGCACTTGGTATTATCAGGCGACACCCGGAAATCAGGTGGAACCGCAAAGAGAGCGACATACAGGAAATGTCTGAAAAAGCCAGACAGATTTTAGATAATGCTGTCCGATACGTCAAGCCGGGAGGCTCGCTGGTTTTTTCGGTTTGTACCACAACTTTAGAAGAAGGCTTACAGCAGTTGGAATATCTCAGCTCGCTGGATGGTTTCAAAACGGCAAAGCCCAAGGCAATCGAGCCATCTTTGTGGTTGCAACATAAGAACATGAATTACATTGATACCTCAAAGGTGCCCACAATGGATGGATTTATTGCTTTCAGAGTGGATAAAGATTTATAGCGTTTGGGGAATAATTTTTGCATGATACTTGTTTTAAAATAAGATTTGAGCAATAATCCTTTGAACCAATATTGAGGGAAAATATAGAGGAGGCTTTGATGCCTGAAAATAATTCCGACCAGACAAATGAAGCAGTCACGACTGAAGCAGTCACGACTGAAAAAGTCAAGACTGAGGACGTTGAAAACAAGGCAAAAGAAACTTCAAATCTGGACAAAGATAAAAAAGAACCACAGGATGACCCTAAAGAAGAGAAAAAGAAAAGTGGTATCTTTTTCAAACTGCTGAAGATAGTCGCGGTTTTGCTGGTGCTGGCTTGTCTGGTTATAAGCATTATCAGTTATCGTTTTCCTGATTTCTTTGAGCCGGACTTCGATGAAGCCGTGCTTGGAGATGCCACCATGTCAACGCTGATAAAATTAAGTGATGATATGCTTTATGAGTGGTTTCCCAATGACGTTGTCTGGCCGACAATATTTATTGATAATACCGATCAATTTCAGCTTGGACAATTGGAGGTTTTGCGTTACAGCGTTCGTGTCTTGCGTGATAATCTTTCAAGGCTGAGAACAACCGACAAGATTGATCCGAATGCCGATGCCGCATATACAAACTATTCCAACGATCCGATGAGATGGATGTTGCCCTCAGCAGAACAGAAATTTAAAAAAGGCCAGCAGCATCTGGAGATCTTCAGACAGAATCTCAAAGACAAGAAAGCCAACTTCTATCCCAGAGCCGACAATCTGATTGAATTGCTGTCACAGCAAAACTCTCTTTTAGGTGGTGTCTGCACCCGTCTTTCAGTAATACCAGATGATATTGACAAATTTGTCTCAGAGTATACTGAAGATGAAAACAAAACGGAAACTATCACAGTAAATAAAGACTGGATGGATATAGATAATGAGTTTTATTATGCACAGGGTGTTGCATACAGCTTGTATCAACTGATGGTGGCCATTAAAGTGGATTTTGACGAGATACTCAAGTTGAAGAAAGCCGATGAATTGGCAGAAAGTGTAATTCTGGTTTTGGAGCATACTCAATGGGAACCAAAATATATGGTGATGAACTGTTCACCCGGTAGCTGGATTCCCTGCCAGAACGACCCAATGATGCTCAGCAGCCGACTGCAAGATACCAGACAGAAAATAGGGTCGCTGATCAAGATGATTCAGGATTGATCTTACGATCATATTGCTAATAAAAAAAAACGGGCCTTGATAGCCCGTTTTTTTATGTCTGAAAATATCTGTATTACATTTTATTTGTTCTTCTTGTGGTGAATCTTGCAGTAAATACCGCCTTCTTTGAGACCTGCTAAAAAACATGAGCCATCACTGATGCAGATGGAAGTTTCCGATTCGCCATTTTTCCATTTGTTGGGCAGATCCGGCTCAACAATCAGCGGGCGACAAATGGATACAGTGTCCAAACCTTCTTCAATAAGTTTTTCAGCAACTGACAAAGAGCGGATACCGCCGACCACTCCAAGCGGAAGATCGAACTGCTTCCTGAATACCATTGCCTGCTTTTTGAAGTAAGCCTCTTTTTCAGAAGAATCTATCCGCTGTCTGGAGGCACCCAATTTTCCAGAGCCAGCCGTGCCACCAGATATTTCCAGATGATCTATGCCGGCCTCAATAAACATTTCGGCTGCCTGTATGGAGTCACTTAGAATCAAGCCACCAGGTTCGAAATCTTCAGAATTCAGTTTTACGGAAATCGGAAAATCGTCACCCACTTCACGTCTGACGGTTTTGATAACTTCGCAGCCGAAGCGGGCCCTGTTTTCAATGCTACCGCCGTATTGATCTTCACGTTTATTGGTAGCGGGAGAAAGAAACCTGCTGATCAGATAACCGTGTGCGCCGTGCAACTGCACTCCGTCGAAACCGGCCTCTTTTACCCGAACAGCAGCATCGGCAAAGGCTGCCACAAGTTCAGGTATTTCATCAAGCTCAATTTCCCGGGCGTGACTATCGTTTTTAGCGTAGTACATTGCTGAAGGAGCAATCTGATGCTCGATTCCGGATATCTTTGAATTGGTTTCGCCACCACCGTGGACAATTTGAGCGAAGATCAGTGAGCCGTTATCGTGCACAGCCTTGGCGATACGGGAAAGACCCTCAACCTGATCCTGTCGATAAACACCCAATTGTCCCGGAAGACTTTTTCCCTCTGGTCTTACATAGGCGTAGCCCGTGATAATAAGTCCGGTGCCACCTTTGGCAAGATTGGTATATAGTTCTACCGCTTTATCGGTAACAAAGCCTTTTTCATCGGCCATACCTTCCCAGGTGGCAGAGCGGATAATGCGGTTGGGTATTTCAAGATCATGAATTTTATATGGTGTGAAAAGTGAACTCATTTTTACCTCTGTGAAAGTTGATTTCAGGCAATTGTGAATGAATATACTTTTAAAATCAAGTGTGTTTACAGATTAACCGAATTTTCGCCGAAAAATCTGGCTGGTGGTGGAGTGAAGCTGATGCCCAGTTCAGCACTTAATTTTTCGCCAATCAGCCTTTCGTCTTCCTCTGTCATGTTGTAGATTGCAAAGACTTCCTGATCTATGGCGGAAATAATTGCTTCGGCCTCGTGATCCTCGCAGTTTGCCAGTCTGTCTATCATGGATTCTATGGCTATCTGTCTTGCTTCGCTGGACCAGCGCAGAGGTAACCGTTCCAGATTTCCACGCAGAACTTTTACAGTGAAGAAATTGAAGGTGTAATAAAACTGCAAAACTGAAGAATTTAATAATGCCAGAAGATATTTTATTCTGAAACCCGGCAGTCGTGGCACAAACACGTTTGCATTGTTCAAGGTGAATCGTCCCATCTCATCGCAGGCAAAGGTTAGTTGCTTGTTAATAAAGCGATAAACAAGCTTTTGGGGTGCATCAAAAATATCACGCGGGCAGGCTTGTTGTAATTCGTCTCTGTCGTAAACGATATAATGTCCGGAAAAATTGATGCGGTATTTGCTGATATCTTTACCGACAATCAAGGGTTCATGTTTTTCTGTCTGGATCGAATCGGCTACCAGTCGTTCGTTGTCTCCGGTCACAATGCCAAGGCCAAAGTTTGCATGGCCCTTTAAGTAGGCAGCATCATTGGCAATTTTGCTCATTAATCTTAGCATCGGCACATCCAGGTGAACATTGAAGATGTTCTCAGGGGTGCTTTCCCATTCCGCTTGTAAGATTTCGCCTTTGCTCTGATTTGGGGCGTCCATATTACGTATCAGTGAAACCTGATGTTGCTGTTTGCGGAAGATATCGTTTTCTCTGCTGAAAAACAACAGCATTGCCGGGGCAAAGACCCCCTCAAACTGTTCACCGCAGGTTACAATCGAATCTATTTTACACTCTCTCAGAAGCAGTTTACGCGAGGCACGGTGAGCCTTGATATTGATGTAAGCTTCAGGAATCAACAGGGCAGATTTGCCACCGACTTTTAATAGTTCCACCGCGCGTTCAATAAAGAGGGTGAAAGAATTTACACCGGAGGAGGCTGATTCAAAAGTCTTCTTGAATTCCTGTTTTTGTGCCGCCGTAAGCTTGGAACCCCAGGGAGGGTTACCCACGATCACATCAAAACGGCCGGTCATGCTGTTGACTTCGGAACATTCGGCGCAAAGCTCAAGTTCATCTCGTTTAAGCGGATTTACATGGTAAATGTTGAATATAATCGGGTCAGTGATGCGTTCTCTCAAAAAAAGATTCATTTTGGTTAAGACGAGCGCAAAGGGATCTATGTCAAAACCGTAAAGATGTGTTTCCAGTATCTGCCGATGTGCGCTTTCGCGATCCATACCACTGGCCAGCAGTATTTCTTTTAGTTTATCGTATACACCAAGCAGAAACTGACCGGAACCACAGGAGGGGTCGAGTACTGTCAATTCCTTGTTTGTAAGCGGATCTAGATCCAGCGTATCAAGCATCCTGGTGACCAAGGCAGGCGGGGTGTAATATTGCCCGGCAGCTTTTCTTGCATCGGTGGAGTTTAGCCCCTGATAGATGTTACCAAGCAAGTCATCGCCCAAAATTTCCAGACGATACCCCCAGATCATATTGTAAAGTGTGCCAAGTCTGGCGCGCTGGATTATCGTACTGTCAAGCTCCAGATCTTCCAGCAGGTGATCCACCGCAACATTAACCCGGTCTGCCCGCCACATGTCCACCTGATTGGTGGGTTTTGGCTTGCGTCTTCTGAGTTTGATCAAATTGGCAAACATCTGTGGATTGTCCACCAGTAAAAACTGTTTTTCAGTGGCAAGTTTCAGAAAGCAGCCCTTTAAAACAAGTGCGGTAATGGTGCGCTCGAACTTCTTTTGGTCGGCCCTTTCAAGTCTGGTCATAAAATCCTGTTTATAGGCCACCAGATCATTCAGCAAAACCTGCAAATATGGATGCGTCTTTCTCTTACCCCTTGATTTTACTGATCTTGCTGCCAGCGTTCGACTCCCTTGTTATACCTGTTCCACAGTGTTTTCGTCCGCAGTAACAGCTTTTTCCTGTTGCAGAATCTCACGCAAAATGCTGAAAGTATGCGGGGCTTTCATCATGCTGACATGGCCATAATGGGTTACCATGTAATTGGTGCTGTGGTCCAGCCAGGCATTGTGGAAAGGAACCACCAGGTTGTCGTGAACCGAGGCGATGCAATGCACATCCACCTGTTTGATGTTTTCATCTTTGGCGAGTTCGTTTAAATATTCGCAGTTTGGCAGCATCTGTTTGACAGCCGTACCCAGAGCCAGAAAACCAAGGGTCGTACCTTTGTGGGGTGAACCCAGAGTTATAATGGTTTCAACATCTTCGGCACCATTTGTGCGGACATAATCGCGGGCCAAAACGCCACCCATGCTGTGTCCAACCAGTACAACCTTATCCTGTTTGCTATTGTCCAGAATTTCCTCGATTTTGGCTTTAATCTGTGGTGCATATGTTTCAAGAGTGGCATCAATCGGTTTCAGGTTAATGGTGTAAAAGTGGCGATTAGTGATAAAGAGGGAGAGATGTTTGATGATCCAGCGCCAGTTGCGTCTGGTTTCTGTCCAGCCGTGAATAAACAGCACTGGAGGTAAGTCATCTTTTTTATTGTAGTTATAGTCATTGTCATTGCCCCATAGACCAAGTGGCCAGAGCAGATAGAAGAACGAAACCGTCCAGTATTCACGCCAGAGAGCATACAGGGCACCAGTCGGATAAGTGGATGTGCTATGGGTTTTGTACTCCGGGTCGGCAAAGGTTTCTTTGGCCAAGGAAACTGCAGTCATCATGGAAATTACATGAAAAACCAGCATGATAATGAAAAAGATTTCCAACAGAATGAATAAGGTACACATGATTTTCCTCGTTTATTGATTTTCAGCTGTCGCATTATAACAGAGGGTAAATCTTTTCGCAAGAGATTCGATTGTGGAAAACCTATATAAGATACTGTATTTCTTTATTAATCTTGCTGGTATGCTTGTGGAAAAGTTGGTGTTGGTGAATGTTAAGGAAAATAAATAAAGATTTGCAGAGGATATTTCCAGATCCTGATAACAAATATCGTTTTTATTTTTGTTCCGGTGGATATACTGTTTTAGACGAGAAATCTAGATATAAGAGGTGTGATTAATAGAAAAATCCCCTGCCCGCTAGCGAGAAGGGGATAAATATTTTAAATTTTCAGTAGACAAACTAGCCTTTTTTGCGTTCGGCACGTTTGGTTTCGCCCTGACGTTTCAGTCTGGCTTTTTTGTTTTTCTGACCAGTTTTACGACGCATTTTCAATGATTTACGATTACTATCTTTACCCATTGCTAGACTCCTTAATTAAACTGACTACCGATATTACATCTACGAGAGATGAAGTATATATATTAATCGAATTAGCGCAAGTTTTTTTCGGTTTTGTCTTGAATGTGATGACTTGTTTTGTATCGCTCAGACAAAATTAATGCAGCTTGCCGATAGTACTGAGCTTCGTATAATAAACCTTGTTTCGCAAGAAATTCAGAGAGTTTGTTGCAACGTCCAACTTTATCTGTTTTGCTGAGCCACCATAGCTTGGCCACACATTCCGGGCAGAGCCATAAGGGGGATTCATCTGCCTCCTGCATATTGTTCGATCCGTTCATATTGCATTCGTAGGCTGTGCAATGTTCCATGGAAAACATGTGCGCTGTTTCGTGGCTCGCAATTTTCAATGTTCGCAAAAGCGCAAGGCGAAAACTTTCCTCTGATTCTGCAGGGTTACCCAGACGGTTAATGGACCAGACCCCAACCCGATGCTTCAGTGAGGCCATGCCGAAGACAAAATTCCACTGCTCACCCGGCCAGAGATCTGTTGCGGTAAACGATATCATTGCAACAGCGTCTTCAGGGAGCCTCTGGAGTAGAAGATCGTCCAGAATATAGGTAGCAAGAAATTGCGGTTTTTGGGTGAAAGTATTCTTTCTTCTGGCTTTTTGGGGGATTGCCGAATTTGGTAAAGCTTTAAGCTTTGTCACTTCAAGGGAGAAAAATATTTCCAGATATTCTGTTGCAAGGTTCACCAATTCTCGCTGTTTTCTATCAAAAGACCCAATTGGCAGAACATAAATTTTGTTTCGATTGCTAGTCGGAACTATGGGATTGCTGTTGATATACTGCTTGAAAGTCTGGCCTTTTTCGTCAAAATGCTCCAGCCATTCCCCCGGCTGTGCAGGTTTGATGGTCTGATTTATTTCTTTCAGCTTTAAAGCCTGCTTGTGAAGTGCGCGGTTTTGAGGATCTTTAATTCGAGACAACTCCAGTAATCGTTTTTTCTCTGCTGCTTCTTTAGCTATCTTCTCCCTGGCTTGCTGTTTTTTATAAGCTTCATCAAGTTTTTTCTGGATATTGGTCGAGTTTTCACAGGCAGGTAAAAAAAGGATTGCAAAGACTAGAGCAAAACAGAAATACTTCATATGATTTTCCCTGACAGAGCTTTGATAATACATGGCTTAATTGTACCATAGAAAGTTGTATTAACAAGCGGGAACTATTTTTTGCACCCGACCCGTATCCAGACATAAAATAAAAAAAAGGATGAACCGTAAGCGATCCATCCTTTTGAATATTTAGAAAAAGTTTATTACATGCGATAGTTAGGTGCTTCCTTGGTGACGATAATGTCATGTACGTGGGATTCTTTCAGACCAGCTGAGGTAATCTGTACAAAGTGACCATTTTCCTTTAATTCCTCAATTGTTTCGCATCCCGCATAACCCATACCGGAGCGCAAACCACCAACCAGCTGATAGATATTGCTTGAAAGGCTGCCTTTAAATGGTACACGGCCTTCGATGCCTTCGGGTACCAGTTTCTTCTCTTCCTGTACGTGGCTCTGGAAGTATCTGTCGCTGGAGCCTTCTTTCATGGCAGCTAGTGAGCCCATACCACGATAGACCTTGTAGGAACGACCCTGATAGATAATGATGTCTCCTGGTGCTTCTTCTGTTCCTGCCAGCATGGAGCCAAGCATAACTGTGTCGGCACCTGCCACAATGGCCTTAACGATATCACCGGAGAACTTGATGCCACCATCAGCAATCAGGGGAACATCGTATTTCTTGGCAATTTCGGCACAATCGGCAATAGCTGTAACCTGTGGTACTCCAACGCCTGCAACTATTCTGGTGGTACAGATCGAACCGGGCCCGATACCGACCTTGATTGCATCTGCGCCTGCTTTAATCAATCTTTCGGCACCATCTGAGGTAGCGATATTGCCTGCGATTACCTGAACGTCTTTGTATTTTTTCTTAACTGCCTTAACAGCTTCTATTACGCCTTTGCTGTTTCCGTGTGCGGTATCGATAACCAGCACGTCCACACCGGCTTTTACCAGAGCCTTGGCCCTTGCGTCTCTGTCGGCACCAGTACTTAGCGCAGCACCAACCAGCAAGCGTCCTTTATCATCTTTGGCAGCATGGGGGTACTTGCGTGCCTTTTCAATATCCTTGGTTGTAATCAATCCGACCAGATTGTTTTGACGGTCTACCACCAGCAATTTTTCGATTCTGTGTTTGTGCAGAATAACCTTGGCCTCTTCCAGAGAGACGCTTTCGGTTACGGTGACAAGATCTTCAGAGGTCATAAGTTCGCTGATTTTGCGGGTCAGTTTGCTTTCAAAGCGTAAATCGCGATGAGTCAGGATACCGACCAGTTTTTTACGTACTGTTACAGGAACACCGCTGATATGAAAATGATCCATAATTGCCAGGGCATCCTTGATGGTTTTATTGGGCGAGATCGTAACCGGGTCGACTATCATGCCGGACTCGCTCTTTTTGACACGGATAACTTCTTTAGCCTGTGTCTCGATATCCATATTTTTATGGATAATGCCGATTCCACCTTCTCTGGCCATGCTGATTGCGGTACGTGATTCTGTGACAGAATCCATTGCAGCAGAGAGAATAGGAATGTTCAGGTGAATTTTTCTGGTGAGTTTTGCTTGAAGTTTGACATCTTTTGGCAGAATCTCGGAATATGCGGGCTTCAGCAAAACATCATCAAAGGTAAGTCCAAGAGGGACGATTTTGTCTAACATTGCAATTTCCTTTCTAGAATTTCATCAGGCAGGGGATTTGTATATATACAATTTGGCCCTTGCCGAAGACCTTGTAAAAAAGGTTGCAGGAGGATACAGGTAAACCCCTATGCTGTCAAGTTATCATCTATTTCCAGAACTTCCACCAGCGGTTTTCAAGTTCCATGTTTTCACGTTGCAGACGCTCGATCTCTTCTTGTGCCACTCTAATATCATTATTCAAGCGTATATTTTCTCTTTCGCAGCGCTCCAGATTGTTTTGCATTATCAGAAGTCGGCGTGAAGTTTTTTCCAGCGGGTCTTCGTTGCGTGCTACAACTTTTTTGGGTGCCGGGGGAATTGCCAATTCTTCACTTATTTTCTTACTGGGTTTTCTTACGGGTTTTGAAAGTGCCCGGGTGATTTTTTGAATTGATTCAGGTAGTACACTTGTAGGTATAGTGGTGTCATATGGCGTGCGGTATTTTTCGCCTGTTACGCTTGAGCGAGCTTCCCCGCTCTCTTCCTCAATGTCATCTACATCAACTTCGTCCAGAATTTCAGGCTCTTTGCCAAGGGGCAGCTCTGTTTGGCTGCTGTCTTCAACAGGTGTTTTCTCTTCTGGTGCTTCAGTATCCTGCTGGTCGATTTCCTCTATGATATCAATGCCATCCGACTGGACTTCTTCGGGAGCTTTAGCAAAGGTCGGCTTGTTGCTGTTAATTCCGGCAAACAACTCTTCAACTGCTTTGGAGAAATCACGGGCATCTTTGGGTATGGCGCGCAACTGGTTTGATGCATCCATCACCAGCGACCTGATTTTGCCTCGCAATTTTATCGGCAAATCTATTGCGCGGGTAAAACAGTGCATCAACTGGTCATCTTTCACATACATGAAATTACAGGTAATGTAACTCATGTCGGCGTATGCATGAAGCTCTTTACGGTGACGATCAACATCTATATTGAAAACAAAAGTCATTTTCAGCGGGTTATCGGGCTGGTCGTAGGTGGTCATTTCCATGCTGATAACCGGATAGCTGGAAGATGAGAACAGTTCCAGATTTAAGGTGGATTCAGCATAATAAACGCTAACCGGGTCATCAACCAGAGCGAACAGGACGGGCTCGTCAGATGCATCTATCGTGTGGAAGTAGTATCCTGTCTCAAAGAATTCCTGTAAAAACGGAGAGTTGATCTTTTCCATTTCAAATGGATATTCGTTTGGTTCGTCAACCACCTCTTCTATAACATCCAGATGCAATGACTCGCAGAAATTGCGAATGCTCTTTCTTGGGTCCAGTTTTCCTGCTGCACAAAAAGCATTAATTGCCTGTATTTTTTCTACGGCGAATATTTCCAGCTTGTGTTTATCAAAGCTCAGGCTGTTGCCTTCAGTCGAGAATGGAACAAGCATACTGGTGTAGAGTTGAACCTGCTGATCTTCTCCGGTTGCAAGAAAATAGGGCAGATAAGGGTATCGACGATCAAGCTCGGCGTACCATTCTCTGGCTTCGGGAATGTCTGCAGGTTCCGGAGCGATTGTTTCAAGTGAAGTGTCATCAAAAATGAGTTTGCCCATATGTTCAGATATGGTATCGTCATCCAGAGTTAGCAGGGAGATAATCTCCTCTGCAGTGGAGAAGCTCATTTTTGTGATGTCATCCGGTGTGACTGTTATGATAAGGTAATCGTCCGGAGTCATTATATACCCGTTTGCCTGTTTTTAACCAAAGAATAAAGAGTGCAATTAATTATCTGGATGGGATTGTAACACAAGGTTTTTACATGTCAATTAATAGCAGTCAAAAGAAATCGTTTAATGCCTCTTTGGCCCGCAAAAAACTGGGTGACAAAGGCGAGCAGATTGCCCTTGAATATCTTGAAAAAAAGAATATGAAGCTGCTTGACAAAAACTGGCGCTCGAAACATGGTGAAATAGACCTTGTAATGATGGATGGCGAGACCCTTTGTTTTGTGGAGGTTCGCAGCAAAATAGGTACCGATAGGGGTCACCCTTTGGAGACCATTACCGCTGCCAAGCAGAGACAGATCGTGCGGGTTTCCAGTCATTATCTGCAAATCAATAATCTTGAGGAGAGTCCCGTCAGGTTTGATGCGGTGGGCATTGTAAAAGATGGTGAAAAGTTTGAAATAACCCATATTCCTGCGGCATTTGACGCATGGATGCTATAGACAAGAGGAAGTATGTCAGGAAAACTTTATATAGTGCCAACACCAATTGGCAATCTGGACGATATTACCTTGCGGGCCGAGAAAATATTGAAATCAGTTGATACGGTTTTTTGCGAGGATACGCGTCACAGTGCCAAACTGCTCAGCCACATAGGTTCCACAGCGCGCAGGGAAGCACTGCATGAACATAACGAAAACGAGAAAAGTGCTGTTGTTATAAAGGTATTGCAAAGCGGAAAAAATGTGGCATTGATTTCGGATGCAGGAACCCCGACCATTTCCGATCCCGGTTTTGTGCTGGTCAGGGAATGTCGCAAGGCTGGCATTGATGTTGTTCCGCTACCCGGAGCCTGTGCTGCAATCTGCGCCCTCTCTGCCTCTGGTTTGGCTACGGATCAGTTTGTTTTTTACGGTTTTCCGCCAGAGGCCAAGGGGCGCCGTGAAAAGTTTTTTGAAAAATGTGCGGGCCATAGCGCCACCGGAATATTTTATTTATCGCCCCACAAAGCAGGAAAACAAATGAGCGATATGCTGCAATATTTCTCTGGCAGAGAAGCCGTTTTGGGTCGCGAGATTACCAAGGTTTTTGAAGAGTTTATCAGTGATAAAATTGAAAATATTGCGGCAAAACTAAAAGCCGAAAAACCAAAAGGTGAACTGGTTTTGGTGGTGGCCGGTAAAAAAGAGGAACAGTTGAGCGATGATGATATCCGCCAGATGGCTCTGAATCTTAAAAAACAGGGTCTTTCCGGAAGATCTCTGGCCGAGGCAATAAAAGATGCCACCGGAGTCAGTAAAAGACAGGCATATCAGATTTCGCTGGAAATTTCGGACAAATAGACTGGAGTAGAAAATGGATACGATGTTGAAGAATGTGAAAAAGGTCTTGATTCTTTCCGCCCATGCAGATGACTGCGAGTTTTTTGCCGGAGGATTTACCGCATGGCTCGCTGAACAGGGTGCAGAGATTACCGAAGTAATTGCTACTGACAATGGCAGAGGCTCTTTTGATATGGACAGCACGACGCTGGTTTCCGAGAGTCGTGAAGTAGAGGCCGAAAAAGCCTCTGAAATAATCGGCAAAAAGGAGATTCATTTTCTGGGCTACCCGGACGGCTTTCTGGATGAAACCCCCAAAAACGAATTGCGACGGATTTACATGGAATGGATCAGAAAAGTCAAGCCTGATATGCTAATGAGCTTTGATCCCTTTGCCAGCTTCGAAACCCATCCCGACCATTTGCATGTGGCTCAGGCCGCAGTTGAGGCAGTGGGCTTTGCACATTTGCCGCTGTATCATCCAGAACAACTGGAACAGGGATTAGAGCCACACCAGACACCGACCAACTACTGGTTTGCCAAACATGATGGTCTCTGCAATTACACCCACGATATCACCACGACCATTGACAAGAAATTGCAGGCCCTGATGGTACAAACCAGCCAGATGCGAATGACTATCATGGATCTGAAGATGTCGCTTATGGCAACCGGCAAGCATCCGGAGCTTTTGCCCATGCTGGACGAAAACAATTATCAACCTGCACTGGAAATGCTGATTAAGACCTGGGCCCAGAATGTTGGTCAGGAAGCGGGTTTCGAATATGGTGAGAAGTTCCGTCGAGAAATGGTGGGCGAGATCTTTGAAAAAGCTACCTGATTTTAGGCTTAAGACTTTACAAAAAAAACCGCCCTCCCAAGATGGAAGGCGGTTTTTATTTTGCACTAAAAAAAGCTCAAGAACTTATCTGAATTCCAGCGGGTTGGTGTTGGTACGAATAGCCAACTCCATAGCATCGGCCTGAGAACCGTTAAAGACGGTAAACTGCCAGGTTGTAGTATTTGCCGGATCGGCGGTTTCGTCGATAAACTGGATTGTTTTTTCATCGCTTAAGCTGCTTGGCACGCGAGCTGCCACATGCACGCTTCTGCACTGCTTGATGACCCACCAGTCATTGCCCAAACCGATCAGACCATTGGCCAGGGGCAGGTAAACTTCTTCGGTCTGAAAACTGAAGTCGGCAAAATCATAGCTGACCACTGTCTCGTCAGTTAATGCCGGGCTGTAAATTATTTTGTCTT
>Ga0070728_10004886_pt1 | contig 13545 bp, 11 predicted proteins | sample tdDd471_FD_66723 | JGI IMG/M metagenome (GOLD analysis project Ga0070728, IMG submission 66723) | Marine sediment microbial communities from the Atlantic coast under amendment with organic carbon and nitrate - tdDd47.1 | ecosystem: Environmental > Aquatic > Marine > Coastal > Sediment | place...
GGAGGAGCGTTTACGTTCTGAGATGGTGCGCATTAAAACGGAAGAAGAATTACAGATTGCAGAAGAAAATAAGCAACGTCAAGTAGTGATCGCATCGAAAAATAAAGAGCGGGCAGAAGTAGTAGAAACGGAAAGAGTGGAAAAGGATCGCTTGCTAGAGCAAACAGAAAAAGAGCGAATCGTTACCTTGGCCGAGATCGAAAAGGAAAGAGCGATCGAAGAAGAAAAGCGCAATATCCAGGATGTCATCCGGGAGCGCGTGATGGTGGAGAAGAAGACGGTAGAAGAAGAAGAAAAAATCAAGGATACCCGAGAAGTGGCTACGGCTAATCGAGCTAAGCAAGTCGCGATTATCCAGGCAGAGCAAGTAGGAGAAGCTTCTGTGATTGAGCTTTCCAAAACGGCTGAAGCCGAAAAATTGGCCGCAGAAATACAGGCTCAGAAGCTCTTTATCGATGCCGAAGCCGAGAAAAACGCTGCCGAGAAAGAAGCCGAAGCACGTAAGATTCGGGCAGAAGCCAAGGCCGCAGAAGAAGCGACCATCGGTTTATCAGAAGCGCAAGTGACCGAGGCGAAAGCCAAAGCCAAAGAGTATGAAGGCTCATTAGAAGCTGTTGTCATAGAGAAGAAAGCAGAGGCAGAAGCCAAAGCGATTGCAGCCAAGGCAGAAGCCATGCACAAGCAAGGCTTATTAGAAGCAGAAGTGTTAGCTTCTAAGGGAAGTTCCGAAGCTAAAGTGACCGCCGAAAAAGGCTCAGCGGAGGCCCAAGCCATGGAAGAGAAACTAGTCGCCGAAGCCAAAGGTGTTGAGCAAAAAGCACTGGCAATGAAGAAGTTGGATGGTGTTGGCAAAGAGCATGAAGAGTTCAAGCTACGCCTCAATAAAGAGAAAGAAGTGCAGTTGGCTGAAATTGATATTCAGCGATACATCGCCGAAGCGCAAGCCATGGCATTGTCTGAGGCCTTCAAGCAGGCTAACATCGATATTGTAGGAGGGGAAGATACCTTTATCAATAATGTGATGAACGCCATCAACCGTGGTAAAACGGTAGATCGATTAGTCAACAGCAGTCAACACCTCGGTGACCTAAAAACAGCACTCTTGGGGAATGGCAATGGTTCTACGGGACTGTTAACTCAAATTAGAGATGCCGTAAAGACCGCTGGATTGAAAACCGAAGACATCAAAAACCTTACGATCGCTACCTTACTGTACAAAGTACAGAAAAAAGTAGGCGACAAGGAGAAAAGTCAGATCGGTGAACTCCTCGAATCCGTAAAAGAATACGGCTTGACAGATCAACTAGTCGGAAGTTTGTTGTAAGATATTTTGGGCCACTTCGGTGGCCCAATTTTTAGATCGAATATATACTTCAGAAGTGGGTTGGTCGATACCATCAAAAATGATTCTTCTTGTGCGTACCATTTTTGGCTATCGCCAAGGACTTAGTACCCCCGGAAGGTGCAGCTCAGAGGTATTTGAATTTAAATGTAATGTATTATTAACAATAATTTGTTTTTTAAAAGATCAGGAGGGGTTGAGGTGATGGGCATTATTCATTTTAGTGAAGAGTTAGGCCAAAATCCGTTAAAAACGGTACATTGTTTGAGCTTCGATCAGCTTAGATTTGAAGTACAGCTACTCAATAATCGAAGTAGACAGAAGAAGAAATCAATGATATTGCGAGTTTGTAACGTTTAGGATTTTGGGCTGACTCGTAGCGTTAAGAAATGAATACAGCCCTGACTTTTGCTTCTTTGTGTCATAGACAAAGAAGTCGCCGAAGGCACATTCAAAAGAGGCTAGGCCTTATCCATTTTTGGTGAAGTAAATTTTAGCCAATTATGGGACTATCGACCAATCTACTTCTGAAGTCTTGCACAGCATAAATTGTAGCTATGACCATATACCTAATCGGCTTGCTCGGCGTCGTAGCTATTTTTATCGTCACTAGAAACAGGAAAGACCTAGGTTGGAAGCTTCCCCAAGAAGCTATGCCACCCAAATGGAAAGCTATTTTAACCAAAGAAATTACCTTTTACAATAGCTTATCACCTACCGAAAAGAACACTTCTTCAACCTTCACACTGATAAACAGTACTTATTCAGTAGTATGGGGAATCTCTTAACAGGGCTTTTGAAAAATATTTGGGTACGTGGCATTCTATTGCTCACCGTGGTGATCATCGGGAGCCATTATGCCTATATAGCGTCACTTTGTGATTGTGTCAAACGGATCAGCTATGATGGGCCCTACCAGAATGAAGACATCAATAGGGATAGTCTATTTCGCCCTATTGATAGTCTGGAGATAAAGCAAATCCGTAAGTTCTGGCAAGATTTTAAGCTCGAAAGTGATAGTGGACAGATCCTTCGAAAATTCAATTATTCGCCTAGCCGAGAAATGGTGATAGTGGAGCATTATGCGGAAGGCCGCAAGCACTATGGGGCTATAATATTACCTGAAGGCTATGATGAAAAACAGCAATACCCGCTGATTCTTTGGGCAAATGGATTGAATCAATCCGACCCCAGTGTCAATTTAACCCAGCATGGGATCATTGCTCATTTGATTGGGCAACTCAAAGACTATTTCATTGCCATTCCCTCTTTCCGAGGACAAGCATTAGTCATCAATACGCATCGCTATTGCTCTGATGGTTTTTTCGGAGATGCCTTCGATGGAGCGACAGATGATGCTTTACGTTTGATATACTGGACACAAATGAGTTATTCAATAAATAGCAAACGTCTCGCGATTTATGGAGTGAGTAGGGGAGGAACTGTCGCATTGCTGGCCGGGAGCCGTCTGCCTAGCATCCGATGTGTAGTAAGTCAGACGGGGCCCACTGATTTTCTACTCAAATCTGTGGCACAACGCTTTAGTTGGCAGTATCAATACCAGTTTTTGAGCCAAACCAATTCGTTTCCTGATATTCGGACAAAAATAATCAAAAGCTCACCCCTTCATTTCATTGAAGCTTATCCAAACCATTTACTTTTAGTATACGGAAAAAAAGACCGTACAGTCAGATTAAGTAATGCAACCAAAGTTGTGGAAAAATTAGGAAACAAGCCCAACTTGGAATACGTCTACCCAGAAGGAGGACATATGATCAATTATACCCAGCAAGCCATCGACTGGATACAACTAAAAAATAAATAAGCCGTACAGGAAAAGGACGAGATAAAACGCGCATCTATTTCAAAAAATGAGTATGAAAAATATCAATTGGTTGAATCACTTGATTGAATTTGTGGTCGTTATTATTGGCATTTTAATCGCCTTTCAGCTGAGTACTTGCTCCGAAAAACGAAAACAAGCCGTACTGGTGCAAGAACATTTGGCCAACCTAGAAGTTGAAACAACTTTTAATCAAAATAACCTGCAAGCGGCACTGGGGCATGCCGAATTGACTTCCTACAAGTTGGATACCTTATTTCGTTTAATACCACAGGATGATGCAGTGAATGCCGTCAATCAATTGAGTTTGGATATTCTAAATTTGGGAGGAGTTTATCTCAAGAAAAATGCTTACCGTTCCCTGACCGAATCTGGAGATATCCGTTTTATACATGACTTCAAACTCAAGAATGAAATTGTAAACCTTTATGAATACTATGAGTGGGTAGCGGGGATAGATAAAATAACCACAGAATTTTATCTAAAGGAATACTATCCTTTTGTCATGGAGCATTTAGACTTGATCCAAGCCCAGCCGCAGCCCATTGAGACTTATCGTACCAAACGATACAAAAATATCTTGGCTACCTACAAATACCATATAGTGCAGCGTATCCAAAAGTATAAAGATTGTGAAAGTGAGATGGTTGAATTTATGGATCTTCTAAGGGGAGAGTAATTGTCCAATTGTATCACCCCCCTTTCCAATAAGTCATTTCTACTTTCAGATGCTGAATATCCCGAGCTTTCAAGGTAAACAGTGTTGATTATTTGCTTAAACCCGTATCGACGGAGCAACTCGCCCTTGCCTTTGATAAATGGAAATTGTATCATCAATCGCCCCCGCGAATTGACTATCAACTACTGGCACAACAAATACAATTAAATAGTCCTGCTTATAGAAGCCGCTTTTTGGTAAAGCAAGGCAATGCATTGCGGGCGATTGCCGTGAAAGACATCGCCTATTTTTTTGCAGAAGGTAACTTGGTCCTACTACGTACCCTGCAAAACAAGAGTTATCCGGTAAATCAGTCACTGGATATATTGGAAGAACAGCTAGATCTCCAGTTTTTCTTCCGGCTTAGCCGAAGTGTCATTACACATATCCAAGCCATTGGTAGGATTCAAACTTACTTCAAAGGGCGGCTAAAGTTGAAGTTGCTTCCGCCCCTTGCTGCAGATATTGTAGTGAGCAGTCGCAAAGCGCCTCGCTTTAAAGATTGGGCGAACCAATAGCCTTCCCTCAGCCTTGTAAGTGGTTTTATTGGCCATATCCTTGTCCTCCAATTTGCTGAAAAGAGGTTGTTCCCCGCATCAATTAAAGGTTTAAATACCAAGGGCTCTGGCATCAGGGGAAAAGTTTTCGTATATTTGTTACACAAAAGCTAATGTAATAATGAATAATCTAGGAAATCTAGAAGAAATTATACTGCTCATTGTCATGAGCATGGACGGCGAGGCTTATGGTGTATCGGTAGCGGAGAAATACCAGGAATTGATGAATAAATCCATAGCGATTCCATCCATTCATACCGTATTGAAACGATTGGAGACTAAGGGATTTGTTTTGTCCAAGATGGGCGGAGCGACAAAGGAACGCGGGGGGCGGCAGAAAAGGTTGTATGAAGTCACTAAATATGGTTATCAAAACCTTTCAGAATTACAACAGAAGCGAAATCACCTTTGGGCACTTCGGCCTAATCTAAAATTCAATTGAGGCCATGAATCCATCTAATTCACCTAAAGAAATACATCCTCCTATATGGGCTGACAAATTCCTCGAATGGTATTGTTCACCGATTTTATTGGATGAAATACAAGGAGATCTTCACGAAATGTTTGAGCTTGATATGGCTAGAAAGGGCCCTCGGTACGCCCAGCTCAAATTTATCCGAGATGTCATCTTGTTTTTTCGCCCTTCTTCTTTCGGCCCCAAAAAAGAGAATCAACCTAAACCCACTGTTATGATATCCTATTATTTCAGAATTGCCTTTCGCAACTTATTAAAAAGCAGAGCATATTCCCTCATTAATATTATGGGGCTAGCCTTGGGCTTAGCCGCCTGTATTCTGGTTTTTTCTTACACCCAGTTTGAAAGCAGTTACGATCAAGCCCATCCGGACAGCGATCGACTTTACCGTGTTAATCAAACGGCTATCTGGAACCCGGAAGGAGGTATAATGGCGTCTACTGCTCCGCCATTGGCGGCGCTTCTCCGTGATAAATACCCAGAAATAGCTGCTTCTACTCGCGTCAATACACCCGGTGGAAGGTTAGTGCGATACAAAACAGCAGAGCAAAATCTTCTAGCCTTTAATGAACGGGATATTCTAGCAGCAGATTCCAACTTTTTCGAGTTTTTTGCTTTCCCTCTAAAGGAAGGAGACCCTAAGACTGCCTTACAGGGAGTCGGTAAAGTCATTCTATCGGAGGAAACGGCCCAACGGTACTTTGGAGAGGGGCCCGCACTTGGGCGAATCCTGGAAATGGGAGAAGATCGCATGCCAGTGACCGTGACGGGGGTAACGTATCCGCAGGCTGAGAATATTCACTTTGATTTTGATTTTTTATTGTCAATGCCGACGAACCCCCATGTGGAGCGATTTGATTGGAGTTGGATTTGGACCCAGGTGGCTACCTATGTTAAGTTGAAGCCTGAAGCAAATAGTGATGCTTTGGCCGCCAAGTTTGCTAGTATCGGCGAGACTTATGTCAAGCCTTCCTTCTCGCGTTTGGGGATGGAGTACCAGGAGTTTATCAGTGACAAAGGCGGTTGGAATTTTTATTTGCAGCCCGTTCGCGATATACATTTGAATGCTGGAAATACGGGCAACCGCCTTGGAGCAGTGGGGGATATGGCCATCATTCGCTTACTACGCTATGTTGCCCTTTTGATTTTACTCATTGCTTTACTCAATTTTGTTAATTTATCTACCGCAAGAGCAAGTACTAGAGCGAAAGAAATTGGGGTGAAAAAAGCGATGGGAGCTGTACGGAATACCTTGGTCGGACAATTTTTGATGGAATCCATTACTATTTCGGCCCTAGCCACAATCATGGCCTTGATGATGGTGAGGTTATTGCAACTCTTGATACATGCCTTTTCAGGTATTCTGATTCCTATCGATCTATTATTTAGTCGAGCCTTTGTTGTCGGATTACTGGCTACACCGCTGATTGTTGGGGTACTAGCTGGACTATATCCCGCTTTTTATCTTTCTGCCTTTAAGCCTTTACAGGTTTTGAAAGGAAACCTTTCTAGTGGTTTGAAAAGTGGGCCACTCCGGAATGTATTAGTCACGGTGCAATTTACGATCTCAATTGCCTTAATGGCGGGGACTTTTCTGATCTATCAGCAGTTGAATTTTTTGAATGACAAGGATTTGGGCTTCAATGAAGAAAATATCTTAGTGATTAATAATGCAGAGAAATTGGGCGATCAAATCACTTCATTTAGGGATGAAGTGGCCAATTTGCCCAATGTGGTGGGTGCCTCCATGGCGATGGATATGCCGGGGAGAGGAATGTATGAAGACATTTATATGAGAGAAGGCTCAGACATCAAATTGCCTATCAGTCAAAACAAGATTGATGATCGCTATTTTTCAATGATGGGTTTTTCGTTAGTAGCGGGACGAGAATTTGATAAGACCAGACCTGCTGATAAAGACGGATTGATTATTAATGAAACCACTGCCAAACTATTTGCCTGGGAAGACCAAGAAATTGTTGGAAAACGAATCATCTACCCAGGGTATCCAGGTGATTTAAAGGTGATTGGGGTGGTGAAGGATTTTCATTTCCAATCGCTACGTCAGGATATTACGCCTTTGATGTTTTTCAATATTGAGGCAGAGATGTGGGGAGATCAGAGAGTGGTTTCAGTGAAGTATGCACAAAAGGATGAGGCTAAATTATTGGCCCAACTCGAGGAAACATGGACGAGTATGGCGCAAGATATTCCATTTGACTATTCTTATTTTGATGAAGAATTAGCACAACTCTATGAGCAAGAACGCAGCCTTTCGGGCCTGATTTCTATTTTTGCTGGATTTTCTATATTTATTGCAGTCATTGGTTTGATTGGTTTGTTGGCATTTTCAGCAGAGCAGCGTAGGAAGGAAATTGGAATTCGCAAAGTACTTGGCGCTTCAATTGTACAAGTTTTCTTCATGCTCAATAAACAGTACTTAAAGCTATTCATATTGGCTCTGATATTGGCAGTGCCCCTATCCTGGTCGAGTATGCAATCTTGGTTGAACTCCTTTGCTTACCGTATTGATATCAGTCTGTTTGTATTTCTTATAGCTGGCTTGGTGGTGATTGTAATGTCTTTCATCAGTATTAGTTACCTCTCGCTAAAAGCGGCTGCGACTAACCCTGCTATTGTATTGAAAGATGAATAGAAAAACATCCCTCTAGCAAGAAAAAAATTACGGCTAGGAAGTGATTTGAGAAAATCTTTAAACATGTTCTTAAATCACTTCCTATTGTATAGACTAAGCCCCACTTATTTTTGGTAAAATTGCCGTATGGATTACCAAAAGATTCTCGACGAAATCGATAGTGAACTAAGTACCACTCAATTCAATGGCAAAGTCGCTTCTTATATCCCTGAATTAGCCAATGTTCCTGCTGATCAGTTTGGCATGCATATTTGCTGCATGCAGGGAGGAAATTATGCCATTGGCGCTCATTCTACCCCTTTCTCGATCCAGAGTATATCAAAAGTGTTTTCATTGACACTCGCCTTATTGTATGAAGGAAAAGCAACTTGGAAAAGGGTAGATGTGGAACCCTCTGGCGATCCCTTCAATTCACTGGTTCAACTAGAGCATGAGAATGGAATACCCCGCAATCCGCTGATTAATGCAGGCGCGCTGGTCGTATCTGATATACTTGTTTCACACCTGGAAAACCCGAAAAAAGATTATTTGGCATTCATCCGAAAAATCTCCGGCAATCCGAAGATTGACTTCAACCTAAAGGTAGCTGCCTCCGAAAAGAAATGGGGCTTTCGCAATAGTGCCCTGATCAATCTCATGAAATCATTTGGGAATATCAAAAATGATGTGGAGGAGGTATTGGATTTCTATTTTCACAAATGTTCGATTGAGATGTCTTGCCAAACCCTTGCCCAGACCTTTCTGCTATATGCCAATCATGGTTGTCTCCTCTTGAATAACGAAAGAATACTGACGAAAACACAGGCCAAACGGATCAATGCTATTATGCAAACTTGCGGGTTTTATGATGAAGCCGGAGAGTTCTCTTTCCGAGTGGGCCTACCTGGTAAGAGTGGGGTAGGGGGAGGAATTGCAGCCATTCATCCGGGGGCATATAGCGTAGTAGTTTGGAGCCCCAAATTGAATCCCAAAGGAAACTCAAGTATGGGAATGGCGGCCTTGGAGCTGTTGACGACTAAGTCGGGTTTGTCTATCTTCTAGTCATGATATGCTTGCGCAAAACTTAAATCTGTAATTTTATGAAAACGCTTCTTGGATTTTTTTCCCTCCTATTCTTATTGGCTTGCCAATCGCCATCTACTAAGGTAGATTCGACCTCGGCCGTAAAGGTAGTAGATAAGAGTACTCCTGCCGATAAATTGAGTGACTACTGGTATCAAGGTAAGGCGGAGATCACGAGTTATACTTTGTCACAAAATCGGTATAAGGATGTTCATCCAGGTAATGCTGTTTTGGTTTTTGTCACGGAAGATTTCTTGACAGATAAGCAGGTAAAGAATGATAACTATACAAACCCTAATTCTATTCCAATTCTAAAGATGAATAGGGTCGAAGCCTTCCCTACTGGTCTATATGATTACCACATCATGACATCCACTTTTACGCCAGCAGAACTGGCGAAGCATCCCCATACCTTAAAGGTGACCAACTCGACAACGGAATGGTGCGGGCAGGTTTTTACCCAGCTCAATTACGATAAAGGGCACTATAAAAGCCAGATGTTCTCCTACTTTGAAAATGAGGGAGACCAGCAGACAAAAGTGAAAGCAGCATTGTTGGAGGATGAAATTTTAAATCGTATCCGTATCAATCCACAAGCTTTGCCAACCGGTAAAGTTGACATGCTCCCTGGCACGACTTATGCTCGCCTCACGCACAAACCTTTTGAAAAAGTAACGGCCATGAATACCATGATGGCTTATGAAGGGAGTGAATTTGAAGGAGAAGGACTGATGGTATACAAAATTGAATATCCTTCTTTCGACAGAGTCCTGGAGATTGTATTTGAGCGAGAAGCTCCGCATAAAATAGCCGGATGGAGAGATACTTATCCATCCATGTTTGATCGTCAGCCAAGAACATCGATCGCCAAGCGCAAGAAAAGTTTGATGAATGCCTATTGGAGTAAAAATAGCCTATCGGATATGGCTTTGCGCGCGGAATTGGGACTGGACTAAGGAGCTATAAATAGAAGAAGCCGGAAGGGTTTTATCCTTCCGGCTTCTAATTATTCTTGACGTGCTAAAATCTTAAATATCCACGTTGGCGTATTTCGCATTCGCTTCAATAAAGGCTCGACGAGGCGGGACTTCATCCCCCATCAACATGGAAAATACCCGATCAGCTTCCATGGCATCCTCAATAGATACTTGGCGTAAGATACGTGCATCGGGATCCATAGTGGTCGTCCAAAGTTGCTCGGCATTCATCTCTCCCAGACCTTTATAGCGCTGAACCTTCACACTGTTCTCTGCTCCTTCTTTTCCTTTGGTGTAAGCAGCAATCGCGTCGATACGCTCTTCTTCATTCCAGCAATAGCGGAATTGTTTTCCCTTTTTCACCATATACAATGGCGGCGCAGCAATGTAGATATATCCACTTTTCACCAAGGAGTACATATAGCGGAAGAAGAAAGTAAGGATCAGCGTTGTAATGTGACTACCATCGACATCGGCATCACACATGATAACTACTTTGTGGTAGCGTAGTTTTTCGATATTAAGTTTGCGCTCTCCGTGTTCATCTTCCTCTATTTTTACCCCTAATGCGGTGAAAATATTCTTGATCTCTTCGTTTTCGTAGATTTTATGCTCTAATGCTTTTTCAACATTTAGAATTTTACCCCGCAGCGGAAGAATAGCCTGGAATTTACGATCTCTCCCTTGTTTGGCTGTTCCACCTGCCGAATCACCCTCCACTAAGAATATTTCTGATTCATCAGGATTCTTGCTAGAGCAATCTGCTAGTTTACCCGGTAAACCGCTGCCAGTGAGGACATTTTTACGCTGAACCATCTCACGTGCTTTTCTGGCCGCATGGCGAGCAGTGGCAGCTAAAATCACCTTGTCGATGATTTTTCGGGCAGAAATGGCATTCTCTTCTAGGTAATGGCCCAGGATTTCCCCTACCGCTCTAGATACGATACCGGTCACCTCAGAATTACCGAGTTCACCCTTTGTTTGCCCCTTAAACTGTGGTTCGGGTACTTTCACCGATACAACAGCGGTAAGTCCTTCTCTGAAGTCTTCACCAGATACCTTGAATTTCAGCTTCTTGAACATACCGTTATCCTCCGCATATTTTGAAAATACACGGTTAACAGCTCGTCTAAAACCATTGACGTGGGTACCTCCTTCTCGGGTATTAATATTATTAACAAAGGAGAAAATACTTTCTTTAAAGGTAGTGTTGTAGTGCATCGCTACTTCCACCTCCACGTTATCTTCCTTACCCATCACATGGATTGGCTTGTCGATCAATCGTTGTTTCCCTGAATCTAGGTACTCTACAAATTCTCTTAAGCCACCTTCGGAGTAAAAATCTTCCGTTTTGAAAGTGCCATCCTCACCCTTTTCTCGCTCATCAGTTAACTTAAGTTTGAGTCCTTTGTTGAGAAAAGATAGTTCCTTGAGGCGAACGGCTAGCGTATCATAATTATACACCAGCATTTCAAATATAGAAGCATCTGGTTGGAAGGTAATCCAAGTCCCATTCTCTGTAGACTCGCCAACAACATCTACTGACGTTTGCGGCTTCCCTTCTGAATATTCTTGGACAAATATTTTTCCTTCTCGGTGTACTTCAGCCTTCATGAATGAAGAAAGCGCATTTACACAAGATACCCCTACACCGTGCAGACCTCCAGAAACCTTGTAGGTGTCTTTATCAAATTTTCCACCGGCATGCAGAACGGTCATGACGACCTCGAGGGCAGACTTTTGCAGCTTTTCGTGCATCCCTGTAGGAATACCACGGCCATCATCCTTTACTGTAATAGAATTGTTCTCATGAATAATGACATCAATTTGGGAGCAATAGCCCGCTAAGTGCTCATCGATTGAATTATCGACTACCTCCCAAACCAAGTGATGGAGGCCTTTTGTGTCCGTACTGCCGATGTACATACCAGGCCTTTTTCGTACGGCTTCTAGTCCTTCAAGTGCCTGGATATTATTAGCGCTGTAGTTCCCGTCTCCTGTCTTTACTTGCTCTTGTTCTTTTGATTTATCCATATCTGCAAAGGTACGAAAAATAGCCTGCTTTTTATAGTTTAAAAGCCCTCAGAATTTCCTAGCTGGAAGCATAAAATGGGCGCCTATAAAAGCTTTCTGCCTCCGAATCGTCCGAAATCAAATTTGAGTTGTTGATAATACACGATATAAGTTGGTTTATTCCTATTTTTGCGACCTTGAAGGTGTTATATGGAATTAATAATTACAAGTATTGGGGAATTAGCAAAAGTTGCAGATGAAGTGTTACGCTTTGCGGGTGACCGGAAAATCATGACCTTTTCGGGAGAGATCGGAGCAGGGAAAACCACCTTAATCCAACGGCTTTGTGCTCAATTGGGGGTCAAAGAAGCCGTTACTAGCCCGACTTTTGCACTAGCTAATGAATATGCAACGGCAGAGAATGACGTGATTTATCATTTGGACCTGTATCGACTAAAAAATGAACAAGAAGCACTGGATATTGGTATAGAAGAATACCTCTATGGAGACCGGTATTGTTTCATCGAATGGCCCGAAATCATTGCTGACTTGTTGCCAGATGATCTAGTGCATATAAGCATTGAATTGCTAGAGAATTCCCAGAGAAAAATTGTATTATTGTAGACTATGAGTGAAAAGGAGAAAAGGATACCTGTCCCTAAAATCTTTACAGAAAGCAAGTACTTGACACAGCCGGAAATGCTTCCTGTAAAACAGCGAGCCAGTAAGTTATTTATTGGTATCCCTAAAGAGGTCACGATCCAAGAGCATAGAGTGGCATTGGTGCCTTCTTCTGTTTCTACTTTGGTAGCCAGAGGGCATAGAGTAGTGGTGGAAACGGGGGCTGGAGAGAAATCCAATTTTTCAGATCATGATTTTTCGGAAGCAGGGGCTGAAATTGCCTATAGCTCTGAGCAGGTTTATAAGGCGAAAGTGATCCTAAAAGTAGCGCCGCCTACCTTGGACGAAATTGAATTGATGCATCCTAATCAGATTCTAATTTCTCCCCTTCAATTACCCATTATTTCTGGAGACTATATCAATCGCTTACGCCAAAAGCGGGTAATTGCTTTGGCGATGGAGTACATCAAGGATGAGTTTGAGACCTTCCCTGTCGTACGTATCATGAGTGAAATGGCGGGAACAAGTGCTATCCTTACAGCGGCCGAATTGCTAGCCAATACGAGTGGTGGCAAGGGCGTTTTGCTAGGAGGAATTTCTGGTGTTCCAAGTGCTAAGGTGGTTATTTTAGGTGCAGGTATTGTCGCTGAATACGCTACACGTACCGCTTTAGGGTTGGGAGCAGAGGTACGTATTTTTGATGATAACATTTATAAACTCAAACGATTACAGAATCAGGTGGGCCGGCCTTTGTATACTTCTGCGATGAATCCTGTGTATCTAGAACGCGAACTCATTACTGCCGAAGTGGCCATTGGGGCCATCCATTCGGAGAGTGGGCGAGCACCCATACTTGTGAGCGAGCAAATGGTATCTAAAATGAAGCCTGGTGCCGTTATCATCGATGTCAGTATTGATCAAGGGGGTTGTTTTGCTACCTCCGAAGTAACTTCCCTGAGCCGCCCGACTTTCATCAAGCATGATGTAATACACTACTGTGTACCTAATATTGCCTCTCGTGTATCTCGTACCGCTTCGATTGCGGTAAGCAATATTATGACGCCTATATTGTTAAAAGCCAATAGTACGGTTGACATAGAGCACCTCTTTTTTACAAATTTGGGTCTTCGTCATGGCATTTATACCTACAAAGGGTGTTTGACCAATGAATACCTTGGCAGAAGATTTGCTATAAAATCTACAGATTTAGACCTTTTAATCACCTCTAACCTCTAGTTGAGGAAATCCTTTTTCAAAATATACGAAATCCCTTAATTGCTA
>Ga0070728_10004891_pt1 | contig 13535 bp, 11 predicted proteins | sample tdDd471_FD_66723 | JGI IMG/M metagenome (GOLD analysis project Ga0070728, IMG submission 66723) | Marine sediment microbial communities from the Atlantic coast under amendment with organic carbon and nitrate - tdDd47.1 | ecosystem: Environmental > Aquatic > Marine > Coastal > Sediment | place...
TGCAAGAGGTCAAGGAAGAGATGAAGGAGATGGAGGGCGATCCGCAGATCAAGGCCCGGATCCGCGCCCTGCAGATGGAAGCCTCGCGCAAACGCATGCTCGCCGACGTGCCCCGGGCCGACGTGGTGGTCACCAACCCGACCCACTTCGCCGTGGCCCTGAAGTACGAGGCGGGCAAGGCCGCACCCGTCGTGCTGGCCAAGGGCGCCGATTTCATGGCCAAGAGAATCAGGGAAACCGCCAAGGAACATCGAGTTCCGGTGATCGAGAACAAGCCGGTGGCACGCGCCTTGTATGCTGAATGTGAGATCGGTCAGACGATTCCCGAGCGTTTGTTCCAGGCCGTGGCGGAAATCCTGGCCTATGTCTATCGCCTCAAGAAAGCTTAACTGCTAGTAGGAGCACGAGTTGGAGAAAGAATCGGTCATCAGTCGAGACCTGGTGCTGGCGAACAGTAACATCATGAGTGCCGTGGCCGTGCTGGTCATTTTAGCGCTCATGGTGATCCCTGTTTCACCAGTGCTGCTCGATATCTTGATGACCTTCAGCATCGCCATGGCCGTGGTCGTGATGCTGGTTTCTCTCTATCTGAAGGAACCGCTGCAGTTCAGCACCTTCCCCTCGTTGCTCCTGATCATGACACTTTTCCGGCTGTCCCTGAACGTGGCCAGTACGCGGCTGATCCTGAGCAGTGGCCAGGCGGGACAGGTCGTCCAGAGCTTCGGTGACTTCGTGGTCGGCGGTAATTACGTCATTGGTGTCATCGTCTTCACCATCCTGGTGATCGTGAACTTCATGGTCATCACCAAGGGGTCGACCCGTATCGCCGAGGTGGCGGCGCGGTTCACCCTCGATGCCATGCCCGGCAAGCAGATGGCCATCGATGCCGATCTGAACGCCGGCCTGATCAGTGAAAGCGATGCCCGCAGCCGCCGCGCCAAGATCTCCAACGAGGCCGAGTTCTACGGCGCCATGGACGGTGCCAGCAAGTTCGTTCGCGGCGATGCCATCGCCGGTATCATCATCACCCTGATCAACATCGCCGGCGGATTCGTCATCGGCATGGCCCAGATGGACATGGCCGCCGGTGAATCCCTGGCCCGCTTCACCATCCTGACCGTGGGTGATGGTCTGGTGAGCCAGGTGCCGGCGCTTCTGGTATCCACGGCCGCCGGCCTGGTGACCACCCGTAGCAGCGGTGAGATGAATCTCGGTCAGGCCCTGACCATGCAGATCTTCAGTCAGCGCAAGGCCCTGGATATGGCCGCCGGCGCCCTGGGCGTTCTGGGGCTGGTTCCCGGCATGCCGACCTTCCCCTTCCTCGCCCTGGCCGTGGTCACCGGTGTGGGAGGCCGCATTCTGAACCGCAAGGTCAACGCGGTGGAGAAGGACCAGGCTGAGGCCGAGGCCGCCGAGGAGCTGGCCGCCGAGGCTGCTCCCGAGCCCGAGGGACCCCGCGGCGAAGATCTCTTCATCATGGACCGCCTGGAGCTGGAGATCGGCTACGGGCTGATCGGCCTGGTGGATGAATCCAGGGGCGGCGATCTCCTGCAACGCATCGGCAACATCCGGCGGCAGATCTCCGGTGAGCTGGGCATCTTCATTCATCCGATCCGAGTCCGCGATAATCTCCAGCTGCCGGCCAACGAATATGTCATCAAGCTCAAGGGTGTTCCCGTGGCCCAGGCCGAGCTGCGCCCCGGCGGATTGCTGGCCATGAGCACAAGAGCCGATGCTGGTGAACTCCAAGGCGCACCGACCACCGAGCCGGCCTTCAACCTGCCGGCGGTCTGGATCGATGCCGAGCGGCGCAACGAGGCCGAGCGTGAGGGCTACACGGTGGTGGAAGCTCCTGCCGTTCTGGCCACCCATTTGTCCGAGACCATCCGCAGTCATGCCGACGAACTGTTGAGTCGCCAGGATGTCCGCGACATGTGCGAGTCGGTGCGCGAATTCGCCCCGGCCCTCATCGAAGAACTCATTCCCGACAAGGTCCCCGTCAACACCCTGCACAACGTGCTGCGATCCCTGTTGCATGAGCGCGTCCCGGTGCGGGATATCGTCACCATCCTGGAGACCGTGGCCAATCATGCGTCCTCTGGTGGAGGCACTGATTACCTCACGTCCAAGGTTCGCGAGGCCCTGCATCGGAGCATCAGTCAGCTATTCACCGAACCTGACGGCGCCATTCATGTGGTCAGCCTTCATCCCAGTACCGAACAGGTAATCCTGGATGCTTCCCGTCAGTCCGAGCAGACGGGCCAGGTGGTCCTCGATCCTCGATTCACTCAGGAATTCATGGCTCGTCTCGAGTCCACCCTGCGCGCTGCGTACGGCAAGGGCTCGCCGCCGGTCTTCCTCGTTCCGACTCCCGTCCGATTCTTCGTCAAGCGGCTCATCGAGCCCCAGTATCCAAACCTGGCCGTCATGGGATACACCGAGGTGGCGCCCACCTCACGTATCCAGTCGGCCGGAACGGTGGTAACCAATGGATTCGCGCAGCAGGAACAACACGCCGTCGGGTAAGCCGGCGACGGTCGTCGAAGCACCGACCCTCAAGGAAGCCCTGCGCCTGGTGCGTAGCCGGCACGGCGAAGACGCCCGTGTCATTCGCAGCCGCACCCTGACCCGCCGCCAGCCCGGCGGCCTGGGGCAGGAGAAGGTGGTGGAAGTCCTGGTCCAACCGTCATCCACAGGACGTCGGCACGCTTCGAGTTCTGCGCATCTCGAGACACCAAGACGGCCCCTGCGCAATGACGGCGTGGCTGCCGAGGTCGCGGCCGAGGTGGAGCGAATCGAATCGCTGGTCCGGCAGATCGCCGTTGACCAGGCCGGACTGGCTGGCCGCCAGCAGGTGATCAAGCAGAACCCGGTGGCCGAGGCCCTGGTCACGGCCGGTGCCGACCCCGGCGTCGTGGTCCGGCTGACCGAGCGATGCCAGGCCGAGACCGGAGCGGTGCTGAGTGATCGGACGGCCCTGTTGAACTACCTCGGGCGGAGCCTGCCCACCGGGCGCGGTGGCTGGAAAGAACTGGGGGGGACTCATGTGTTCCTGGGCAACCCCGGCTGTGGCCGTTCCGAAATGGTGCTCGGAGCCGCCGCCAAGTTGAGCCATGAAGGTCGGCAGGTCCTGGTCCTCAGCCTCTTGCCCCGGCACAGCGGAGAGGTACGACGCCTCCAGGCCGAAGCAGCCAAGCACGGTTTCGATGCTGCGGTGATCCAGAAATCCAAGCAAATGGCCAAGGCGGTGGAGTACCTCGATCGCTACGACGTGGTGCTCATGGATGCGCCGGCCTTCAACTCGCCCAAGCTGCGCCTCGACGACTCGTTGCATCGGGCCATCACCACCAATCCGGCTTTCCATCGACACCTGGTTTTCCCCCTGGATCGTGACCTGCGTGACAGCGGCACCATGCTCGAACAAGCCAGGGCCTGGAACTGTGACTGGTTGGCCCTCAGCCGTGTCGACCAGACCAATCGGCGGGGCAAGATCCTGGATCTCATCGACCAGTGCCCGCTACCGGTTTCCCTGATGGGTGACACCGAGTGGCCCGAGGGTGAACCGCAGGTGGCGGACCCCGGCAACCTCACTGAACTGATCCTCGGCTCGGCTCGGTCCCGGGCCCAGGCCAGGGGCTAGGGGAGGACCGAGGTGCAACGCATCATTCAAACCATTGCCTTGGGGGCAGCCCTGATATCCATCGCCCTGGGTATCTGGCGCGATTACGGGTCCATGCTGGCTCTGAAGCGAGCCCTGATCGCCTACCTGGCCGCCTATTTCCTGGCTGGGATTTCGTGCCTCGCCTTCCGGGCCGCCTTGCATGCGGTACGGGATCCTGAGCCTGTCCAGGAGGAAGAAGAAAACAGCGCCGATGCCAAGCGGAAGGCCCGGCGGAAAAAGGCCAAGAAGCGGCGCCAGGAAGCAGTTTCTGGGGATGCGACCGCGACGACGAACGAACAGCCCGAGCTTGAACCAGTGGAAATTGGTTGAGCTCGGATGATGGCACGGAATCTGCAACCTGTTGGGTAATTCAGTACCTGAAAGGTGGAGACCATGAGTGAAACTCCCCAGATTGCCCACGAGGAACTCTGGCAGAACTATCAGCAGCAAGATTGCCAGGACGCTCGCCAGCAACTGGTCGAAAAATATGCCCGCATCGTCAAGTACGTTGCCGGTCGCATGGCCATAGGATTGCCCCATTACGTGGAGTTCAATGACCTGACCTCGGCCGGCTTGCTCGGCTTGATCCAGGCCATCGACAACTTCGACTACAAACGTGGCATCAAGTTCGAGACCTACGCGATCCCCAGAATCAGGGGCGCGATCCTCGATGAGCTGCGCAGTCAGGACTGGTTTCCTCGGTCGTTGCGACGCAAGGCCAAGCAACTCGAAGAGACCTATTCTTCCCTCGAAGCTCGTCTCGGTCGGCCGGCCAATGATCAGGAAGTGGCCGACGCTCTGAGTATCGATGTGCGTGATCTTGATGGCATTCTCGGTGAGGTCGCCGTGGCGTCCATCATGTCCCTGGATGCCGATGCTTCCAGTGACGACAGTGAACAGTCCACCAACCTGGGCGAGTACCTGGCCGACCCCAAGGCCGAGGACATGGAGCAGACCATCGCCGCCCAGGAGATGCGCGACCTCATTGCCCAGCGCATGGCCGAGTTGCCCGAGAAGGAGCAATTGGTCCTGGTGCTCTACTACTACGAGGAGCTGACCCTCAAGGAGATCGGCGAGATCCTTGACGTCACCGAGAGCCGGGTCTGCCAGATTCACACCAAGGCCATCATGAGACTCAAGGGCAAGATCAATCGCCACGAAGGTCGCCAGTCCATCGGACGGCTGACCCGAGATATTCGCGGCCGTTCCACCAGCGAGCCGACAACGGAAAAGGTCGAGGCCGGACGTCGTCCCGGAGCGGAAATCCGCGAGCCCCTGGACGTGACCGCCTGCCTGGCCCTGGCTCCGCTGGGAATGGCATTACTTGGATCGATCCTCGGCGTGCCGGGAGTCTAGAGCCCCGGCCAATGAAGGAGTCCGGCCATGGCCGGTGACGGCGTATCGCTGCAGACGAATCTGGCTCAGCTCGGGAATGTGGCCAAGTCACAAGCCCAGAGCCAGCAGTCGTCCACCGCCGCCAAGGGCAATGTTCCGGAGGATCAACGACAGGAAGCTCAGCCGCTGCAGAAGATCAGCGAGGCTGACAAGGCCGCTCAGAAGAAGATCGATGCCGAGCAGCGCAAGAAGCGCCACAAGGAGAAGAAGCCCTCATCATCGGAGGATCTGGCCACCGACCAGGAAACCGAGGACGAGGATGAGAACCAGAAAACCAACCAGCCTGATCTAGGCTGCCTGGTGGACCTCAAGGCCTGAAGGCCCGCCACCGGGACAGAGGAGAGACTCCATGGATCTGTCGACCATCCTTGAACTGGCTCAAGATCAGGGAATCGTTTTCTGGGGCGCCGCCGCCGCCATCGCTCTGGGCGCAACTCTTCTCGTGGTCGCCCTGGCCCAGCAGATCAGAGGTCTCCTCGCGGGACGATTGCAGCGTCGTCCACGCCCCACGACAACGGCCATCCCCGTCATGGATTCGCCGGCCACCGAGATGGCAACCCCGCCGGCCGCGGTCATGACCACATCGGATGATCTCTACGTGCCCACGACTGCCAGCCTGGCCAGCCGGCCCACTGCCTCCAGCGAAGAGCCTTCCCTGGCCCTTCTCCTGCGTCGATTGCAATCTGCCGGGGATCGGCTGGAAGAAATTGCCGGTGAAATCCAGACCAGCCGCGGTGAGCAACATGAAACAATGCTCAAGGACGATCTCCAGGAAGTCGAATATGTCTTCAAGGCGTGCGCTCCGTGAGGGAGTGTTCGATGATGAACGCAGTGGTGTGGAATGGTGATACGGCATGACAACAACTCAGGTGCCGCCCCAGCCGGAGACGGTCGAGCGGACCGAAGCTGACGATCCTCAGCTGAAAAACCTGATCATGACCATCCGGGACCTGCCGGCGATGCCTCATGTCGCCAGCAAGGTTCTCGAGCTGTCATCCGACCCCGACACCTCGGCCGATATTCTGCAAAAGGTCATCGCCGACGACCAGGCCATGACCGCCCGCATCTTGAAGATCGCCAACTCAGCCATGTACGCCTGCAGCCGTCGCATCAAGACGCTGTCCGAGGCCATCGTGATGCTGGGCTTCAACAGCATCCGCTCGCTGGTCGTCACCAGTGCGGCCCGCAATCTCTACAGCACCGGTTCGGCCCGCATGGGTTTGAAGGAACGACTCCTCTGGGAGCACAGCATCGGCTGCGCCTTCGCCTGTCGTCTGCTGGTTCAGAAACGCAAGCCGGCCCTTCAGGAAGAAGCCTTCCTCGCCGGGCTGATGCATGACATCGGTAAGCTGGTCTTGAACCTTCAGCTGCCCGAAGAGTTCGAAGAGATCGTTCAGATCGTGTACAACGAGAATCGTGACTTCCACGAGACCGAGCTGGAACTGCTGGGCTTCGATCACGCCCGGGTCGGTTCGCTCCTCGTGAACAAGTGGAAGCTTTCGCCCACCCTGGAAGAAGTCATCGGTCACCACCATAACCCGGCGGAAATGACCACCGATCGACCTCTTTTACTCTTTCTGGATCTGGCCAACCAGATCTGTCAGAAATACGGATTTGGTTTTCAGGAACAGCCCGATATCGACCTGGTAGCTTTGCCCTCCAACGCGACCCTCGGTTTCACCGAGGAGGAGTTCGCCGACCTGGCTCGCCAGCTGCAGCAAACACTTGAAGTGGAGATGGAAGTCTTCATCTAGAAGGGAATGTCCTCATGGCTGCCGATTCTGCTGGCTCTGCTCTCGTCCAACTTCGCGACACCATTTCGGATCTGCCGACCATTCCGGAAACCCTGAGCCGGATCCTCAGCCTGCTCGAGGATCCCAACAGTGGTGCACGTGATCTCGCCGAGGTGATCCAGGGCGATGCTCCTCTGGCCAGCAAGATTCTCCGCCTGGCCAACAGTCCTCTTTATCAGAAGAACCGGGACATCAAGACCGTGCAGGAATGCGTGGCTGTCCTCGGTTACCGGACGGTCCGGCAAGTGGCTCTTTGCGTCTCGGTGATCTCGTCCCTGGGCGATGAATGCGACCGCCGCAAGGGCACCCTGGACTACCGCGACCTCTGGCGTCATTGCGTGGCCACCGGAGCCCTCGCCCGAGAACTGGCCAAGCAGGTCAGTCATCCGGAACCCGAAGCCGTCTTCACTGGTGGGCTGCTGCACGATCTCGGCAAGTTCGTCATGACCTTGAGCCAGCCTCAAATCTACGCCGAGGTGATCATCGCCCGGGCCCAGAACGGCCGCCATCTCCTCGAAGTGGAAACCGAGGTCCTCGGATACGATCATGCCCAGGCCGGCGCTTTCCTGGCTGAGTCCTGGAATTTCCCACCGTCCTTGATCTCTTGCATTGGCGAGCATCACAGTGAAGCCCCCGTCGACGATGGTGTAGCCCTGGTGTCCCTGGCCGACTACCTGGCCAACATGCTCGACCCCTCGGCCAGCGATCTCGGATTCGATGCCATGAAGGCCGATGTTCCGCAGCTTTACTCGGCTGCTGGACTGGTCCGGGATGATGTGGAGGCTCAGTTTGAGGAATTGCGCTCATCGATCCGAGCGGCCTCACCCTTGATGAGCCTGGACTGAGCGTTCACTGGCTCGGCCATCATCAATTTCATTCCACATCCTAAAAATGGTGGTTCCTTGGCGGGGGAGATGTATGATTCCATGGTTCTTGACGAAGTGCCATGAGGAGCCTACATGACCAGCCCAACAACAGACAAACCGCCCAAGCACGACCTGATCCTGCTCAGTCGCCAGCAGCCTCTGTATCTGGCCGTGGCCAACTGGGACCTTCTGGACACCGAAATCTACGCCTTCGAAGATGCGTCAGCCGCCGTTTCCCGTGCTGCCGCTGGATCGGCCGCGGCCGTGGTCTTCGACACCCGGTCTTTTCCCGCCGCCCGCGCCACCTTGAAGAAGCTGCTGTCCCTGGATGGCGATACCGACCTCATTGTCCTCGGTCCACGTGAAGAACTGGGAACTGAACTCGATCCCGAGCCGGAGCATGGAACCCTGCGCTTCCTGCCTTCCGACGTCCCGATGCCGGAACTCCAGTCCGTGGTGCAGCTTCTGTTGCGCATGCGAAAGGTTCGCCAGGAGGGCGGAATCGTCGGTCGTTCGCGGGCCGTGAACCAGATGATCGCCCTCATCGCCCAGGCGGCTCCCCTGAACGTCAATGTTCTGATTACCGGGGAAAGCGGGACCGGCAAGGAACTGGTGGCTCGTGCCGTGCATCGGAATTCTCCTCGGCGCAATGAGCCGTTTTTGAGCCTGAACTGTGGCGCCCTCACCGAAGGTGTCCTCGAAAGTGAACTGTTTGGCCACGTCCGAGGTGCATTCACCGGAGCGGTGTCGTCCCATGATGGTGTCTTCAAGAGGGCCGACGGAGGCACTTTGTTCATGGATGAGGTGGGGGAGATGCCCCTGGGAATGCAGACTCGTTTTCTACGGGCCATTGAAACCGGGGAGTTCACCCCCGTGGGCGGCAAGGGAATTTTGCGCAGCGATATTCGCCTGGTGGCAGCCACCAATCGCGACCTGGCTCGAGACGCCGAGACCGGCCGGTTTCGCCAGGATCTCTACTATCGGCTCCGGGTCATCGTCATCGAAACGCCTCCGCTCAGGGAGCGCAAAGACGACATTCTCCTGCTTACAGGGCATTTCCTCGAGGAAGAGAATCGCCAGCATGGGCTCGCGGTCCGCGGCTTCACCAGGTACGCGAAGCAGCAACTGCGCCAGCATTCCTGGCCTGGAAATGTCCGTGAATTGAGGAATGTGGTCCGGGCTGCCGCGGTGATGAAACAGCGTGGATTGATCGACGTGGAGGACCTGCCATCGGATATGGGCCCCCGGAAAGACTCGGCTTCCTCACCCTATTTGCCCGTGATGGTGGAGTCTTCGCCCGGCCAGGGAAACATCGATCTCGGGGTCTTGGCCTCGACCTTGCTAGAGTTGCGTCAGGACATCAAGGAGATCAAGGCCCGGCTAGAGGACATCGCCATGCCGGGAGCTGAGCTATCCGGGCTCAACGCCGGGGCGATTCCCGCTGATGGCCGCGTGGTGGAGACCCTGCTGCACGAGGGCATCGTCGACGCCCCCAACGGCGGCGGCGACCTTCAAAGTGCCGAGAAGGCTTTGATTTCCGCGGCTTTGCATAATTCAGCTGGAAATCGACGGCAAGCGGCCGAAAGATTGGGAATAAGTGAGCGCACTCTGTATCGGAAATTGAAGCTTTACGGGCTCGGCTAGGATCGGAGCAAGGGAGGAGCCCTTCCCATCCTGGTGTGTCGTGACTTGGCGCGGCGTGGTCCGTGTTGTATACTCAGGGAGGCCTTCTCGCTTGACACACTTGACCTTACCCCTGGATAGCGAGGCAAACATGCAGGACATTCGGGGCTGGCGGAGACGCCGGATCGGACTTCTTTGCGCTGTACTGCTTCTGAGCTGCCTGTTGACCATGCCGGCCTCGGCGGCGAAGTTCGCCGGTGCGTTCATGGAAAATGGTGGCGGAGCTCGGGCGCTGGCGCTGGGTGGTTCATTCACCTCCGTCGCCAATGACGCCTCGGCAACTTTCTGGAATCCTGCAGGCTTGGCCCATATTCCCAGCCGCGAGCTGATGCTCATGCATTCAGAACGGTTCGGCGATCTGGTCGACCGAGATTTTGTCTCTTTTGTGACACCAGTCAACTGGTCGTTGCTGGGTGGCGAAAGCGGGGGATTGGGAATCTCTCTCATCCGCCTTGGCGTCGATAACATTCCGTTCACCGAGCACCTGACGCCCTTGCTGGACACCAACGGCGACGGCGTGGTCGACGATGACGAATATACCCGGATTCTCGATCCCGAGATCCAGAGCCAGATCGAACTGAAGAGTGACCAGGAGCTCGGACTCATGGTCTCCTACGGCGAGCGCAAGGGCAGCTGGTTGCTGGGAGGAACACTCAAGTTCGTGAGGCAGAGTGTCGGCAGTTACTCGAGCATGGGCATCGGGGCCGACCTCGGCGCCTTGCGCCCAGAGATATGGGGCAACCTCGACTTCGGCCTCAAGCTTCAGGACATCACCACCACGTATCTGAGCTGGAGCACGGGCAGCAATGAAGTGATCTACCCGGCCGTCGTGCCTGGCCTCTCATATAACTGGCTCTTCCCCAGCGCGGGGATCAACATCCTGGCCGCCACCAGTTTCGAATGCCGGTTCGAGAATCGCGGCGAGGCCGATCAGTGGTCCACAGGCGCCATGAGCGTCAACAGTCACTGGGGGCTCGAGGTTGGGTTCAGCCGTCGGGTCTTCGTTCGTGGTGGCTTCGACAGCGGTTTCGAGGCGCAGGATCTGACCGCTGGTGCTGGTCTCTACCTGCATCCGCTGGTCATCGATTACGCCTATGCCGGAGACGTTCTCGACATCGACGAGGTCACGCATCGGATCAGTCTCTCGGTGCGGTTCTAGACTCTCTCTTGCCTCGGCACGGATACGATAAGACAACGGCCGCCCCGAACAGGGCGGCCGTTGTCATGACATCGATCCGACGATCAACCGGTCTTGCTGGGAGGCCGGTAAGCCGCCAGGGTCTTGCCGGGGTAGATCTTGCTGGTGTCCTTGATGCCGTTGACCTTCTTGAGGTGCTTGACCGACACGCCCAGACGCTGGGCGATGCGGCCCAGAGTGTCGCCCGAACGGATGGTGTACGTCACCCGCTCGTAGCCCTTGGGTGGAATGTAACGACCAGCCTTCTCGGCACGGGCGCGGGCCTGGGCCGAAAGGTCCCCGGGCATGGGGATGAGGAGCTGGTCACCGGGGCGAATCATGGTGTCCCGGCCCATGCCGTTGGATTCCTGGATGCCCTTGACCGTGGTACCCCAGCGTGATGCGATATGACTGAGCGTCTCGCCTCGCTGGACCTGATGCTTGCGCCAGGTCAGGCGTTTGTCCGCCGGGATCTTGCGGAGGGCACGCTCGGCCTGGGTGGCCGTTCCCTCGGGCACGCGAACAGGGTAGTTCTTGGCCCCGGGCGGCGTGGCCCGTCGCAGAAGGGCAGGGTTGAGGGAGGCCACCTTGTCCTTGTCCACCTTGGCGCATTGGGCGACCAGGGCGAGGTCGGTGGCATCCTGAACTTTCAGGTACTCGAAGGACATGGGCACAGGGTCGGAAACGGTGAAACCGTAAGCCGTGGGATCGGTCCCGATCCTGGCTGCCGCAATGAACTTCGGAATGTATTCGACGGTCTGCCGGGGCATGCGGTAGTCCCAGAAATTGTCGTGTCCGTTGACCCTCAATTGACGCCGGACACGGCCTTCGCCCCAGTTGTAGGCAGCCAATACCAGAGCCCAGTCACCGAATTCACGGTAGAGCTGGCCGAGGTATGAACATGCCGCATGGGTCGACTTGACCAGGTCACGGCGTTCGTCCATCCACCAGTCGATGGTCAGCCCGTGGGCTCTTCCGGTGCCGGGCATGAACTGCCAGGGACCCACGGCGCCGACATTGGAGCGGGCGCGGGTGCTCAGCCCGCTCTCGATCATGGCCAGATAGATGAGTTCCTCGGGGAGCCCTTCCTCTACCAGGATGGTGGTGATCAGGGAATCGACAGCGCCCTGGCGATCCAGCCAGATCTGGAAGTGGCGGCGTCCTCGACCCGTGAAATATTCAACCCAGCGATCCACCTTGCCGTGTTCGATCTTCAGGAGATCGGCGTGAAGAGGCGGGAGATGGGTCCCGGTGGCCGGGACCAGGGAGTCGGGAAAACCGAATCCCTGAAGTCCGAGGTACTCAGCGGTGAGCACGGAATCCGCCAGGGCGGGGTCGCCCTGATAGGCCGTTTGCTCGGCAAGAAGTCCGCCCAACAGGACGAGGCGTCGCTGGAGGCTGCGGCGGTGCTGGAGATAGAGGGAGTCGGCGTCGGCGGGTTCCTCCCCGCTGGTCAACTCCTGGAGGGTGAAAAGAAGGTCCTGAGCCCTGTCAGGGCGGCCTTCGGCAGCGGAAGCCAGGGCTTCTTCGTAAAGATTTTCCCAGTCTGCGGGAGTGGCCTGCCCATGGGGTGCCACAGGCCAATCCGGAGGCAGATCCGGCACGGTATCTTCCAGGGCCGGACGATAAACTACAAGGGTCTCGGGAGCGGCCGTTCCCTGGGAGGGATCCGTCGATGATTCCGGAACCCCGCTGCAGGCAGTCAGTTGCAGTACTACAAAGATTAAAAGAACGATGACCGTGGGGATCGTCCTGATTGTCGCCTTGATCGTCCATTGGGCAGGCAAGCGGGTCCTCCTTGACATATATGCTCTCCAGGTCCGATTCTGGACCTGATACGTTAGCACTTGCAAGAGGTAGGCCGCAATGTCTCAAGTCTACAATCCAGTTGATTCCACGTATTCTTATGTGCAATAATTTATACGCAGGCATCAATTAGGACCTTGGCAACCCGTGGATCACATGCCCCATAACATCGGCATACTCGAATTATTGCAGCAATTGCCCGTGGATCGCCTGGATGCGTCCACGAGGGAAATGCTCGAGCATGCCCGTACCCAGGACAACGGGTCGGCCATCAAGGCGGCCGTTCGTCAAGCGGCCGGAGAACTGCTTCAGCGGGGCGAGTTGATCAGGATGGCGGTTGAAGGAGGGTCCGCACTGAAGGGGCCGGTCTTTCTCGTCCGGGGAACGAGCCAGCTTCTTGACCTCACCTCGCTCTCAGCCGGCAATCCCAGGCTGGAAGCCCGTCCTACCATGGTCACTGAAGAACTCGAGAATGAGGTGGCCAAGCCTCGTGTCCAACGCATGTATCCCGAGGGGCTGGCCTCGGTTCTGGAAGCCATGGAGAGGGCCCAGGATCTGGCCGTCGGTGACCCTCGCGCCGGCGAGCCCACGGTGGTCATCGACCGCATCCTGAGCCTCTTGCACAGCTATGTCCACGACATCCATCTCCATGCTCAGCTCAACAGCGACCTGGTACCCAAGGACGAAGCCCATTCCTTGCTCTCGCCTCCCGAAGTCGGACACATGCCCTTCTGGCTGCGCAATCGTCGCCCAGGGCAGTCCTTCTGGATTCCCAACAGCAACGAACTGCCCGAGGAATTGGTCCAGCGACTTCCCGGAAACGCCATCAGTGAGCCCCGCGTCACGGCCGTGGTCCCCTTACGTGCTCCCGGCCAGGCAGACGAAGAAGCCGGCATGCTCTATGTCTCGGCCAAGGATGACTGGAGTCCCGAGGACCTCATGGGTCTGGCGCACCGTCTGTCCTCTTTTGTCACCCGGCGTTGGCGCTGCCAGCGAGATGTCAACCGGCGGGTACTCACCGATAGCCTCACATCCATTCCCAATCGGGCCTTCTTCGACAGTCAGTTCCCCCTTGAACTGGAGCGGGCCCGTCGTGGTGGATTCCCCCTGACGCTGGTCATTGGCGATCTGGACCACTTCAAGAACATCAACGA
>Ga0070728_10004895_pt1 | contig 13532 bp, 10 predicted proteins | sample tdDd471_FD_66723 | JGI IMG/M metagenome (GOLD analysis project Ga0070728, IMG submission 66723) | Marine sediment microbial communities from the Atlantic coast under amendment with organic carbon and nitrate - tdDd47.1 | ecosystem: Environmental > Aquatic > Marine > Coastal > Sediment | place...
TTATATTTAAGTAACCTTTAATTCGTGTGCACTGTTGCTTCATTTCTGCAATAAAAAGCTTCAACTGATTTTCAGTTAACTTATCGTGAGTGCGCAACACACAAGCTTTTATTTCTGGTCTTCCGGCCGATTGCTGCCCCATGTATTGCTGGGCCGCTTTATTACTTAAATGCTCGTTAGCGACTAATGAGTTCCAGTCAACCTGACCAAAAGTAGCTGGTATAATTTCGGCATACGGATTTAATTGTTTTAAGTGTTCTTTTATATCCACTTCCGAACCATTGATTAAATCCATTTTATTAATAATCAGCTTATCAGCCACCATAATTTGGTGCTTAAACCTTACTAGTGAATTGAGGCCCTTAAAGAAATTAGCGGCATCGACTAAACTAATGATCTTATCAAGCCTGACTATGTTTTTTAATTCATTGGTTTGAAGTAATTCAATAACACTAATGGGATCTGCTAAACCCGATGCTTCCAAAAATATTATTTCGGGTTGATAATCGTGTATTAGCTTTTGCATGCTAGCAACAAAATTACTTAGTTGACAAACACAAAACACTGATCCATTGTTAATTTCAACCAATTTAAAACTTTGATTTTTCTGTTTTAACTCTTTACCATCAATACCCGAGGGCGCAAATTCATTTTGAATGACAGCAATGCGTTTATGCGCAGATAACTCACTAAGCAAATTGCTAAGCAAGGTTGTTTTTCCACTTCCTAAAAATCCTGTTATTAAATTAAAGTCAGTCATACTAATCCTTTATTAAGCACAATAATGATGACGCGAGCAATAAGCAAGCTGCCCTTATGATTTAATAAGGGCAGCATTTATAATTAGTTTTTATTCGCTAAATAGCCTTCAATTTTAGCTTTAATATCATTAATAGGCGGTATTTGCGAAATAAAGTCGATGTTACCATCTATTACAATGGTTGGCAGATTTTGAACACCAAGGCTGGCCATCATCTGCACCCCTTCTATTTCTTTAATTCGATGCTCTTTAAACACAACTTTATCTCCATATTCGGCAGCAGCTCGCTCCACGGCATCCATCATGTATTGACATGGTGCACACGATGATGAGTCAAGAGTAATGACGTCGATAATTACTTTTTCGTTATTCCAATGGTTGGTTAAATCCAGTAACTTAATGTCCATTCCTTTGGCTTCAGAAGCTCTTAGCTGGCCTTGCATTAACTCATCATGAACCAACTCGGCAACGGCTACCAGGTTTTCTCTTGGCGTTTCCATGGCTAAATCACAACCAGGAGCCAATATAAATCCTTTTTTACCGCCAATGTCCATGCACTCCAGCGCATCTCTGCGAGAAGCTTCTTCATCGCCCATAAGCAATACCACTGTCAATTTAATGTTTCCTCCAAAGCTAACATTGTGTTTTAACGCCATATCGCGCACATAGTCCAAAGGAATATTTTCGTCAATAGAAATGTTATCGGGCTTGGTTTGGCACATTACCTCAATGTTTTGCTTGGCATTACCACAAACAAAGAATGAACTTAAAGCTCCGGCCTCACGGATAAACTCATTTATTTCTGTCACATATGGCGTAACAAACGTTTCAAAGCTCATTGGATCAATCTGACTGGTCATTGGATCAACAATGGCAACCACATCGGCACCCGATTCAATGTAATTACCTGCCATCATTTTAGCCACATCGGTAGCAAATCGCATTAGCTTATGCGTACCTTCCGGGTTCATCATCATATCCATAAAGATATCGGTACCTAAAAGGTGAAGAGCCAATGTAAACGGACCGGTAATTAAACCATAAAGCGCTAAATCAGGATGCTTATCGCGCAACTGGCGTGTAGCCTCCATAACTGTAGGTATCCGGCCTTTACACGGACACGGCACTTTCAAGTCGTCCAAGGTTTTTCCTTCTTTTAGTGGGTGTGAAACAACCGCTGGCGGGTTATCGTCGGCCCATGCTATTTTACAACCTAATGCTTCAGCTTCAATCTGCAAATCAAAAGCAACCGGTATACCATCAGGATTATATAATTCAATAGCTTTATTTACACCATTTACAATGTTTTCGGTTGACTGAAGGTATTCTGTAGCCGTCATGTTCAATATGGCACCTGCATGCGAGCCCACAAACGGAACCCATGGAATACGTTCAACCTCTTCGAGACGCATCGCTTTTTTAATTAATTCTAAACCTTTCATAACACTTATTTAGATATCATTCACTATTTATCAATTACAGCTTAAGCCACTGTTTTATTCAAAAACTCGACCACTCCCTGTGGGTCAGGATTGTAACTATCAGCACCTATTCTATCGCAAAACTCTTGGTTAACCGGTGCTCCACCAACACAAATTGAAATTGCTCCATTATGCTCTTTAATTGCTTTGGTTATCTTTTCCATGTTATCCATGGTTGTTGTTAATAAGGCAGATAGTCCTATAACAGCTCCAGGATTATTTTCGGCAGCCTCAATAAATGTTTCGGCCTTAACATCAGTACCCAAGTCAATTACTTCGTAGCCATTTCCTTCAACCATCATGGCAACCAGGTTTTTGCCTATATCATGCAAATCGCCTTCAACAGTTCCGATGATAAAAGTTCCTTTTTGAGATCCGGGGTTATTGGCAAAATGTGGCTTTAAATGTACCATAGCTGCATCCATGGCTTTGGCCGACATTAATACCTGTGGCACAAATACTTTATTTTCTCGAAACTTCACCCCTACCTTTTCCATGCCAATGATTAAGGCATTCTGCAGAATGTCTTCAGCCGAAACGCCTTGATCTAATAACTCACGAGTGATTTCATCTGCCCCATCCTGATCTTTCATATCAGGTGGAAATGGCGAAGGTTTATTTATTTTACCAAACTCTATGCAATGTGCTAATTGTTCGAATAGTTGTTCCATTTTCCTGTTTTTTTTGTAACTGTAAGTACCCTTACTTCTGGCGTGTATTAGTTGAAAGCAAAAATACTTACAGTCTTATTCATTATTTAAAACAATTAAGTTGATTATTTAAACATTTCCGACTTTGACCCATGCAACACTCCTTATAAATGTATTTTAAAACATCACCCAATTGTCATATTTTCGACATTATCGCTTCTGCGCCAATATGAGATCTATAAAGGCAACAATGTTTTCGATTGGTGTATCACCTTCGGTGGCATGCGACGGGCAAAATATATAACTCCCTTCTTTACCCAGTTCAAGCAGATGCTTTGTTTCATTTACCACATCTTCAACTGTGCCATAAGGCAAGGTTTTTTGTGTTGATAAACCGCCATGGAATGTTACTTTTCCGCGATACGTATTCAACAAATCATCTACATCCAGCACCTCGGGTTGAAAAGGATTAATGCTGTTTACTCCTGCTTCGATTAACTCAGGTATAATTTCAGCAATATCGCCACAAGAGTGTATCAGCTGATACTTTTCGTAAGATTTAGTATTGGCATACATGCGTTTCAGTTCAGGATAAATAAATTCCATCCACACATCTTTACCCATCATTAGTTTCTTTTGGGCACCCCAGTCGTCGCCAAAATAAATGCCATCCACTTCGGGATAACGCTCACAAATATTTTTGATAACAGCTATGTTAAAATCAGCAATTTTCCTCATCAAATCTTTCACAAAATCAGGATACATCATGAAATCGAGGAAAGCATTTTCCATCCCGCGCAAGCACCAGTAACGTTCAAACAAGCTAAAACCAATGCTATATAACGCAAATTTATCTTTATTTGCTGCCAGTTTTTCTTCAATTCCTGCATAAAGAATAGGGTTTTCCGGATCAGGAAATTCATAACCATCAAGTGTTGGTTCAGGTAAAACAAGTCCCTCTACATTACCAATATCTTTTTCGTGAGTCATGTCCCATATGGTGCCAAATATATCTCTCTTGCGGTTATTTCCGATATCTTCTTTAAAACCACTAGACTGACCGAGTTTAATAAAATGGTTGTCAACCAATTCTTCAACATCAACATCACCGCCATAATGCGCTTTCATTTTTTCAAGCGCTTCAATGGTAAACTTGCAATCCCATGGCACATAAGGAGGTTTTTTACCATCCAACACCATTTTGATAACTTCTTTCTTAGTCATGATTTTAAACGTTACATTCCTTTTTAGTGGCAGCTTCTACGCGTGTTCCATCAGCTGTTCTTACTCCGTAAATTTCACACTCAATTCCGGTTAACTCTTTATAAGTATTGAATACACCTTGCTTAAACTCTTCCAGCTTATCTTTATAAATCAAAGACACCATACAACCACCAAATCCGGCACCTGCCTGACGTGAAGCCACTACTCCCGGAGCTGACGACATGGCTTCATACATATGCTCCATTCCGTCATTTGCAATTTCAAATAAATCGCGTGCTCCCTCAAATGAGCGATTAAAAATATCTTTCAGTTTTTGAATATCACCACTGCTTAATGCCGCTTCAAGTTCATGCGTACGGTTGTTTTCTTCAATGATAAATTGAGCGCGTTTACATGCAGCAGCAGAAAGTAAGTGTTTGTGTTTATTAAAAAATTCGATGCTAACATCGCGTAAATGGGTAATGTTTGAATCAATTTTTGCAAATTCAGCAACAGCCTCTTCGCATTGTGCCCTGCGGTCATCATATTCAGATCCATGTAAAGTACGTGGTTTATTGGTGTTACAAATTGCAACCATCAACTCTTTTGGCCATGCTACTTGCTTGTGTGTTAACTCTCTACAATCGAGCTTAATGGCCTTATGACGTTCGCCAAAAATAACCGAATACTGATCAAGAATACCGCAATTAACACCTACATAAACGTTCTCTGCCTTTTGGCTTAACAATGCCATTGTTTTATTATCGAGTTCAATACCAGAGATTTGGCACAGCGCCGCCATCATCGTTGCTTCTAAAGCTGCCGAACTTGATAAACCAGAACCAATTGGAATGCTACTGCAAAAAGCACCGGTAAAAGCGGTCAGTTGATGCCCTTCATCAATCAGTACCTTTGCCACTGCACTAACGTATTTACCCCAATCATCGCCTTCAATCATATCACCGGTATTGGCAGCAATCTTAATGGAGGTATCGATATTACAAGAGTAAAGTTCAATAATGCCTGAGCTGTTGACGTTAAATGCACATTCTATTTCAAGATTGATGGGCATGGTTACCACATATCCATGGTTGTAATCGGTGTGGCTTCCCATTAAATCAACACGGCCCGGCGAATAAGCATAAAACTCGGGACTGGCATTGTATAATTCATTAAGCTTGCTTAGTACACTACAATTCATTGTCTGAGATTTAAGTTAGTTACATAAAAGAAGGATGCTTTAAAAACAGCCATCTCTTTCATTATTTTGTCAATACAATATTAAATGATGCATCGTGTTAAATTTTTCTAATAATTGATTTGTATTTAGCTATATTTGCAGCAATTCCGGTTTCGGGGCAAATTAACAGCAATATGATTCCGAATATTGAAAACATAGAGCTCGACAAAGGCAAGTCATTTTACGTGGGCAGCTATTCAGCAAAATACTTTGAACGCTCGTGGCACTATCATCATGAATTTGAACTTCTACTAATAACCAAAGGTTATGGAACAAGGGTTGTAGGTGATAACAACAGCCGATTTGCTGTTGGCGATTTGGTTTTAATTGGTGGTAATCTGCCTCACGCCTGGTTTTCTGACCCTTGCTTTTTTGAACCTGAAACGAAAGAGTTATGCGAATCGATATACATACAGTTTGATCGGTCAATTTTCGGAACACGATTTGCCGGACTGCCGGAAATGAAACCAATAGAGCACATACTTAATGCAGCTAAGTATGGCCTTAAGTCGACCCCTACTGATGCCAACCTGGACATTGTCAACTTGATTTGTGATTTTCCGAAATTTAAAGGCATTGATCGCTTACTGAACCTGATTAAAATATTGGATTTATTTGGCAAAGGTCCTTATGAGCCAATTGTATCAAAAGCCTATCTGGATAACGTATTTATTACAAAATCAGAACGCATCAAGAAGGTACATGAGTATGTCATGAATAATTACATGGCCGATATTAATGTGCAGCGGGCTGCCGAGTTGGCTGAGATGAATGTCAGTTCATTCTGTCGTTTTTTTAAAAAAACTACTCACAAAACCTTTTCTCAGTTTGTAAAGGAAACACGCATCGATTTTGCCCAGCAACTATTAATTAATACCACGCTAAGCTCAAACCAAATTGGCTTTGAGTGCGGATTTAGCTCAATTGCCTATTTTAATCAGTGCTTTAAAGGCATTAGCGGTGTTTCACCGCTTGAATACAGAGCTAATTATAAACTTGTATAAAAAGCCTTATTGGCTTTTTAGATTGTACCTGATTTTCAATTCGTTTCGCTGATCATCATTCAAGGTATTGAGGTAGGCTTTCCAACCGGGACAAAACCCTATGTGCCAGCGCCAAAAACGACCAAGTAACGACTTTGGCTTTGCATCATATTTTGCTCTTAATGAGCACGAATCACATTTTACTTCAGCCATAACAAACAATATTTAATTATACTTTAGCCTTTCTAAACTTCTTTCGATACTCTTTATCCATTTTTTCGGTAGCATATTGATAAATCATTCGGGGCGATTGATCTTTCCATTTGAGTAAGAAAGCTTCAATTTCGTCTGGCTGATTTTTCCAGAGTCCGCGCAAGAGAGTGCCAAGCCCTTTTTGCACATATACCGACTTATCCATCATAAGTGGTTCGATTGCTTTAATTGCTTCACTGGCTTTTAAACCGGGCTTGATCATTTCTACCAACGTTACAGGTACCGCACGTCTCTGCCATTCTGATTCAGCATCATTCCATGTTTTTAAATCATCAAAATTAATTACATTATCGTTTAAAAAGTTGGGCATAACCACCATGCATAATATGTCGGTTGTAGCCCAATTATCAATGCCATAATCAAACCACTTGCCAATGCGGACAAAAGTGCTTTTGGAGAATTTGTCTCTTTTGGAATTTATAAACATGATGGCAAGCGACTTTTCTTCCAGTTTACCATTTTTGAAAAGCTCATCGCTCAAATCAAGATAATTATCAATGGTCATTTCACCAGCCCATTCGTGTATCCATTTATCTCTTTGTTCTTCAAATACCTTCTGCTCAATTCCGTACCCATCATATCCTTCTTTAAAATACTTACTGTATTTTTCAATTATGGCAGGATCAGAGTTTTGCTGACAGAACTGTTTTATAAGTTTAAGCTTTTCCTGAATCATAGTCTTAGTTTACAAGATTGATAATTGAACCATAGCAATTTAAGCAAAAAATATTCGTAATTAAGTTTTTAAAAGCACATTTTAATGCTCAATCCCCTAATTATTAAATACAAAAAGGCAAGTGAATCACCTGCCTTTTATAAGTATAATCAGTAATGATAGAATGATAGAATGCTACCATCAAACCGCAATAGATTAGCTTTTTATTTTAGCTCCAGTTTCTTGACACTGGTGTAGTCATTGCCTCTAATTTTTTCAAAATCGTTCAACATCTCTCTTAGCTTCTCTGGATGGGTTGATGCCAGGTTATTTTGTTGCGAGATATCCTCAGAAAGGTTATAGAGTTGATAATCCATTGATGCGCCAAGCTCAATATTAACCTCGGTATTAACCGGGGCTCCTTTGTATGGTGGAATCATTATCCAATCTCCTTTTCGATAGGCTGTTCGTGATATGGCTTCAATCACCAGGTCATCTCGTCCCTCATCGGATTTACCCATTAATACATCAAGCATGTTTTCACTGTCTTGCACTGACAGCTCGCTTCCGGTTAGTTTCGCCAAAGAGGCGAATAAATCCATCTGGCAAATAATCGCATCAGATACCTTCGGTTCAATTTCACCTTTCCAGTAACTGATAAAAGGCACTCGCGTTCCTGCTTCATACAAACTATATTTACCTCCTCTTAACTTGCCTGCCGGTTTATGATCACCTAGTTTTTCAACCGCATCATCGAAATAACCATCGTTAAGAACCGGCCCGTTATCACTCGATAAAATTATCAAGGTATTTTCTAACAAACCTTCAGTTTCCATTGATTTTATTAATTCACCTATACACCAATCAGCTTCAACAATAACATCGCCACGCGGCCCCATTCCCGATGAACCAATAAAACGCGGATGTGGCGTACGTGGCACATGTGGTTGCTGCATGGCATAGTATAAAAAGAAAGGCGTTTCATTACCTCGTTGCGCTTTGAGGTATGCTTTTGCTTTGTTTAAAAAATGATCAGCCATATCAACATCGCTCCATTTGGCCGCTTCTCCTCCTTTCATAAATCCAATTCGTGGAATACCGTTAACGATGCTGTTATTATGACCATGGTGCCACTTCATCGTTAATAATTCCGGATTTTCTATTCCGGTTGGTTCACCTTCAAAGTTTTTTTGATAGTTTATTTTTATGGGATCGTTTTTGTCCAATCCATCAACAAAACCGTTATCGATATAAACGGTTGGCACTCTATCTTGCGTGGCAGCCATTATATATGTATATTCAAAACCAACCTCATTGGGTCCCGGAGATACATGCTCGTTCCAATTGACAAAACCATTACCTAAGCCCAAATGCCATTTACCTACAATTGCAGTTTTGTAGCCTTGCCCTTTTAACATTTTGGGCACCGTCATTTGCTCGGTATTAATAATTAGCGGTGCAGTTCCCGGTAATATTGCCGCATCTTTATTTCGCCAGGGATAAACACCTGTTAATAAAGCATAACGGCTTGGTGTACAAGTAGCCGAACTGGCATAGCCATTGGTAAAACGAATGCCACCATTCGCCAAAGCATCTATGGCTGGCGTTTTTAGTTCAGTAGCGCCATAGGCACTAACATCACCATAGCCCAAATCATCTAAATAAATAAAAACAATGTTGGGTAGCTTATTCGTTTCTACATGACCCTTTTTAGGAGAAGTACAACTGCCAATGCTTAGCAATAAACCAAGCACAAAAATCTGAAATACGTTTGAGTTCATATTAATAATAAATTAATTGCGACCAAATTTACCAAAGTGCGGTTTTACCCATGGTTGCCATATTAAGTTCAAATAGTAGGGCATTTGATAATAGGCATAAAAAAAGGAGCAACCTGCCAGGCTACTCCTCGTTTTAAAGTAAATTATTTTAGCTTATTGAATCATAACTTTAGTGGTAGTAGATCCAACTTTTACAATGTAAAGGCCTTTTGAAACAGATAGAGTTTTAGTTAGAGAACCGTTAAACGTGCCTTTACTAACCAGTGATCCAGAAAGGTTGTATACTTCGTATGATGAAACGCGTGGTACATCCTGAATAAACAAGGTTTTACCGGAAGTGAAAACTTTTCCTACTTCAACTGATTTAGTGCTATTAATATCGGTTGGTAAACTTGAGAATCCCTGAAGAATAGCATAACCTCTTTCTGAGGACATTTCCCAAATGTTAGTAAAATCAAAAGCGTAATTGCTTTGTACTGCAGCATCTGCTAATAGCATTGCTCCATCACTTCCTGCTGCACCACTTTCGCTTTTGAAATATGCATTTTCATGTGTTATAGTTCCTACACCTACAACCGCATTGTTACCTGTTTCAGTTGTTCCATAAACTGCAACATTTGACAACTTGCGAATAGCTTCGGCACCTTGCACCTTACCAATAATACCTGCTGCATTAGTTTTAACCCCAGCCACTTCGTTTACTTTTATCGTAACGTTAGTATAGCAATTATCTATTGTGCCTCCATACTCGAACCAACCAACTAATCCGCCAACTCCATCACTATTGCCCTGTATAAATCCACCGTCTACAAAACAATTACTAATGGTAGTTGCAGTTTTGGACGTACCCATTAATCCACCAACTCTATGGTAATTTGGACCATCAACAGTTATATTGACTAAACCAAGATTCTTAACTGAACCTCCAATTACCTGACCAAAAAAACCCATTTGCCAGGCAGTATTATTCGCTCTTGTTAATACGGTTACATTACTAATAATATTATAATCACCATCAAACGTTCCAGTAAAAGGATAATCTTTCCATTGAGTATTGCTATGATATCCTATAGGATAAAAATCCTGATCAGCCATATCAACATCAGTAGTTAATTTAAAATACTTATCCCAATTCGTATCATCCGTTGATAAATAAACAAGGTCAGCCGCATTACTTATTAAAAACGGAGTTCCTTCAGTTCCATCTCCACCGCTATAACTTTGCGAAAACGCATTAAACGAAATACAGAAGCTTAGTAATAAAAAGTAAATTTTTCTCATAAAAGATTATTTAAAGTGTTAACTAATACACCAAAAGTAAATCCATTGTCTGTTCAGGGTTGCTATATTTTATGAGTATAAAAGGGGGGAAATTGGCTGAATATCGGATTTGTGCAATCTTCGTTATAACTAAATCGGAATAATACAAATAACACTGGTTTACTTATTGCATCAAGCTATAAAGGAGCAGCTAATACTTTAAGTTTACTAAACAGCAAATTCCAGGCGTTTTTTTAACCATTGTTTCTAACGATTTAACCACTCATGAACCTGCCCGTTAGCTTGTAATTTTGTATTGGATAATTACAAAATATTAATCATGACTATGAAACACTTTTTAAGCACGTTTGCATTATTGCTATTAATGATGATGTCAACTTCCAGTTTTGGCCAATCAAAATATAAGGCTGATTGGGAATCATTAAAACAGTATGAAATACCCGAATGGTACAAAGATGCAAAGTTTGGTATTTTTATTCATTGGGGGCCAACTACAGTACCGGCATTTGAATCGGAATGGTACGGCTTTCATATGTGGCAAGAAGCTAAATTCAATGCTATGGGCGACCCTAGTCAACAAGCATCACGCGCCTACAAATATCATGTTGAGAACTTTGGAAAACCAGAAGATTATGGCTACACTAAATTTATTGCTGACTTTAAAGCTGAAAACTTTAATGCCAAAGAGTGGGTTGACCTATTTATTGAATCGGGAGCTAAATATGTAGTACCTGTGGGTGAGCACTGCGACGGTTTTGCTTTATATAATTCAAATGTAACGCGCTGGAATTCGGTTAATATGGGACCTAAAACCGACATTGTTGGAAGCTTGTTTAAAGAAGCTCGCAAGCAAGGTTTAAAAGTTGGCGTTTCATCGCATTATGCCTATGGTTGGCATTGGTGGACCTACGAAGATAAATTTGAAACCACTAATCCTGAGTTGGAAGATTTTTACTGGAAACCCCATGAAAAATGGTCGCCAGCATCGCCAGCCTTCGTAAAACATTGGTATAAGCGTACTGTTGATATGATGAAACAATACCAACCTGACTTGCTTTGGTTTGACCTGGGCTTTTGTGAACCGGAGTATGAAGAATACCGCAAAAAGCTATTGGCAGCCTACTATAATCAAGGGTTAAAAAATCAGCAAGAGGTTGTTTTAAACTACAAAAACATTAAATGGAAACCTGTACCTGACGGAGCAGCAGTGCTTGACCTGGAAAGTGGTAAGCTGGATCGTATACGCGAAGAAACCTGGCAAACCGACATGTCATTAGGCGGTTGGCGCTGGGGTTACTCTGAGCCTTATGAGATGCGCCAGGCAGGTGATTACATTAACGACTTGATTGATATTGTCAGTAAAAACGGTGTTCTACTTCTCAATGTGGCACCTAACAAACATGGCGAAATTCCGGCCGACCAACAGGCTATCTTGCGCGAAATAGGTAGTTGGCTAAAAACGAATGGCGAAGGCATATATGGCACGCAACCTTTTACCATATTTGGCGAAGGACCTACCAATGCTAAGATGGTATTACACGGCAACATGAAGGACACAGGTTTTACTGTTGACGACATACGCTACACGCAAAAAGGCCAAACGGTTTATGCATTTATGCTTGAATGGAAGGAAGGTCGTAAAAACATATCATTAAATGCCTTTGGCAGTAATAACAGAATAATTAACGACGCCATTAAGAAGGTTTCAATACTTGGCTGCGAAAGCGAAATTAAATGGATACAGCAAACAAATGAATTAGTGATTGAACTACCCGAGAAACACCCGGGTAAGAACGCTGTTGCCATAAAAATTGAATTGGAAGAAGCTCCTGGCGATATCTTTAAACTAAAGCACTAATTAGGAGCCCGACTATGATAAAAGCCCAACTTACAGCTGTAAATTGGGCTTTTATAATTTCAAAGATACTTTACTTACACTCCATAATCAGAACACAATCAGCCTGAAGGTACCATGGCGAATGAAAGTTCTGTTTTTCAATAACCTCAACTTCTTCGCTGTATTGGCCGGTATAGGTATTATACCATTTATAGCTTACCGGTTTCTTTTCTTTAGCATCAAACATAAATTGGGCGCGAAATAAAAACGTTTCTTTGGGCACATAAAACAAATATTGCTCCTTATTTTGATGTTTTAAGGCATAGCCAGCCTGGTTGCGCCAAGGCACCGGAGCCAGCGTATTAAACGGATAGGTGGTAAATAAATCAGCCATGTGCTTGTAATAATGCAACTTTGGAACATATGCACCATCAGACTGTTCCTCTGGATTCCAGACTACAACATTCCATGCGGCGGCCTGCCAGTAGTGGGTTGAATAAACTCCGGCAAAGGCACATTGATAATTACGACGCAAACACTCCTCAGCATTTGTGTAGCTACCTGAAAATACTTGATAGGAAGCTTCTTCGTAGCCACCATGCTCGATATTAAAAACAGGTTTGTTATTGTAATGCTTATAATCATTAAGCATGTTCTGATACAATTGATAACTCCAGTCTTGGCGCGAAATATAATCTACAGCATCAGGATGCCGTTTGCAAAAACCATAGTCGTGAACCGTAAGCAAGCGCTTAAAATAATTGGCTTTCCGCAAGCGCTCAGTTCGTTCAGTAATATAGGCATCGTCAGCTCTTCCATAATAAAGTGCTTCTTTAGAAATATCCCACATTACATTCGGAAAGGCACCATAGCGTTTTACCACATAATCGAAATACATATTATCCGCTTCAGAATACATTTCGGGCCAATTAACAAGTTTATTCCAAACGTATATCATCAGGTGCGAAACAATGTTCTTATCGTGCATCAAAGCAATGGTTCTGTCTAATTTTTTGAAGTATTCAACATTAAGCAACGTATAGTCGGGCACTTGGTTATTCCCTTTAAATGGAAAAATGGATAAATCGCCACCGAATTCGTACTCTGCATTTTGCTGCAGTTTTTCATCACGCGTCCATTCATGGCTTTTATCCTGAATATCAAAGGTATAAACATTCATCACAATTTGATTAAAACCATTTTTGCTCAAGTGGTTTAAAAAGTGATGAGTACGTGGCATGGCTTCTTCATTTTTATAATCAAGAGCGTATAACCAATCGCATTCAAAAGCCATTAAAAAATAAGGCGTCCCATCTTCGTAGTAAAAATGTTGTTTATCAACAGGATCGATTACTACAGCACCATGTTTTGACGACTCTGATTTTGTA
>Ga0070728_10004897_pt1 | contig 13532 bp, 12 predicted proteins | sample tdDd471_FD_66723 | JGI IMG/M metagenome (GOLD analysis project Ga0070728, IMG submission 66723) | Marine sediment microbial communities from the Atlantic coast under amendment with organic carbon and nitrate - tdDd47.1 | ecosystem: Environmental > Aquatic > Marine > Coastal > Sediment | place...
CCGCCGAGCAAGAGCACCGTCTGGGTGCTCGAGACGCCCGACGGCGGGCTGTTCTCGTTCTCGCACTCGTCGTTCACCGTCGGCGGCGACGACTCCGACGACCTGCGCATCGAGAAGTGGCCCGCCGGCGCGCTGACGTTCCGCGCCAAGGACGGCCGGCTGGAGATGGAGCCCCACGTCGAGGTGTCGGTCGACGGAGAGGCCATCGACGCGGGGACCACGACGAGGCTGCGCCGGGGCAGCCGCCTCGCCATCGAGGAGACCGAGGTCCGCATCGTGACCGGCGGCGACCTCGGCAAGGGCAGCACCGTCGCGCTCGAGGCCGACGAGGCGCCCGGCGCCCGACAGGTGCGGCTCGAGTTCCTCCCGCGGGGCGGGCGGCTGCACATCCGCGTCGGGGGCGACGAGCACTCGGTCTACCTCACCGACCGGCGCTGCGACTTCATCGCCGTGCTCCTGCAGCCGCCGCCGCCGCTCGAGCCGGGCGACTTCGTCCCCGACGAGCAGCTCTGGAACCGCGTGTGGGGCAAGCAGCCCTCCGGCAAGAAGACGCTGCACGTCCTGCTGCATCGCCTCCGCAAAGATCTCGACCGGGTCGGCCTCGACGGCAACGAGCTGCTCGAGCGCGCCGAGGGCGGCGGGGCGACCCGGTTCGTGCTCCACGACCGCGCTCACGTCGCCCTGGAGTGATAACGTCGGGGCGTGAGCCGCGATCGGGACGACCGATTCGAGCGCGAGCCCCGCGTCCGCCTGCCGAGCTCGGACGCGTGGGATCCCTTCGTCTCCACCCTCACCGAGGAGAAGGAGACCCGCGGCGAGGAGTCCGACGACGATCGGATGGCCCGCGCGCAGCTCGCGTTCGAGGACCGCTACGAGGTCCTGCGCACCCTGGCCACCGGGAGCATGGCCGAGATCCGACTCTGCAAGGATCGGCCGTTCGCCCGCGAGGTCGCGATGAAGGTCCTGCGCAGCGGGCCCGCCAGCCGCGCGAGCCGCTGGCGCTTCTTCCGCGAGGCCCGCGTCCAGGGCCAGCTCGCGCACCCGGCCATCGTCCCGGTCTACGACTTGGGGCTCGATCCGGCGGGCGACCTGTACTTCACGATGAAGTGGGTCCGCGGCGTGACGCTGCAGCAGGCGCTCGCGGAGCTGCGCGACGGCGCGTCCGAGCCGGCCTTCAACGAGCGTCAGCTCCTCGCGCGCCTCGCGCAGCTATGCCTGGCGATGCACTACGCGCACCTGCGCGGCGTGGTCCACCGCGACCTCAAGCCCACCAACATCATGCTGGGCGAGTTCGGCGAGGTGTACGCGCTCGACTGGGGCCTCGCGAAGGTGCTGTCGGAGGCCAGCCCCCAGCACGAGCCGATCGACGACGCGTCCGGCGCGATGCGGACCTCCGACGGCTCGGTGCTCGGGACGATCGGCTACATGGCACCCGAGCAGCTGCAGGGCGAGGTCGACAAGGTGTCGGTGCGCTCGGACGTCTACTCGCTCGGCGCGATGCTCTTCGAGCTGCTCGCCGGCGAGCCGCTGCACAAGGGCTCCGCGGCGGTGCAGGCGCTGTCGTCGCTCAAGACCGACGGCGCCCGACCGGCCGAGCGCGCGGATCGCGACGTGCCCGGGACCCTCGACGCGCTCTGCTACGAGGCGCTGCGGGTCGATCCGTCGGAGCGGCTCGACAGCGCGAAGGGGATCGCCGAGGCGATCGAGCTGCACCTGACCGGGTGACCGTGGCGGAGCGCGACAGGCTCGACGCGTGATGGCGCTGCGAGCTCCGGCGGCACGGTCGTTGCGCGCTGCCTGAGAGATGATCCACAGCAAGGAAGAAGCCGCAGAGTTCCTCGAACGCGGCGCGCGCTGGTTCGTGCGCTGGCGGGTCGGAGGCGAGCAGGACATCCGCGAGATGCTCGACGCCGCCGACGCGACCGAGGGCGACGCGCTGATCGACGAGGTCGCGACCCGCGCGACCCGCAAGGCCGCCGCGAGGGCGTTCCTGACCGGGCTGGTGGGCAGCCCCTGGACGGCCATCCCCCTCGCGATGGTCGACGTGCACGGCGCGACCTCCGCCGAGGCGAAGATCGCCGCCGCCACGGCGCTGGTCCGCGACCCCGCGTTCTTCGAACGGCAGGACTGGGACCGCGACGTCCTGCTCGCCATGCTCGACGTCGACCCGAGCGCCGACGTGGACCCGACCGGCCTGAGCGCCGCGGTCGCCAAGCGGATCGTGATGCACCAGGCCAAGCGCTACGCCGCGCGGGCGGCCACGAACTACGTGCCCATGGTCGGCTCGGTGCTCGGCGCGGGCGTCGAGATGGCGTTCTTGAAGTGGCGCACCAAGCAGCTCAAGGAGTGCCTGTCGCGGTCCACGGCCTCGGTCGACGACGCGCAGCCGCTCGACGTCGCCCCTCCGCCGAAGCTCGATCCGCCGCCGATCGACCGGCTCGATGGAGCGATGCCGCCGCCCAAGCTCGCCTGAGCGAACGGTCCGCTACACCTGGGCGAGCCGGGGGTCCTTGGGGCCCTCGATCGTCTCGACCTCGACGCCGTGGCTGCGCAGGTAGTCCACGCCGTTGGCGCCGGCGTAGCCTCCGTCGACCACGAGCACCTTCACGATGCCCGCGTGGTGGACCATCTTCGCGCACATCATGCACGGCTCGCCGGTGCAGATCAGCCACGCGCCCCGGCAGGGCACCCCGTTCGCGGCGGCGTTGCAGACCACGTTCATCTCGGCGTGGTGGCAGCCGACCTCCATCCGCGTCCCGCTCTGGACGCCCTGCGTGTCGCGCAGGCAGACGTCGCCGCCGCACAGCTCGCCGCCGCCCCGCGGCCCGCCGTTGTATCCGTCCATCAGGATGACGTTGCGGGACGGGTCGATGAGCAGCGCGCCGAACTTGCGGCGCGGGCAGTTGCTCGCCTTCGCCAGCGCCAGACACTGCTCGACCCGGATGCGGATGTGCTTCGCCTTCACCGCCCGACACTGGCCAACGCCCCTCGGTTGGTCAAGGCTGCGCTCTCCTACATGGACGACGAGCTGACCGATGACGCGATCGCGGGCGACTGGCGGGTGATTCAACGCCGCCGCGGGCACCGCTACAGCCTCGACGACATGGCGACCGCGTGGGAGGCGGCGCGGGCTCGGCCCCACGCGCGGCGCTACCTCGACCTCGGCTGCGGGATCGGCTCGGTCCTGTTGATGGTCGGCTACAAGCTCCGCCCCGAGCGCGTCGTCGGGATCGAGGCGCAGCGCGTCAGCTTCGAGCTCGCGTGCCGCAACGTCGCGCGCAACGGCCTCGACGCGGAGCTGATCGAGGGCGACCTGCGCGAGGAGCGCCTCGACGAGCGCTTCGACCTGATCACCGGCACCCCGCCCTACTTCGCGCCGGGCACCGCGACGCCGTCGCCGGACGCGCAGCGGACCTACGCGCGGATCGAGATGCGCGGCGGGATCGAGGACTACCTCGCGGCGGCCGCACGCGCGCTCGCGCCCGGCGGCGCGTTCGTCGCCTGCTGCGACGCGAAGCGGCCCGACCGCGCGCTCGAGGGCGCCGCGGCGGCGGGGCTCGCGCCGGTCCGCCGCCGCGACGTGGTCCCGCGCGACGGGCACAAGGGCCCGCTGTTCGCGCTGTGGACCTTCGAACGGGAGGGCGAGCTGACCGTCGAGCCGCCGCTCGTCGCGCGCGACGCCGACGGCGCGCGGACCGAGGCGCACCACGACCTGCGCCGGTTCTTCGACCTGCCGGTCAACCGCGCCGAGCCCGCCAGCGGCGGAGCGGCGCCGTGAAGCAGAAGCGCGCGCTCGAGCAGATCGGCGGACCGATCCGGACCGAGGGCCGCGCCGACGTCCTCGCCGAGGCGTGGGCGCGCGCGTCCGACGAGGACCCGGACACGCTGACCCACGGGTTTCACCCGTGGCCGGCGCGCATGCACCCGGCGATCGCGCGCGTCGTGCTCGCGGCGGCGCGGCCGCGCACGATGCTCGACCCGTTCTGCGGCGCCGGGACGTCGATGATCGAGGCCCGCGTCGCCGGCGTCGAGGCGGTCGGGATCGACCTGAGCCCGCTCGCGCGGCGCGTGGCGTCGGTGAAGCTCGACGCGCGCGACGCCGCCGGTCGACGGCGCTTCGAGCAGACCGCGGCCACCGTCGCCGCGGCGAGCGAGGCGCGGGTGAGGGCGCGCGAGCCGATCCACGTGGACCTGCCCAAGCACGAGCTCGCGTGGTTCGGCGGGCACGTGATCAAGGAGCTCGGCGGCCTGCGCGAGGAGATCCGCGCGTCGGGCCCGCGCGAGGACCGCCACGCGCTCGCGATGGTGTTCTCCTCGATCCTGATCAAGGTCAGCCGCCAGCGATCCGAGACGCACATCGAGCGCCACGACCGCCGCATCCGCAAGGGCCTCGCGACCGAGCTGTTCCTGCGCAAGGCGCGCGAGCTGTCGGCGCGCTGGGCCGAGCTCGAGCGCGTGGCGCGCGGGCCGATGCCGGAGCTGCTCGAGGGCGACGCCCGGCGGCTGTTCCGGTTGCTCGGCGACCGGCGCTTCGACGTGATCCTGACGTCGCCGCCCTACGGCGGCACGTACGACTACGCCGATCATCACGCGCGGCGGTTCGCGTGGCTCGAGCTCGACGACGAGCGCCTGCGCCGCTTCGAGATCGGCGCCCGCCGCCGCAGCGGCCACGACGACGCCGCGCAGCGCTGGGACGAGGACGTCGGCGCGATGCTCGCCGCGATGGAGTCGGTGCTGAGCCCGCGCGGCGACGTGATCCTGGTGATCGGCGACGGCCGCTTCGGTGACCGCGTCGTCGAGGCGCCCGCGCAGCTGCGCCGCCTCGCCCCCGAGGCCGGCCTCGAGGTGGTCGGCGTCGCGAGCCAGCCTCGCCACGGCGGCCGCGAGGAGCACCTGGTCCGCCTCAAGCGCCGGGACTGACGCTTCGAAACGAGAGACGCCGCCCACGTCGAGCGTGGACGGCGCCGTTGGAGCTCGGCTCGCTCAGGGACGGTTGCTGGTCAGCTCGGTGACGAACAGCTGGCCGTCGATGAACTGGCCGTCGCGGTAGCTGCCGACCCAGATGTCGTACTGGCCGGCCGGGGGCCGGTTCAGGGTGACCATCGGGTTGAGGTTGCCGCCGCCGTCGTCGTCACAGTGCCAGTTGCCGCCCGCGTCGTTGATCACCAGGGTGGTGTCCTGCCCGCGCTGGTTGGAGCGGAAGTAGAAGCGCAGGTTCCCGGTCGGGCTGGTGCCGCGGTAGTTCACGATCATGTCCGGCGTCGCGGTGGCGTGGCCGCGGCAGCTCGGGCCCAGCCCCATGGGGCGGATGTCGAGGTTGCCGCCGGAGCGGATGTTGAACGACTGCGGGTCGGGCATGAAGCCCGCGTTGATGTTTTGGATGCCGAAGTTGGCGCGGTTGCCGCCGATCACGAGCCGGCCCTGCGCCAGCGCGTCGGGCTGGGGGCTGACCAGGAGGCCGGCGGCGATGAGCCCGGCGACGCCGAGCACCGCGAGGGTCCGGGCGGTGAGTCTCTTGTACATGTTCGTCCTCTCCACAGCAGAAAACGCTGTGAGGGGTATTCAGCCCTTTTCGCAACCCGCTGTAAATATCGACCCGGTTGCAGGGTGAGTCAGCGCAGCCAAAGGGGGTTGGTCACGCCCATCGGCTCGAAGTGCTGCATCGGCGTGGGCGCGTCCGGCCCGTCGACGCGGACGATGACGAAAGCGGCGCCGCCGACGGGCACGTCGATGACCTCGTCGAGCGCGATCACGTCGCCGGCGTCGACGATCGGCCGATCGACGACCGCCTCGCGCCCCGCGTAGATCCGCAGGCGATCGAGCCGCGCCCACGGCGGGCGCTGCGCTCGCACGCGGACCGGCGCCGAGTCGCCGGTGACCGGCCCCGCGAGCTCTGCGGTGACGAACGCCGCCGCGGCGACCGTGACGTCGCCCGCGGCGAGCGAGGCGCGCAGCGCGGCCCAGTCCCAGCTCGACTCGTCGCCGACGCGCACGAACGATCGCGGCGAGCCGGGCGGCCGCTCGGGGATGTGCGAGTCGCTGTTGCCGACCATCGTGAAGCGGTGCCCCGCGTCGAGCAGCGCGAGGTAGTCGAGCAGGGACTCCTCGTTGCCGCCGCGCGTGTAGCCATTGAACACTTCGACCACCTCGAAGCCGAGGTCCTCGGCCTCGGCGAGGGTGCCCGCCTCCCGGTCGAGCATCCGCGAGCCGAAGAACGCCGCGTCACCGAGCCGCGGGTGGTTGATCTGCACGAGCGCGCCCCCGAGCGACGCGTCGCCGGCCTCGCGCAGCGCCGCGAAGATCTCCGCCGGCGACCGGTCGAACCACACCGGCGCGCCCGCCCCGGAGAGCTCCGGCCGCGGGACCAGGGGATAGCCGTTGATGTGCCCGAAGGTCGTCGTCGAGACCTCGACCCCCGACACCAGCGCGAGGTCCACGCCCGCGCGCTCGCCGATCCGCGCGTAGTCGGTGACGTAGTCGTGGTCGGTCGCCGCCGCGGCCTGCACCCCCTCGGCCGCGAGCAGGCGGACGGCGTCCTCGACCGGGTGCACGCTGTCGGTCGACAGCTCGCTGTGCAGGTGCAGATCGACCGAGACCCAGCCGTCGGTGTCGAGCGCGCGCAGCAGGTCGGCCTCGAGCCGCTCGGTCGCGCCGTCGGCGAGGCTCACCGACCGCTGCGCCACGTCGTGCTCGAGCCCGTGGCTCACCGTCACGAGGTAGTCGCCCGGGGGCAGGCGCAGCGCGCGCTCGCCGATCGCGGCGAAGCGCAGCACCTCCTCGCCGCCCTCTTCGACGGTCACGCGGACGGGGACCGTCGGGTCGCCCTCCACCGACGCGGCGACCGTGACCGTCGCCGCCGGCGCCGGCGCGAGCTCGCCGCCGAGCGGCGTCGCGTCGCCCGGGAAGAAGCGCTCGAAGCCGGCGGTCATCGTCGCCGCCCCGGGGGGCGCGGGCACGGTGATCGCGCCGGACTCGCCGATGCGCGAGCGCAGCCACGGCGCGCCGTCCTCGGTCGCCACCAACACCCGGTCGCCCGGCGCACCGGTGACCGTCGCCGTGTCGCCGTCGCCCACCGCGACCGCCGCGTCCGCCGCCGTCTCGCCGACCCCCACCCGCGCCTCGATCACCGTGAGCTCGCCCTGCCGCAGGCTCGAGCGCTCGCCCCGGATCATCTGGATCGTCTCGATGTGGGTGACGCTGGCCCCGGGCGACGCGAGCGCGACCGCCAGCGCGCCGTCGGGCCGCTCGACGATCACCGTGTCTCCCGCGCCGCCGAGGTGCTCGTCGTCGAGCACACCCTGCCCCGGCTCGAAGTGCTCGCCGCCCCCGAGCAGCGCGAGCACGCCGATCGCCGCGCCGCTGCGCGCGAGGCCGGCCTGGGTCGTCACCGCGATCTCGACGCGCAGCGCCGGCTCGTCGGGCCGCAGCACGTAGTCGACCCGGCCGCGCAGCCGCACCGCGCGCCCGATCCCCGGCAGCACCGTGTCGACCAGCCCGATCGGCGCGTCCTCGAACAGCACCCGCACCCGCGCCTCGCCCGACGCGCCCGCGTCGACCACCTCGATCGCGGTGGGCCCCATGCTCACCAGATCGAACAGCGGGAACAGCTCCTTGAGCAGGTCGACCCCGCCCGTCGGCGCCGCGTCGATCAGACCGCCGGCCGGCGCCCCGATCGTGCTGGCCGAGCCCTCCCCCGCGCGCACCACGAACCGCGCGACGGAGTTCTCGAGCACCAGGTCGCCCATCCGCCCCATCGCGAGCGCGCCGTCCACCAGCTCGCGCGGGCAGGCCACGCGCTTGGCCCGCACCGCACCGGCCGCCGGCGGCGCGTCCGTGCAGCCCTCGATCGCGGCCGGGTCCGGCGTGGCGTCGAAGACCAGGTCCTCTGCCGTCGGCCCCGCGTCGACGCCCGCGTCGCCCTCGACCGGGGGACCGCCGCAGCCGAGCAGGAGAATCGCGAGGACGCACGCGCGCATTCGAACAGTCTACGGCGCGCGGGTCGCCGCAGCCTCGTCGAGCCGCCAGACCGCCATCCCCGCCGAGCCCGTGCACGGCCGTGCACGAATGATCGCCAGCGGCGACAGCGCCCGCCGACGAGGCGACGTTCGAGTTGGCGCGGTGCATCGCTATCGAGGTCGGGGGCGGGGTGGAGGCTCGGCAGGCCTCGCACCGTCGACCGACGCGACGCGCGAAGCGAACGTGATCGATCGATCGCGGCGCTCGAGAGGCCTCGGAGCGGGTCGCCAGCGAGCTCCCGGCTCGGCGGGCAGACGAACTGCTCGTCATTCGCAGCGGGCTCGGTGCGGCAGCGATGGCGGCGGGCGAAGCGGATCGAGAGCCCCGTACGGTTCGGCGCTCGCGACGGTCTCGGTGCGTGCGACCGGTGATCGGCCGCGGCGCGCTGGCGCGTGGGCGGGGTGCCGGCTCGGTACGCCCGCCGCCCTCGCCAGCCGCTCCGAATCAGTCGCGGCGGGACCACCGCCGGCCGGCCCGCCGATGCCGACGCGACGCGCTGGGCCGAGCTCGAGGCGGAAGGCACCCCGCGGTCGCCGGCCCCTGGAACCGTCGACGCCATGGGTCCGTCGATCCCTGAGCCGGGCCGTTCGCTTCGACGCGTTCCACGAGGTCGCCGAGGATGTCCGCGCAGCTGCTCGAGGGCGGACTCGATCTCGGCGGCGACGAGCTCGCCTCAGTACCCTGCGTCGTCCGGGCCGCGCCAGCCGGCGCGGGGGTCGACGCGGCCGAGGAAGCGGGTCGGCTCGCGCGCGAAGCACGCGACGCCGGCGGTCGGGAACGGCGGCAGCTCGAGGCCGCCGAGGTGGGCCGACAGGACGCGGACGGTGGGCTCGTGGCTCACGAGCAGGATCCGCTCGTCGCCGCCGTGGGCGCGCAGGATCTCGACGGAGTCCGCCGTCTTTCCGCCGGGGACGAGCGAGGCGCGCGCGGGGATGGCGAGGTCGAGCGCGAGCGCGTGCGCGACGGCCTCGGCCGTCTGCACCGCGCGCACGAGCGGGCTGGTGTAGACGTGCGTGGGGATGAGGTTCGCGACCCGCAGCGACTCGGCGACGCGGACGGCCTCGAGGCGACCCTCGGCGGTCAGGTGCCGCTGCGCGTCGCTGGCCGCGGCGCGCGGGTCGACGGCCTGGCCGTGGCGCATGATGAGGACCTGCACGACCTGGACTTAGCTCACCGTCAGGCCACGGCCAGCTGCTCGCCGTCGACCTTCAGGGTCGCCACGAGGTCGGGGCTGGCGGGGCGGTGCCGGATGTCGGCGGCGATCTCCGCCTCGACCGCGCGGCGGTCGCCGATGAGCGGGAGCAAGCCGCGGGCGAGCCCGCGCGCGCTCTGAAACCGGTCCTCCGGCGCGCGGCTCATCGCGCGGGCGACGACCGAGTCGAAGCGCAGGTCCAGGTCCGGCAGCATCAGGCCCAGCCGCGGCGCGTCCTCGCGGATGATGCGGCGCAGCAGGTTCTGCACGTTGTCGCCGCGGAACGGCACGCGGCCGCAGATGAGCTCGAACATCGTGGTGCCGAGCGAGAAGACGTCGGCGCGCGGGTCCACGTCGGGCTTGCCGCGCGCCTGCTCGGGGGAGACGTACGCGGGCGTGCCGTAGACGCGGCCCCGCTCGGCGTTGCGCTCTTCCTCGGGCGCGCGGTCGGACGCGCAGACCCCGAAGTCGAGGATGCGGACGTCGAGCGCGCCGTCGAGCGTGCACGACAAGACGATGTGCTCGGGCTTGATGTCGCGGTGGACGTAGCCGCGGGCGTGGGCCGCGTGGAGGATCGCGGCGGTGCGCAGCGCGATCGTCGCGACGTGCGGGGCCGGCAGCGGGCCGAGGCGCCGGAGGCGGCGCGCGCAGCACTCGCCGTCGAGGCGCTCGAGGACGAGGTACGGCGAGCCGTCGTCGAGCATGCCGTCCTCGAGCACGGGCACGATGCCGGGGTGGGTCACCCGGCGGGCGACCTCGACTTCGCGGCGGATCCGACGGATCAGCTCGATGTTGAACGCGAACATGTCGCGCAGGACCTTGACGACGACGACGGCGTCGGAGGTGAGGTCGGTCGCCTCGAAGACCACGCTGGTGCCGCCGATCCCGAGGGCGCGACCCACCACCCATCGGCCGTCGAGGACGACCCCTTGGAGCTCGGCTCGGTCGGCGTGTGCCATGGGAGCCGACCATGGCTCCGCGGCGATCGACCGGTCAAAAAATCAGCGACGCGTCATCGAGCACCTCGCGCAGGCGCGCTCGAAAGGGCGCCATCGGCGGCAGCGAGAGCGCGCCGACGACCATGCCGAGCAGCTCCACGGTGCCGTCGACGAGATCACGTGTCTTGCGCTGTCGAGGCGAGTCGTCGTTCGCGAAGTACAGGAGCATGCCCAGCGACGCCGCCCACAGCGCGGTCGCGAGCACGTCGCGGAAGTCCTCGGGCACCGCGTCGTCCTCGACCGCCTCGCGGAGGAGCCGCTGGCTGCGCCCGCGCAGGTCGGCGCTGCGCTCGCTGAACGCGCTCGCGGCCTCGTCACGGCTGACCACCAGCGGCGCGAGCTCGCGCATCAGCGCCCGGTCGCGCGCGCGCACGTCGAGCGAGGTGTGCAGCACGAGCCCGACCCGCTCCTGCCAGCTCTGGTCGGGCGCCCACGCGTCGCGCGTCGCCGCCTCGTGGTCGGCCATCTGCTGCTCGTAGTAGGCGCGGACGATGTCCTGCTTGCTCGCGAAGTGGTGGTACGCGGCGCCGAGCGACAGGCCGCAGTCGGAGGCGATGCGCCGCATCGTGGTCTCGTGGAAGCCGCGCTCACGGAACAGCGACAGCGCGACGCTCAGGATGCGCCGGCGCGTGGCCTCGGCGTCACGCGCCATCGGCGCACCCCACCCCGTCCTCGCCCGGCACCACGATGTCGAGCTCGCGCACCTCGAGGCGCGAGCGGCCCGACGCGCGGAAGAAGATCCGCGCCGGGAAGACGCGCCGCTCGGGCGAGGGCTCGAGGCCGCTCGCGTCGACGACCACGCCGAAGGTCAGCCGCGTGCCGGGCACGACGCCGAAGAACGTGTCCCCCTCGATTCGGTCGACGTTCTCCGGCGGCGCCGCGGACACCGCGACGACGCCGCGGAGCACCTCGCCCGCGTCGACCCCGTCGCCCGGGACGTCCTCGGCGATCGCGTCCACGTCGAGCGGCACGTCCGACGCGATGAACTGCACCGCGCCCACGATCTCGTCGCCGATGCGGTCACCGCGCGAGCCGATGTCGAACAGCAGCGGCTCGCCGCTCGCGTCGAGCGAGCCGGTGTCGCGCGCGAGCTGCCGCAGGTGCGGGATCGGCCCGCCGCGGCCCGGGTCACGGGCGGCGAGCGGGACGATGAGGATGTCGAGCCGCGTCACCGCCTCGATGGTCTCCGCGTAGGTCGCGGGCGCGGGTGTGAACTCGTACGGGTCGTCGGGATCGACGCCCGGCGGCCCGTTGTGCATCGGCGCGTCGGTGATCAGCATCACGATCGGCAGCGCGTCGTCGCGGAAGCACACGCCGCCGAACCCGCCGCGCGGGCACCCGGTCGACGCCGGGATGAACCCGGGCGTCGTCGTGTCGCCGTAGCCGGCGCCGGTCGCGACCTGGAACAGGCCCTCGATCGCCGCCTCGGGGTCGTCGCGGTTGCCCCAGGTCGGGGTCTCGTCGAGCGCCGCCTCGACCCGCGTGACGTCGGTCGTGATCGGAGAGCGCAGCTCGTAGGCGCGCACGTCGGGCCCGCCGTGCGGCGCGACGGGGAACTCGCCGAACAGCGCCACGCCGAACGCCGCGTCCGGGATCGCGGCCCGCACGCCGGGGACCACCCGCTCGCGGAGCCGCGAGCGCACCGCGTCGATCTCGTCGCGCATCGAGCCCGTCGAGTCGATCAAGAACAGCAGGTCGATCACCGCGAGCGACGCCGGGATGTCGAGCTCGGCGGTCACCTCGCCCGCGTCGATCGGCGCGACCACGCACGGCCGCGGCGGCGGGCCCGCGTCGATCCCTGCGTCGACGCCCCCGTCGAACTCCGGCGTGTACAGCCCGGTCTTCGACCCGCAGCCCGCCAGGAGCGCGAGGCACGCCGCGGCGCATGTGACTAGATCACAGCGTGTCTTCACAGCCGGTGCCATCGGCGCCCGGGATCACGATCTGCACGACGCGGCTGCCGAGCCGCGTCCGGCCGTCGCCACGGAACACGATCTCGAGGAGGAAGCGCTGCGGCTCGGGCCCGGGGACGACCGCGCCCCCGACGAGCCGCAGCTCGAACACGACCCGCGTGCCCGCGAGCACGCCGAGGAAGGTCCCGGTGTCCGGGTCGATGCCCTCGATGTTCTCCATCGGGTCCGCCCGCAGCGGGACCACCGCGTCGACGAACGTGGTCGGGTCGACCGCGTCACCGGGGTCGGGGTCGACGAGCACGGTGTCGACGTCGAACCGGATCACGTTCGCGAGCGTCTCGATCGCGGTCACCACGGACTGGCTCAGCCCGTCGCCGCGCTGCCCGATGTCGAACACCAGCGGCGTGCCGTCCTCGCGCACCGAGTCGGTGTCCTGCGCGAGCGCGACCAGGTCGCTGCGACCCTCGCCCGAGCCGGAGTAGATGCCCATCACGCGGGCGTCGAGCGCGTTGAGCACGCGGATCGCGTCGTCGTAGGTGTGCGGCGGCGGCAGGACCGTGCACGCGAGCGAGTAGGGCTCCGAGCCGCCGGGGCCGTTGTGGAACGGGGCGTCGGTGAACAGCACGATCACGCTGAGCGCGTCGGGCCGGAAGCAGGGGTAGCCGACGCCGCCGGTCGGGCAGCCGAACGACGGCGCGACGTAGCTGCCGATGCCCTCGCCCGTCGCGGTCTGATACAGCGCCTCGACCTGGGACTCCGGCCGGTCGGCGCCGCCGCCCATGCCGAACGCGTCGATCGCCGCCTGCGCGCGGCTCAGGTCGTCGGTCACCGGGAGCACGAGCGAGAACGGCGTGTCGCCGGCCTGCCCGCACATGCCCTCGGGGAAGTCACCGAAGGTCGCGGCGCCGATCATCGAGTCCGGGATGCTCGCGCTGATCCCCGGCGCGATGGTGTCGCGGAGGCGGTCGCGGATGCGCCCGATCTCCTGCTCCATGGAAAGCGTGTTGTCGACGAGGAACAGCACGTCGGCGCGCGCGAGCTGGGCCTCGAGGTTGAGCGGCAGCGTGATCACGCCGCCGTCGGGCGGGAGCTCCACGCAGGGCAGCTCCATGCCCGCGTCCGTGGCGCCCGCGTCGAGGCCCCCGTCGAAGCGCTGCTCGGGGACCTCGAGGCCCGTCTTCGCACCACACCCGACGACGAGCGCGCCGAGAAGGAAGAAGACCGGAACGCGATGACGCATCCGATGGGAAAGCTAGCGCTCGGCGCGTGGCGCGTCGAGCGACGATCGGGCCACCGACGCCCGATTCAGAGCCGGCGGAGGCGCTGCTTGGCGTGGTGGGCGCGGGCGCGATCGCGCGAGAGCAGCGAGACGTAGTCGATCTCCTCCACCTCCAGCGGCGCCGCGTCCTCGAT
>Ga0070728_10004898_pt1 | contig 13529 bp, 8 predicted proteins | sample tdDd471_FD_66723 | JGI IMG/M metagenome (GOLD analysis project Ga0070728, IMG submission 66723) | Marine sediment microbial communities from the Atlantic coast under amendment with organic carbon and nitrate - tdDd47.1 | ecosystem: Environmental > Aquatic > Marine > Coastal > Sediment | place...
AACCCTGGTCAAACGGTATCAGGGACGGGTCTGCAGCGTGGCCTTCGGGTACACGGGAAGCGATGAGGAGGCACTGGACGTGGCGCAGGAAGTGTTCGTGAGGATCTGGAAAAACCTGGAGACCTGCCGCGAGCCCGACCGCTTCGGCGCCTGGGTCCTGCGGATCGCTCGCAACGCCTGCCTGGACCATCTCCGCCGGCGCAAGGCTCGCCCCCCGGCGCAGGACGTGCCGGCCGAGGAGATGGTCGCCCTGGCCGACACCGGCGAGGCCACCGACGCCGCCACCATCGAGCACGATCATAAGCGAATGCTGGATAGGGCGATGCAGCAGATGAGTCCGATCAATCGGGAAGCGATCATGATGAAGGATATCCAGGGCCTGCCCCTGGAGGAGATGGCCGAGATGCTCAGCCTGCCCCTGGGAACCGTGAAATCACGATGCAGCCGGGCGCGGGTGGAACTGGCAAGAGTGGTGGCCGGCATGCTTGATCCCGGCCCTGATGCGGAGGCAGTACGGTGAACGGCAACCCCTTCGATCCCCGCGACCGCAAGCGGCGCTTCGAGAACCCGGACTTCACACGCCGGATCCTCGACAGCACCAGCGGCTCGGCCTGCGGACGGGCCGAGGACCTGCTGGGCGCTCGCTGGGACGGCGAAATCGCCCCGATGGATGTCGAGCTCCTGACCGCGCACCTCGAACATTGTGTGGCCTGCCGACAGCTCGATGTGGTCCTGGACCGGTTGCAGCCGGTGATGCCCGGAATGGCGGAGCGGGAGCCGGGGCCGGATTTCACCGCCGCCGTCATGGCCCGGACCAGCCGGCGCCCGGTCCGGACCGAAGTTCAACTGGGGTGGATCGAGCGCACAGCCTTCCGGGTGCACGGCGGCCTGATGAAGCTCTGGAACCGCCCGCGATTCGCCCTCGAGGCGGCATGGACGGTGGCCACCGTCGCCTCACTCATCCTCTGGAGCCCCCTGGCGCCCGAGAATGCCGGCGACAAGACCACCGATGTGGTGAAAGCGGGCGGCAACGTGGTTCCCGAGCTGGTCCAGCAGGCGAACCGACTGGTGAAAGCGGCGCCCGCCGTGGGCGAACTGATCTTCGATCCCGTGGCCGCCAAGATGGATACGTTCTGGCAAGAGACGAGTGCCGATGTCTTGAAGATCATCGACCGATTCCGAGATGACGAGCCGACTGATGATTCGGCTCCGGCAGATACACAGGATTCTGATTCGAGTAAATGAGTGAACGGGACCGGAATTTCCGGCCTACCGGGCGGCACGACCGCCGCGACGACGAAGGAGAGACCCATGTCGAACGAGAACTACAACCCCGAGACCCCGCAGCAAGCCCAGCCTGCACCGGCTTACTCGACGGGACCGAATTACCAGGCTGCTCCGGAACCCCGGCAAGGCCGCCGTCCCGACCTGCCCTACAAGGTGCCCTTCGTGGCTGGCCTGCTCTCGGGCATCCTGCCGGGCGCCGGTCAGATCTACGTGGGTTACTACCAGCAGGGCGTGATCCTGGCTGTGATCTTCGCCGCCATCATCGCGACCTTGGCCAGCGGCAACATCGATGGCGCCGAACCCTTCCTGGGCATCATGCTAGGTTTCGGCTGGCTCTACGGCATCATCGACGCCGCCCGCCGGGCCCAGGCCATCAACCGGGCCCTGGACGGATACGGATCCGAGCCTGTTCCCAAGGACATGAAACTGCCCGGATCCGGTGGATCCATGGCCGGTGGTGCGGTCCTGCTGATCTTCGGCGCCTTCATGCTCTCGCACACCGTGCTGGGCTTCGATCTCGAATGGCTCGAGGACTGGTGGCCGCTGGGCCTCATGGGCTTCGGTGCCTGGTTGATCTTCAAGTCCCGGCAGGAGAAGGCGGCCCGCAGTAAAGATACCAGCAGCACCATCTAGATTTCCTGCTCAACACTCGCTGGCTCCTGCCGATATCCAAGGCAGGAGCCGCTCTCTATCCGGGAGCAGCCATCAAGGGTCACTCTGTACAAGGATGTCGGCATTGGACGACCGTCAGGGTAGAATCTTCATCATCGATGACGCCGATCAGGATCTGCGCGTTCATGCCGCGACCCTGAAGGCCCATGGATATGATGTCGTCACTGCCAGCAACGGCGAGGAGGCCCTGCTCCTGGTCGAAGCCGACGTCCCCGATCTGTTCCTCATCGCCTCCCGCATGCAGGACATGGATGGCTTTACCCTCTGCGAGCGACTCAAGGAAGATGCCCGCCTGATCAACGTTCCAGTGATCTTCGTGACCGCGAAGGCCACCAGCGAGGACATCGATCTGGGCTATGCTGCCGGTGGGGTCGACTACATCAGCAAGCCCTGTCACCTGAGCGAGTTCCTGGCCCGGGTGCGGACCCACATCAATCTCTATCACCTGCTCCTCGAGGTGGCGCGCCTGCAGGACATCGCCATCGACGCCAACCCGCTCACCCATTTGCCGGGCAACAACACCATCGTCGTCACGATCCAGGATGCCATCGACAAGAAGCTGGACATGACCATGCTTTATGCCGACCTGGACAATTTCAAGGCCTACAATGACTACTACGGCTTCAGTGACGGCGACGATCTGCTCCTGTTCACCGCCGAGACCCTGCAGACCGCCATCCGCACCGTCTGCACCGGCGACACCTTCCTCGGTCACATCGGCGGCGATGATTTCGTGATGCTGGTGCCCCATGAACACGCCGAGAACCTGGCGGCCGAGATCGTCAAGCAGTTCGATATCGGTGCTCCGGCCTTTTACAGCGACGAGGATGCTGACCGCGGCTACATCCAGGCCGAGGATCGACAGGGGCTGGTGGCCCGTTTCCCCCTGGCGGCCCTCAGCATGGGCGGCGTCCGCCTCCAGTCCCACGACTTCACCCGTTACCTCGAAGTCGCCAATGTTTGTGCCGAGACCAAGCACATGGCCAAGTCGGTGCCAGGCAGCAACCTGTTCATGGACCGCCGTGGTGAAGAGGATGAGGCTGTCGAGCCCTTCGTGGAACCTCTGGTCGAGACCATCCCGCCTGAATAGAATCCCGGTCGCTCCGATTTATGATATGGGGTATGGTGTCCAGGCACCCGCTCAGCGTGGTGCTTCCTGCTACGTCGTGACGCCCAATATCCGGAGGTCGCCCGGTGATCAAGCTGTCTCGCCCGACATCGTTTTTCTTGGCTCTTGGCCTGCTTCTCACCTTGAACTCCCCGCTCCTGGCTCAGATCGATATCGAACGGGAGGATCCTTGCTGCGATATCGACAATCCCCAGGTTGTCTGGATCGGTGATGATCCGATCATGAACTTCGGCGACCTGGCGGCTTACTGCGCCCCCATCCTCTGGTTCTCGCCTGATGAGCCGTTGCTCGAGGGACTGGCGCGGCCCGGGGAGATCAACCTGCCCATGGCCTTCCCCTTCGAGGAGACCGAGAACAAGCCCGTGGTGTATTACCGCCTGCGCAACATCATCTACGGTCGCGATGATGTGACGGAGATTCCCTCCCTGCCCCGCAGCAACGACACCGAGATCAGCTTCGACGAGGTCACGGCCGTGGATCTGGACTTCTTCTTCTACTATCCCAGTGAAGAGGGCTTCGGCGGCCATGTCCACGATGTCGAATCGGTGGAGATGAAGATCGCGATCTATCGCCAGACCAGTTGTGAGGAATGCCGATACGGCCTGGTGGTGCACATGGTCAATGCGAAGGCCCACGGCGTACTCTGGTATGACAACACCCTCGAGGTCGACCGCCGCACGCAATTCCCCATGACCATCCTGGTCGAAGAGGGCAAGCACGCCAGCTGTACCGACAAGAACGGCGATGGCTATTACACGCCCGGCTACGATGTGAACAGGCGAGTGAACGACGCCTGGGGTGTACGCGATGTCCTGCGGACCGGCGCCCTCTACACCGGCAGCTTCCAGGGCTGGCACGCCAAGGTCCGCCAGCCGGAGGATCGGGTTTTCCCACCCTTGCCCGCCGACAGCCGGGCCATGGATCGGCATCTGATCGATGGAGAATACGCCAAGGGATACCATCAGTATGAACTGCGGCCCTTCCCCGACATGGAGCCGGCCATCGCCGCCGGTGATGAGACCATCTACAGGTTCGTCGACAAGGGCCATTACGACTGGCCGGACGCCCATGGCCGCAAGACCATGGATGAACTGACCGATTGGGCCGATACCGAGTATTTCGCCAAGTCGTTGACCTTCGCCCTGCGTTATGATGGGGACCTGGGCTTTTCCTTCGTCTTCCCGCTTCTGATCATCAAGAATGTCAACGATCCCATGACCGGCGGTTGGCTGGTGAACCGCATCTATCTCAAGGACAAGAACCTGCGCGATTTCGGGTGGAACGTGATGTACACCTCGAGCGCCTCGCGCTGGATCGACGGATATTTCTCGGCCGGCCTCGAGGTCGATGTCTACGATGAGCTGGGCCAGGAACTCAGCCGTACGGGGTTCGTCACCGAGACCGGCATCAAGCTACGCGGCAACATCGCTCATTCACCGTTGAGCTTCCTCAAGATGTTCAGTGACTTCATGGGTTTCCGCCTGGGTATCCGCTACCGTGGATTCGAGAATTTCGATGAAATCGGCTACGTGGTCGAATTCGGAGCAGGGAGTTTCTAGCATGAAGATCTTATTCCACCTTCTGGCGGCCATGGTTGTCCTGGCGGCGGCCACGACCGTGAATGCCCAGGATTCCCACTATTGGACCAACCAGTATGGTAATCAGGCCCGGCTGCTGGGCGGACAGGTGGTCGGCACGGCCGAGGATGTGTCAGCGGTCTTCTACAATCCAGGCCGACTGGCGCTGGTGGCCAAGCCCGAGTTGCTGCTGGCCGGCACGGCCTACACGTATTCCAACATCAACCTGGAGAATGCGGCCGGCGAGGGCTACAGCCTCTCGAGTTCCCGCCTCGAAAACGCTCCCTCGCTGCTGGCCGGCGAGATCCCGGTGGGGCAATCGCTCGACAACCGTCTGGCCTACTCCTTCCTGACCCGGAGCAGCTTCGAGATGCAGGTGGAGGAGTGGTTCCCGGTGACCACCGTCGAGGATATCGACACTTTCGACGCCAACCTCGATCTCAATTACAAGATGACGGATTACTGGGCCGGTCTGACCTGGTCCCGCCGGTTGGGTGATCATTTCGGGCTGGGGATCTCGGGTTTCGTCTCGGTCCGTGATCAGCGGTCGCTCTTGCAGGCCGTGGCACAACTGGAGGACGGGGACAATGCCGGCCTCGCCCTGCAGCGTGAGGAATTCGAGTACAAGCAGGTCGGGGTCCTGGCCAAGATCGGTCTGGGAGCGGACTTCGGAAACTGGCAGGGCGGGCTCACGGTCACCACGCCGACGGCTGGCATTCATGGATCGGGATCCATCGGTTACATCGAAAGCTATGTTACCTCGAGCGACGGGGCGGGCGGTCCGGGCGAATCCCGCATCGTCAACAGTTTCCAGGAGGACCGGGAGGCCGGATTCAACACGCCCTGGTCGTCGGCCCTGGGGCTGGGGTATTCCTGGAAGAGCACCAAGATTCACGTGACGAGTGAGTACTTCGCCGCCGTTTCCCGATACGCCATCATGGAGGCCGACCCCATCGAAGTGCCCGACCTCGACGAGGTGCGAGACCAGTCGGTCTATGATCATCGGGAGGCGGTGCTCAACTACGGCATCGGCGTGGAACATGGCTTCAATGAGCGCTTGAAGGGTTATCTGAGTTATCGGACCGACTACAGCGCGGGCACCGACTCGCCGGATCAGCAGGCGTCGATCTCGATCTGGGACCTGCGTCATGTGGCGGCCGGCATCACGTTCCCGGTGTCCCGGTCCACTTTCACCGTGGGGGCCATCTATGCCTACGGCAAGGAGGACTTCGATCGGAATATCGGACTCTTGCCGCCCAATGAAGAGGACCTGGACGAATTATCTTCCAAGGTGGTGGCCAAGTATTCGCGCCTGACGTTCGTGCTGGGCTTCTCCATCGGGTTGGGGGCGACCCAGTAGGCTCTTGCATCGCCATCGTGGTTCTGATCTGACGGCTGCCGCCGGTCTCCTCGTATCGGCGGCAGCCGTCGTTTTTCACCCTGACTACCGGACGAGAACCATGCGTCTGGTGTCGACGTTCTGGGTACCATCGGTGCCCTGGAATTCGAGGCGATACAGGTAGACGCCCGACGCAACGGCGCGGCCTCGGGAGTCGGCACCATCCCACACCCGGGCGTGGCGGCCGGCCGCCACGGTCCCCTCAATGAGGGTCCTCACCAGGCGCCCTCGGACATCCATGATGCGCAGGGTGGCCTGGCCTGACACCGGCACCGCGAAGGCGATGGTGGTGCGGGGGTTGAAGGGGTTCGGGCTGTTGCCGGTCAACTCGAAGGCTGTGGGCACATCCTCGACGCCGATCACGCCGGTGATATTGATGGCGATCTGGTCGGTTGAAGTGAATCCGGTGGAATCGGTGACCCGCAACTCGATGGAGATGGGCGCCGGTTCGCCGGACTGGCGGAATGAGGGCAGCAGGTCGTTGGCGATGAAGTTCTGCTCGTTGGACAGCAGGCCGTGGATGTCGGAATACCACGCGAAGTCGTAGGGCGGCGAGCCGTTGGTGGCGCTGCTGCGGAACGCGATGTTGGAGCCGTACTCGAAGGTCTGGCCATCCTCGGGGGCGAGGATCCGGCCGTGGACCGGCAACGAGTCGGCGGCCATATAGATCCGTCCGGGCACGGTCAGGCGGCCGCCTTCACCCCGGCCATCGGGTCCGGTGAGGTCGACGTCCATGTAGAAGACGGGGCCCATCATGGTCTGCATGGTGGAGATCCCATGCTCGAAGTAACCGAGGTTGACGTCGTGGATGGTGATCTCCTCGGCGGGGAATTCGGGTGCACCTTGCAAGGCGGCGAAACCGAAGGCGGTGAGCTGATCCAGCGCCTCTTCCACGGCGATGGTCTGGACCGATTCACTGGGGACCACCTGCCGGCTGACCTGATTGAACGCCTGGATCTGTCCGTCGACACCCATGGCCACATGGGTGCGGCCGCCGCCACCCACCACGGGGTAGAGGAGGTCGCCGCCGCGGTTGGCACCGATCACCACGTCGTAGGCGAAGGGGAAGGTCTGCACCACGTTGCCGTCCTTGGTGAACTCGGTGGCCTCGATGACGTTCACGCCGGCCAGGAAGTGGTTGGGACCGATGATGTCGAGCTGGCTGAGCATGCCGAAGGCTCGTTCGGCGGCCTCTTCCGGGCCCAGTTCGATGTCGCCCTCACGTTCGGGCACCTGATGGAACTCGTCGTTGGTGAACTGCCAGCCACCCGAGGCGATGTCGCCCGAGAGCGTGGCCAGTCCGGAGGATGCGGCATAGCCCTGAGCATCTTCGCGGCCGACGGCGAGGTCGGAGCAGTCGATGCCCAGTCCCTCACAGAGGCGCTCGAACATCTGGCCGGTGATGCCGTCGTTCATATTCGGCGGCACGATGCGCATGATCCAGGCCGACTCGGGCAGGGCCTTCGACAGGACCTCGGGATGCACGAAGACTTTCATGGCCGGATTGGTGGGGTCGCCGAGCTGGGCGGAAGGGGTCCATTCGAGGGGCTCGCTCGTGCGGCGGACCCGGGTCGGATCGAAGACCTCGAGGCGGCCGGCGGCCTTGCTCACCGTGTGCGAGACGGTCCAGTGGGTGTTGTCGGGACTGTCCGGCTGGACGGTGCCCTCGCCCCAGATGCGCTCGTTGTAGTGGGCCTGATCCTCGGCCAGGAGTCGCCACTTGTTGCCGGCCGGCTGATGGCTGTCGTTGGCGTGCCACCAGGCCGAGTAGATGGACCACGACGAGTCGAAGATGCCGTTGTCGATGAGCTTGCGGGCGATGGTCTTGCCGTAGTTACTGGAGCCGTTGATGACGTTGATGGCCCCGGAGATGGTGTGGGCGCCGTTGAAGGCGTGGTGCCAGTCGGTGCTCTTGAGGTTGAGGCAGCAGTGGAAGAAGGCCCACTCCAGGTCGCCGTCGCCCCAGCAACCGTCGATGTCGGCCTCGGAGACGTCGGAGTCGTCGTGGGTGGTGTTGGCCAGGAAGAGGGCGTCGGTCACGCCGTGGCCGCAGTAGAGGAAGGTGTCGGTGGCGTCGAGCCAGTTGTTGTTGTTGCCGCCGAGGTCGACCCGTTTGTAGTCGGTCTCCCAGGCGTTGTTGTTGCCGTAGTCGAAGAGCCAGGTCCAGCCGTGGCCGTCGAGGTAGTCACTGAAGCGCTGGGCGGTGTTGTTGGGCGAGCTGAGGTCGTTGCCGGTGCCGGGGTAGTCCTCGCACCACTCGTCGGCGGTCTCCTTGGCGTCGCGGGTGAGTTCCTCCTCGAACCAGTAGGCGCCGAGTTCGGCGACCTCGGGATTGGGCCGGCCCGGCGGAGTGTCGAAGTTCACGGTGAAGCCCTGGTAGCGGTCGGGGGCCACGGTGAGGATGGCGGTGGCCCAGTCATCCGAGGGGTCGAGGACGAGGGAGGCGGCGCTGTCGATCCACTGCTCGTGGGGGCGGAGCATGTCGACGGTGACCGTGCCCGAGCCGCGGTAGCGGATCTCGATCTCGTTGGTCCACTCGGCGGCGCCGGCGTAGCGGATGGCGATGGTGGATTCGGTGAGCCTGGTGTCGTCGTCGACGTCAGTGAGGTCGAACTCCCAGCCGGGGTCGGCCAGACGGGCGCCGAGGACGTGGTTGATGGAGCGGGCTTCGGCGTGGGTGGAGATCTTGTCGGCTGGGGGCGGGGCGCCGGTGCGGGTGCGTTGGGGTTCGGCGGCACTCGTGCTGATGGGAAGTCCGAGGAGTATGGAAAGCGCGACGCACGTCGTGAGAACACGATGAAGGCGGGCGATGGGGAACATGGTGGACCTCGATGGTTCAAGGGCGAGATACAGGGAGGCTGGATGGTGTGGGTTCGGCGGACACGAAGGTCTTCGTGTTCGTGGAGGTGTGCAGCAGCCGGCTCGTTTTCTGGGGAGGATGTCGGGCGGGATGAGGGGGCGACCCAGTCAAAACAAGAGTATCACGATCTTGTAATAACTGTCAACATTGACATGAGGTTACGGCACAGTGAATTGATTTATCATTATCTACCTTGGTGGTTTCGGAAGCAGACAATGAGACTACCGACGGCGAGGCCAGGTCAGGCCCACAGCGCCGACGATGAGAGCCAGGGTTCCCACCACACCCGCCGCCATGGCCGTCACGGAACCATGGGTCAACCGGTAGATGAGGGTCTCCAGGGAGGTACCGGTGCGGAAGGTGCTCCGGAGGCCGCCCTCGGGAGCCAGGTGAGCCGGAATGGGTGTGACGCCGACACGGAATCGCTGATTCTGGGGCAAGGCTGCTTCCCTGGCCACCTGGAGAGACGCATCCTCGGTCCGTTCCTGCCAGGCATATTCACCCTCGACGGATCTGATGCTCACATCGTAGGCCCGGGCTCCGGGAAGAGGGGTCCATTTCAGCTTTGGACGGACGCCGGCGATGACCTCGTTGGAGACTGGTCGCTCGATGGCTGGAGCCGATTCTCCTGACCGGGTGATCTGCGTGGAGCTTGGCGCCGTGGGTGGCAATACCATGATGGTTGCCAGACCGGCTGCCATGGCGGTGGCGCCGAGACCACCGAGCCACAGGAAGCCCTGGCGAGATCGGCTTATTGGACGCGCGATGGTCAGCTCACCTTCCTGGACGCCGGCTGCGATTTCGGCATCGAGGGCGCGCACGATCCGGCAGGCCGCGCAGTACTGGCAATGCAGGCGCAGGCGCTCGGCCAGGGCCGGCTCGGTGGCGGGATCGTCGAGTCGCCAGATTTCTCCGCCGACCTGAGGATCGATGCATTCGTAATGATTCAGATCAGCCACGTCAGTTTCCACTTTCTTCTCGCGACTTGGCCCCCCTGGTCACATGGATGGAACGTCTGTCCAACAGGCTGTGAAAGATTTTTTTTATCCGACGCAGGCAGGCGGCCTTGCGGTAGTAGACGACTTGCCGTGATTTGAGCCCCATGGATTTGGTGATCTCTTCTGTGTCGATTTCCTCTAAGTAAATCAATCGCAATAAGTTGTTGCATTTGTGAGGCAGGCTGTCGAGGGCCTTCTGGAGGAGGGCGCGGCGCTCTGATGCTTCAACCATCTCCAGTGCATTTTTTTGGGGACTCTCCAGCCATTCGGCCAGCGGTTCGATGCTGGTCTGCGTCCAGCGCTGGTTCCGCCGCAGCAGATCACGGCCCCGATTGCGGGCAATGGTGACGGCCAGGCCGATGAGATCCCCTTGAAACTCGACATCTCGGGTCAGGTAATTCAGAGTGGCCATCAACGTTTCCTGGATGATATCCTCGGTCTCGGGATGGCTGGGACCGAGAAAATTGGCCATGTCATGCTTCAACTGTTCCGTCAGGATGCTCACCAGCTGGTCTGAAACGCCTGGATCTCCAGCTCTGAAGTTCTGGAGTAGCTCCTGGATATCAGGGGAGTTCTTTGGCGATGGGGATCGATTCATGATGCCAAGTGGTATCCTGAGCGAACAGTGACAATCCTGGACGAAAAACGGGGGGAATCCGTCGGTGAAGAGTTGGCTGATGATACGCTTTGCTTCCGATGTTGTCTACCGACGTGGGCTTGTATTGTTGCAGGTCGTGGTTCTCATGGGGTTGTTGTTGGTTGGCTCCTGCGGCCGATCCGACAGCGACGGGGACACCGTGGCGGGAGTTCCCTTATCTCAAGTTTCAGCACCGATTCGAGAGCTGGTGCTCTGGCAGAGGGAAGCCTTTGAACAGGTGCCGATGAATACGGCGGCTGAAGATGTGCGGGAATTCTATCGGCTGAGACAGGATCTCATGTTTCCTGAAAGCCGCGCGGTTGCTGAGGATTCGCTCTGGACATTGTTGTCAGGGAATCCGGATCACCTGCTATGGATCGAAGCAGTGTTCATCAGGTCCTTGTATATCAAGGACCTGGAGCGATACGAGCCGCTGTTTGCACGGGCCGTTAGTGCCGATAGTTCAAGCGCGGTCGCTCTGTATATATCCTCCTGGCAGAACCGTCGCCATGATCCGCAAGCAGAGGATGCCTATTTCAAGGCCGGAGAGCGGTCTCATGAACTGGATCCACTCTCCAGGGTGTGGTTGGAGCAGCGGCAGGCCTTGCTCGATAGCCGGCGTGGCAGGAACCTCAAGGCCTTGACTCATCTCGAGGACACCATGAAGGAGGCCTGGGCTGCCGGTGGCCTGCCTCTGGCTGCTTGCTGGTGGTTCAATATCAGCAAGGTGACCCGTCGACTTGGCTGGCTGGATGATGCTCTAGTGGCGGCCCAGTTAGCCGTCGAATGTGCCTCCAGGGATGGAGATACGATCCAGGAGATCCGTGGCTACCTTTCCCTGGGCCGCGTGCATCAAGACAGGGCGGAATATACGGCAGCCGCAACCGCAGCCATGACGAGTCAGCAACTGGCCGTTGCAGGTGGGCATAATCGGTGGGCCCAGGATGCATCTCGCCTGCTGGCCAATATTTTTGATTCTCGTGGAGATCTCAATGAAACCCTGGCTCAGACTCGTAAGCTTCGGGCCATGTCGATGGCAGCGGCTGACACGCCTTCCATCATCTGTGCTGATCTGGGGATTGCCCTGTATCACATGAATCTGGGGGATGCTGACTCCGCCTATATCTGGCTGGATCATGCAGAGGAGCTGAACGCGGCCGGCACCTGGCATGAATATGGAATCCGGGTCGCTTTTCTCCGTTGGGGCTTCTATCTCCAGGATGGAAAGTTCGCTCAAGCAGATTCAGTGCTGGCCTCGGTCCAGGGAATCATCCCGGCCAAGGGGCGGAGACAGATGGTGTTCGAGATGATCGAACAGGGATTCAGCACCGGTCGCCCTGATCTGATCTATCGCAGTATCGAGCAGGCACGCCGGGATTCCACGATCATGATCAATGATCCCAATTTCAATGCTGAACAGGATCTGGCTCATCTGGCCGCTCGCTTCCATGCCCGGCAGGGAGAATTCCAGCTCGCCATGCAGGAACTGGCCATTGCCGCCGAGCTTGTGTCTGCCGGGACCTCGCTTCATGGCCACTGGGACCATCAGGATTGCCGTGGCAGAGTGGCCGAGTTGTCGGGTGATCTTGAAGGTGCCATCGAGCACCACCGGTCGGCCCTGGAGATCGCCACCAGGATGCAGGTGCCCAACCTGCAGGATCGAAGCCGGATCTGCCTGGGCGAGTTGTTGATCCAGACCGGGCAGGTAGCAGACGCTCGCCGTCTGTTTGCCGAGGTTCAGGAAACATCCGAATACTGGACCAGACTGACGACATCGTTGCTTCTTGGTTGTACCGAAGCGGCGGCTGGCCAGCATGAACAAGCCCTTCTCTTGTTCGAAACCACCGATGCCTACCTACAGGAGAGTGCCCCGGTCGACCTGAGGGCGAGATTGCAGCTGGAGAAGGCACGGTCACTGATTCAACTCGGGCGAGACGAGGAGGCGATCGAGGAACTGGAGGAGGTGGACCTGGTCCCAGGGGCCGGTGTCACAGGAATGAGCAGTGAGGTCTACCGGTCTTTCCACCGCCCGCTTCATCGAGATATCGCCGAATTGAAGATCAATCTTCGGGTGTCGCAGGGGGAGGGCAATAGTGGCCATCGCCTTGCTCTCGAAACCCTTGCCATTGCCGAGGCCTCTCGTTGGAGGATCGATCCAGCGGGACCGGAACCAGATGCTGCCGCCATTGAGGAGTTGTCCATTGCTCCGGGCTCTCCGATCCTGGCGTACTTCGTGGGCAGGGATCACATCTTTTGCTGGGTCGGCACTGCCGATGGCTGGTCGGTGGTGGAGATACCGGATCGTGATGGACTGTTGAACCTGATTCAGGATGTCCAGACGGACATGGAGTCGCCGGATCGTCCGGTGAACTGGGGTGATGTCCGCGATTTATCGAGGATCCTGCTCGACCCGGTGGACTCGGTGTGGGCCGAAGATGCCACTCTCTATCTCGTTGCTCCTGGACCTATGGCTGGCCTGGCCTGGCCCGCGATGCCTCTGGCCGATGTTGATCCGGAGGAGACTCTGGCCATCCAGCGAGGACCTCTCGTTCATCTGACCTCCATGATTTCCGGGCCGGTGGTGACCCCACTTGATGAGCCTATGATTTCGGAGCCATCCTTTCTGGCGCTAGGGGTGGATGATCCAGGCCAGGACAATCGGTTGAAGTATGCCGAGAACGAAGCTCGGGCTGTTGCTGAACTATGGAGAGATCATCCCGTGATGTTGCTGACAGGCGAGAATGCCGCCTGGTCGAGGATCAAGGCAATGGGGGTGGGGCAATTTTCGGTCATCCACGTTGCCTCTCATGCTGTTGTCTCTCAGGGATTGCCGGGCTGCTCGACCCTGCGCCTGGCCGGGTCCGATACCGAGCGCCCGATCACCATTCCCGAGGTTCGCGCCCTGGACCTTGACGCTGACCTGGTCTTCCTGTCCTGCTGTGAGGGCGCACGTCTCGGTATGGATCGAGG
>Ga0070728_10004900_pt1 | contig 13528 bp, 6 predicted proteins | sample tdDd471_FD_66723 | JGI IMG/M metagenome (GOLD analysis project Ga0070728, IMG submission 66723) | Marine sediment microbial communities from the Atlantic coast under amendment with organic carbon and nitrate - tdDd47.1 | ecosystem: Environmental > Aquatic > Marine > Coastal > Sediment | place...
TATATTACCATCTCCACTATTAAGAATACCTTCTACCGCTGAATAAGAAAAGTTAGATGTTATACCGGTTGTATAGTTAATTTCATTACTCCATGAGGTTCCTACGTTACCCCATACAATAATATTAGTAAATGAACATTCAGCTTCACAATATATACCTTCACCGCTATTGTCTGTATTATTTCTAACAATAGCCGTATTAACTATTGTTAGTACACCATCTGCAAACACACCGCCTCCGCGGCCACTAGGCTTAGCACTATTATTATTTATTAAACAGTTCTTAATGATTGCATCTCCCCCACGCACACCCCCTCCGGTAGATGATGAATTATTTCGAATATAAGAAGAAGTTAATGTGCCACCATCCATATAAACTCCACTACCTTGGTTTTTCTCAACGATGCAGTTTTCAATTGAAGCACCAACACAATATATACCACCACCAGAATTATTCGCGTCACAATTTGCCACAGTACAATCAATTATAGATGAACCTGCATTTAAGTATAAACCACCACCTTTACTAGCAGTACTTCCATCTATCGAACAATTGGTAAAACTTCCACCTCCAGGTAATGTATAAATTGCTCCTCCGTCTTTATCACATGTATTATTATTAAAAACACAATCGGTATAAACACCTCCATTGTAGCCATTATCTATGTCTGCATAAGTACATACGGCACCACCAAAATTACTAGCTGTATTGGCTGTAAATGTTATGTTTGAAAAGTTACTTCCCGATGAAAAAATACCTCCTCCATCATTATCTGCTGCATTTTCTATAAATGAACAATCAGTAAGTGTTGATGACTCATGAACATACAATCCTCCACCTTTACCTATATGTATATTACTTGCTGTATTTTTAATAAACGAACAACCTTCAAATATGGCAGAAACACAATAGACTCCACCACCTAAACCGGCATTATTCTCAGCAAATGTGCAATTGACAAAACGACCACCTCCTCTAGCATAAATACCACCCCCAAAATAATTTGAATTCACACGATTAGGAACTGTACCAATTTCATCCGCTGAACCATTTTGAATAACAACATCTTTCAAAACAGCGGTATTATCACTCGTATTACTAAGAAAAACAACATGATATGATTTCTCTGTACCTAAATTACCTTCAAATACTGTAGCATTGTCCTCACCATAGGCATAATTAGTTCTATCTCCTTCAGAGCTTTCGGTTCCAATAAAACCACCAATAATAGTAACATTATTTTTTAAAACAAAAGATCTGTTTCGATCATTAGTCTCTTCTCCTTCATAGATTTCTGTTGGCATATAAGATCCTCTACTGACCCAGACTTCTCCACCTCCACTAGCTAAAGCATTTATGGCAGCCTGTAAATCTGACGTTGCATTAATCCATGAATTATGAGCTACAATAGATGTAAACGGATCTCCTAAAGAACTAACATATACGCGATCTTGACTAATCGCAAACCCTCCCATCAATAAAACAAACAAAAAGCTAAGACATACGCTTCTTAATAGGGTAAGATTTCTCATAATATAAAGTTTTTGGTTAATCCTAATTTGCCAATAAGCAAGTTATGAGAAAAGAATGTCTAATGTGGGAACTTTACATGAACATCGAATTATAATTGGTCAAGAGATTAAATGAAGGTATTAATGCCACATTTTACTGTTATTAAAACCTAACTATTCAGTACTAGTTTGGTAATTCAATTTTATTTTCCCATTGGAAATGGCAGATAATCTTGTCTTTAGCAATAGTTTCTTTAGTGGGTTGAGATAATCTATAAACAGCTTGCCTTCAACATGATCATATTCATGCTGTATTATACGTGCTACAAACCCATCATACACTTCATTACGATGATTAAAGTTTTCATCATAATAACAAATGCGAATCCGATTTGGGCGGGTTACTTTCTCGTATATACCAGGTAAACTAAGACACCCTTCACTAAGCCTGCACTTCTTACCATCAAGCGCTTCTATCTGAGCATTTATAAAAACTTTTTTAAATCCTTTCAATTCAGGATAATCATCTTTAAAAACATCTGCATCAATAATAAACAATCGAAGTGCTTTTCCAATCTGCGGTGCTGCGATACCTACACCATCGCAACGATACATGGTGGTCCACATATCTTTAATCAATTGTGAAATAGTTTCATCTCCAATCTCTATTTCCTGTGTTGCATGTCTTAAAATAGTGTGCCCATATACGGCAATAGGTAAAATCATACTATCTATTCTGTTCCATATAGGTTTGAAGAATAATAGTCGCGCTTACCTTATCAACCATTGCCTTATCCTGACGTGCTTTCTTTTTCAATCCACCATCAATCATTGCTTGAAAGGCAATTTTTGAAGTAAAACGCTCATCCACCCACTCAATTGGCAGATCCTTAAAATTCTTTTTCAAACGATTAACGAATGGTTTAATATACTTCATTGATTCTGACTCTTCTCCACTATTTTGTGTAGGATAACCTACCACAATACAATCGACCTCTTCCTCTAGCATATATTTCACCAAAAAATCAAACAACTCATGCGAAGGCACTGTTGTTAATCCATTGGCAATGATTTGCATTGGATCAGTTACTGCTATTCCACTCTTTTTTCGTCCGTAATCAATTGCTAAAATGCGTCCCACTCTTCTAATTTTCAACAAAGGTATAATTTCGAATGACAAAAAGCTTTTTGCGGTAAAATAAGAAAGGCCATTCTTTTCAGAACAGCCCTTCCATATATCGAGTTATAACTCTTTCTTAATTTTGCTTCAAGTTAGCCTGAGCAGCAGCTAAGCGTGCAATAGGCACACGGAAAGGAGAACAAGAAACGTAATCCATACCAACTGAGTTACAGAACTCAACTGAAGATGGCTCACCACCGTGCTCACCACAGATTCCTAATTTGATATCAGGACGAGCAGATTTTCCTTTCTCACAACCCATACGTACTAATTGACCAATACCTTCCTGATCTAATACCTGGAAAGGATCGTGCTTAAGGATACCTTTTTCAATATATATAGGTAAGAATTTACCAGCATCATCACGAGAATAACCGAAACCCATTTGAGTTAAGTCATTTGTTCCGAATGAGAAGAATTCAGCATGCTCAGCAATTTGATCAGCTGTAAGAGCAGCACGTGGAATTTCAATCATAGTACCTACTAAGAAATCAACTTCAACACCTTTTTCAGTGAATACTGCAGCTGCAGTTTCTCTGATAATCTCTTCTTGCATTTTAAATTCTTTAATAGTTCCGATTAGTGGAACCATAATCTCTGGCTTAGGATTAAGACCTTTAGCTTTAAGATCACAAGCAGCTTCGATAATTGCTCTAGCTTGCATTTCTGTAATCTCTGGATAAGTGTTACCTAAACGACAACCTCTATGTCCTAACATTGGGTTGAATTCGTGAAGAGACTCAACTTTTGCTTTAACAATAGATACATCGATACCTAATTTTTCAGCCATCTCAGCTTGAGAATCAGCATCATTAGGAGTAAACTCATGTAATGGTGGATCAAGTAAACGTATAGTTACACCATGTCCGTCCATAGCTTCAAGGATTCCAGAGAAATCTTCTCTCTGTACAGGAAGTAATTTAGCTAAAGCTTCTTTACGTCCTTCAACGTTTTCAGCAAGAATCATCTCACGCATTTTCCAGATCTTATCGCCTTCGAAGAACATGTGCTCTGTACGACATAGACCAATACCTTTAGCACCGAATTCGCGAGCAGTTTGAGCATCAGCAGGAGTATCAGCGTTAGTACGAACGTACATACGAGTGTTATTCTCTGCAAGATCCATCAATTTACCGAAATCACCGTGTAATTCAGGATTGATAGTAGCAACTTTTCCTTTGTAAACTTTTCCAGTAGTTCCGTTTAATGAGATGAAATCACCTTCTTTGTAATCAACACCGTTGATAGTCATTGAAGTTCCTGTTACTAGAGCACCAGCAGCAGAAGAGATACAACATTTACCCATACCACGAGCAACTACAGCAGCGTGAGAAGTCATACCACCACGTTCAGTAAGAATACCTTCAGCAGCGTACATACCTTTTAAATCTTCTGGAGAAGTCTCACGACGTACAAGAATTACTTTTTTACCTTCTGCAGCCCACTCTTCAGCAGCTTCGGCAGAAAATACGATTTGACCTGTTGCAGCACCTGGAGAAGCTGGAAGACCTTTAGAAACTTCTTCAGCAGCATCAATTGCAGATTGCTCAAATACTGGGTGAAGTAACTCATCCAATTTGTTTGGCTCTTGACGAAGAATAGCAGTTTTCTCGTCAATCATACCTTCAGCTAACATATCTACTGCCATTTTTACCATTGCGCCACCAGTACGTTTACCGCTACGCGTTTGCAACATCCAAAGCTTACCATCTTGAACAGTAAACTCCATATCCTGCATATCAGAATAATGATCCTCTAGTTTCTGCTGAGTTTCATTTAATTCGTTATATAATTCTGGCATTGCCTCTTCCATTGAAAGGAATTCAGCTTGACGATCTTCTTCAGAAGTACCGTGACGCTCAGCCCAACGTTTTGAACCAATAGTAGTAATTTCAAGAGGAGTACGAACACCAGACACAACGTCTTCACCTTGTGCGTTGATCAAGTACTCACCGTTGAATTGATCTTCACCAGTAGCAGCATCACGAGAGAAACATACACCTGTAGCAGAAGTTTCACCCATGTTACCATATACCATAGCCTGAACGTTTACTGCAGTACCCCACTCTCCAGGAATATTTTCCATACGACGGTAAAGAATAGCACGTTCTGTATTCCATGAATCGAATACCGCACTAATAGCACCCCACAACTGATCCCATGGATTAGTAGGGAAATCAACACCTGCATGTTTTCTTACTACAGCTTTGTATCCTTCAACCAATACTTTAAGGTCTTCAACTGTTAATTCAGTATCTACCTTATATCCTTTTGCTTCTTTTAATTCATCCAAAACCACTTCAAATGGGTTATGTTGACCTTCCTCAGCCTCAACTCCCATTACTACGTCACCATACATGTGGATGAAACGACGGTATGAATCGTAAGCAAATTTCTCGTTACCAGATTTTTCTGCGATGATTTTAACAGCATCGTCATTCATACCCAAGTTAAGAACGGTGTTCATCATACCAGGCATAGACGCCCGAGCACCAGAACGCACTGATAATAAAAGTGGGAAAGCCTCACCTGTAGAACCAAACTTAGCATTCATTACTTTTTCTGTAGCCGCTACTCCAGCTTCTACTTCAGCTTTCATTAATTCAACTGTGGCGTCGTGTCCTTTCAGATTGTACTCAGTACATACGTCTGTTGTAATTGTAAAACCGGCAGGTACTGGAACACCAATTAGGTTCATCTCAGCAAGGTTAGCACCTTTACCTCCGAGCAGATTTTTCATATCAGCTTTACCTTCAGCTTGTCCGTTACCAAAGGTATAAACGCGTTTATTGCTCATACTTAGCTTATTAAAAATTTATTATAAAATAGTAGTTATCAGTGAATTCAAATAATTTTATGGCATTTATTAAAAAACCATACAAATAAACAAAAAATTTGGCAAAGACACCAGTATTAAAGCATATCTGAAAAGGTTAATTAATAATAAATTGTGAGCGTAATAAGACATTTCTTTAAGTTAATGCAAACAAAAAGTGCTGACCTACGCCAGCACTTTAATTGTTATATGAAGTTAATCTGCTTGATTTCTTAATTTACTGGGTATTTCTTTAAATATTCCTTTGCTTTCATCAGATAATCGACATACTGAGCTCTTTTATATGCATGTGGATCTGTACTATTTTTTTTAGATAGTTTACCTTTAAATTCTGTAATACTTTCATAGCCTTTTTCCTTCATCCATGCACTCAGTTCATCAAGCATTCTAGTAATTTGAATTACTCCATTTTTATAAACTGTACTCACGACCTGAACTGCATCAGCTCCAGCTAATAGCATTGTAATAACATCTTCACCATCAACAATTCCCGTATTACTACAAATACTTCCATTTACATTACCAGCAAGCAATCCGGCAAAACGAAGTGCTAATCGATTATCTCCTTTATGACTTAGATTATAAGGCACTCTCATTTTTTCTTCCTTAATATCAATATCTGGTTGAAATAAGCGATTAAATAAAACGAAACCATCAGCACCATTTTTATCTAATCGGTAAACAACATTCATCATATTGGTGTAGAAAGGACTTAGTTTTACACTTACTGGAATCTTTACTGTTGCTTTTATCTTTTGTAAGATCTCAGTACGCGCATCTTCAATTTGAGCAGGTGATTTTTCAACATCTGATATAGTAGAATAGAAATTAAGCTCTAAGCCATCTACTCCCGTATCTTCAAGATATTTTGCATACTCAACCCAACTAACATCGTAGGTACAATTTAAACTTGCAAAAACGGGTATTGACACCGTTTCTTTCAACTTCTTTAAAGCTAACAAATGAGCTTTAGGACCAGAATGTTCAATATTGGGAAATAAAGAAGTCATCTCAGCATGAATATTATCATACTCATGCAATTCGTCTTCTAGTTCGGCAGCTTCAAGGTGTAGCTGTTCTTCAAAAAGCGATTTATAGACAATCGCAGCTGCGCCAGCATCTTCTAGTTTTTTAGCCATCGCTAAATCCAATACCAAATTACTGGCTCCAATAATTATGGGGTTTTTAAGTTCAATCCCCATGTAGGTGGTTTTTAAATCCATATTAAAGGTGATATTAAAGGGTTATTTAATTTCTTAATATTCTAACAATTACAACAATCAAATGTTTTTAATACAAATACTGTACTTAACTACAAGTTCAGTATAATCCCTGTTTTAATCAACCTTTGAATACAAAAAAGCCGCTCCTAAAAAAAGGAACGGCTTTCTATTATATTACAGATATAAAGTTTATTCAATCACTTCATATTCTAGCTCTGACAAACGCTTGTATGAGCTGTAACGCCATTTAGCATTCTTTTCTGACTCAGCAAATAACACTTTTGCATCCTCAGGGAATGACTTAGCAAGAGCCGTGTAACGCACTTCGTTCATTAAGAAGCTTTGGAACTTATCCCATTGTGGAGGCTTAGAGTCCAAAGTAAATGGATTCTTACCTTCTTCTTCCAACATTGGGTTGTAACGATACAAGTGCCAGTAACCACTCTCAACAGCTTTCTTACCTTCTTCTTGAGTTTTACCCATACCAGTCTTAAGACCGTGAGCAATACAAGGAGAATAAGCAATAATTAAAGAAGGTCCTGGATATGCTTCAGCTTCCTTCAAAGCTTTGAAGTACTGCGCTTGGTTAGAGCCAATTGCTACCTGAGCAACATACACATAACCATAAGTAGTAGCCATTAAACCAAGGTCTTTTTTACGAATACGCTTACCTGAAGCAGCAAACTTAGCCACAGCACCTACTGGTGTTGACTTAGAAGACTGACCACCCGTATTAGAGTATACCTCAGTATCCATTACTAAAATGTTTACATCCTGACCAGAGGCAATTACGTGGTCTAATCCACCGTAACCGATGTCATAAGCCCATCCATCACCACCGAAAATCCAGACTGACTTCTTAGAAATATAGTCTTTTAATGCTAACAATTCTTTAGCAACAGGATGTGACTCATTTTCAAGTGCAGTAATAACAGCCCTAGTAGCAGGCGTATTTTCGTTACCATTATCTTTTGTTTCGATCCACTTTTCAAATGCGGCCTTAGTTTCTGCATTTACGTCATTGATAGAACCAGTAATTTTGGCCTCAACACGCTCGCGAAGCTTATTAGCTCCAGTAGCCATACCTAATCCAAATTCGGCATTATCTTCGAATAAAGAGTTAGCCCAAGCAGGACCTTTACCCTCTTTATTTGCACAATATGGAGTTGCAGGAGCAGAACCTCCATAGATTGAAGAACAACCAGTAGCATTAGCTACCATCATACGATCACCAAATAATTGAGTAATCAACTTGATGTAAGGTGTTTCACCACAACCAGCACAAGCACCAGAGAATTCGAATAAAGGCTGAGCAAACTGAGACGCTTTCACATTCATGTCCTTTGGCATGATGTTATCTTTGATAGATACTTCTTCTACCATGTAATCCCAACGGCCAATTTCTGCTTGTTGCGACTCAAGTGGCTTCATCTCAAGTGATTTCACTTTAGAAGGACAAATATCAGCACAGTTACCACAGCCAGTACAGTCCAATGCACTTACCTGAATACGATACTGTAATCCGTCGAATCCTTTACCATTAGCTTTCTTTGTTGATGTTCCTTCTGGCGCATTTGCCAATTCAGTTTCGTCTAATAAATAAGGACGAATAGCAGCGTGAGGACAAACATAAGAACACTGGTTACACTGGATACAGTTATCGACGTTCCACTCTGGCACATCAACAGCAATACCACGCTTTTCAAAAGCAGTAGTACCAGCAGGAAGCGTACCATCCTGGCGACCATTGAAGATACTTACAGGAAGATCATCTCCTTTTTGAGCATTAACAGGGAATACGAAGTCTTTAATGAATTGAGGTGCTTTCTCATTTGATGGAAAAACAACTTCAGCAGCCTCGTTAGACCATGCTGCAGGAATAGTAATTGTATTAACATCACCTCCTTTATCAACGGCCTCGTAATTCATATTTACGATTGCTTCACCTTTCATACCGAAAGTTTTCACAATCGCCTTTTTCATTTGTTCTACTGCATCGGTATAAGGAATTACCTCAGCAATTTTAAAGAATGCAGACTGCATAATAGTATTGGTACGGTTACCCAAACCAATTTCTTTTGCAAGGTGTGTTGCATCAATTGTATAGAACTTAATTTTGTGATCAGCAATATAGCGCTTCACATAAGCAGGAAGGTGCTGCTCTAATTCAGCCTCGCTCCATGAACAGTTCAATAAGAATGTACCACCATCTTTTAAACCTTTAAGCATATCATACATCTGCAAGTAAGCAGGCACGTGACACGCTACAAAGTCAGGTGTATTAACTAAGTATGGCGAACGAATTGGTGTGTCACCAAAACGAAGGTGAGAAATAGTAATACCACCAGACTTTTTAGAGTCATATGCGAAGTAAGCCTGCGCATACTTATCTGTGTTATCACCAATAATTTTAATCGAGTTCTTGTTAGCACCAACAGTACCATCCGAACCTAAACCATAAAATTTACCTTCGAAAGTACTTTCATCACCTAATGAGAACTCAGGTAGCAATGGTAATGATGAGAATGACACATCATCAACGATACCTACTGTAAACTGATTCTTAGGCTCTTTTTGCTTAAGATTTTCAAAAACACTTAACATCATAGCTGGTGTTGTGTCTTTTGAAGACAAACCATAACGACCACCAACAACGATAGGTGCATTCTCTTTTCCGTAGAATAAATCACGGATATCAAGATATAAAGGATCTCCGTTAGCTCCCGGCTCTTTAGTACGGTCAAGAACAGCAATTTTCTTAGCCGACTTAGGGAATGCTTCGAAGAAATACTTAGCTGAGAATGGACGATATAAATGCACCGCAATCAAACCAACTTTTTCTCCTTTTGCAGTTAGGTCATCAATCACTTCTTTAATAGTGTCTGTGATAGAACCCATTGCCACAACAATGTTTTCAGCATCTTCTGCACCATAGTAATCAAATGGACGGTACTTACGACCAGTAATTTTGCTTACCTCATCCATGTATTCAGCAACCATATCAGGTACAGCAGCATAAAATGGGTTGGCAGCCTCACGAGCCTGGAAATAAACATCTGGATTTTGAGCAGTACCACGGGTTACCGGGTGCTCTGGGTTTAATGAGTTATCGCGGAAGGCCTGAAGAGACTTCTGATCAACTAAACCTGATAAATCCTCTTGATCCATCACTTCTACTTTCTGGATTTCGTGAGAAGTACGAAATCCATCGAAGAAATGTAAGAATGGTATGCGTGACTTAATAGAAGTTAAGTGAGCAACACCTGCAAGGTCCATTACTTCCTGAACACTACCCGTTGCTAACATAGCAAAACCTGACTGACGTGTGGACATTACATCAGAGTGATCACCGAAGATTGAAAGTGCTTGAGCAGCCAAACTACGTGCACTTACGTGAAACACACAAGGCAATAGCTCACCAGCAATTTTGTACATATTAGGAATCATTAATAATAATCCCTGTGATGCCGTAAATGTAGATGTTAAAGCACCCGCCTGAAGCGACCCGTGAACAGCACCTGCTGCACCAGCTTCTGACTGCATCTCTTCAACTTTCACTGTCTCACCGAAGATGTTTTTTCTTCCGGCAGCAGCCCATTCATCCACATTTTCCGCCATGTTAGACGACGGTGTGATTGGGTAAATAGCAGCCACTTCACTGAACATATATGCAATATGAGCAGCTGCATGGTTACCATCACACGTGATAAACTTTTTTTCTTTAGCCATTGTTATATACTCCTAATAATTAATTGGTTATTTTAATTATATCAATTCAATAATAAATTCTTATTCTAATAAAGGAAGCCAAATAGCCATAACGGTATTTGATTTGCTTCTCCTACTTCTAATAATTCGTGTGCGATGTATTCATTTTCACCTAAACTTTTATTAGAAAGTGCATCAGAGCCAATATGAAATTCCAGCTCTTTGTTAACTTTAAAATCGCCTTTTTTACTAATATCTACCTGATTACGATAACCGACCTGATTAAAAAAGAAAGTTCGATTCATATTTCTTTGGTCTACCTCTCCACGCGTTACTGAGTAATACACATTTGGATTTTGAATATATATCATTGACGGTTTTTTTGCCGACTCACTATCTTCGAAAAGCATATTGATTAGACGACCATTCTTAAGGTAATTCAAGTAGTTCATTACCGTAGCTCTTGACGTTTCAATCTCCTGACTTAAACGACTTACATTGGGTTGAAGAGGAGCCGTTTTAGCGATAGAATAGAGCAATTTACGCAATTTGGGTAAATACTTCAATTCTATTTGCTCCAAATAACTAATATCAATTTCGAGAATGAGATTTACATTCTTAATTACATTCTCTGAATAGTTTCTTTTTTCGAGAAAGAATGGATAATAACCATGCTCTAAGTAATCATTGAAATAAGCTAGAGGACGAACTTTACTTGTTATTTCTTTACTTATTTCTTTATGATTATGTATAATTTCACTTAATGAATACGGTTTAAAATCATTGCCGGTTGCCAAGTTTAGGTTTTCTCGGAAAGAAAACCCATCAATCCGATAAACCGCAACACAACCTTTTAAATCTTCATTTTTATCCATTAAGCGCATTACTGCCGAACCACTAAAAACAATTTTCAAATCCTGAAAATTATCATAACAATAACGTAATTCTTTAGACCAATCTGGATATTTGTAAACCTGATCTAACAGTAGGGTCTTACCTCCTTTTTTGCGGAATTCATCTGCAAATGAGACTATTGAACGTTCGGTAAAGTAGAGATTATTGAGATTAACGTATAAACAACTTTTATCGAAACCAAATTGCGTTTTGGCATAATCCAGCAAAAAAGTGGTTTTACCAACTCCACGTGCTCCTTTAATTCCGATTAAGCGATGATTCCAGTCAATTTCATTCATTAACTCGCGCCTCACAGGTACTCCAAGGTGCTCTAACAGATACTTATGAGTTTCAAAAAATGATTGCATTCTTTCAGATTATAGTTACAAATCTAAAATCTTATTCATAACAATTGCAAACTCAACATTACAATTTTGATAAACTCCTGCTATTTATAATTAATAAAAATAATCAAGCCAACACTTTCATTTTCAATCTTAAATTGAAGAAATTTTTCCATATTAATAGTTGAAAAATACACTATCCACAGGATACAGCAGGTCATTTCACATTAATACTCTTACCATTAAGTCACCTTTCTTTATTAATCTGATTCGAATACATGATTAATGGCAGCATAATACTATTACAATGCATAGAATGTTAAGTATTCTGCAAGAGTAAATAAATATTGGCGTGATTGGTATTTTAGTTAATCCATAAAATTTCGTCAATCCTTTTTTGAACTAAATACAATATTAAAATGCCACGTTTTTCAATCAAAAGGAAAACGTGGCATAAGCAGTTTATTTTTAACTAAAAAAATTAAAACTCTAAACGATAGCTAAAAAATGGATAGATCATCGTCATTCCATGACTTACCACCTCTTGCTTTTTAAAATCATAAGCCCATCCAAACATTTCTTCTTGCATCAGGATATTTTTACCCTGTAGTATTAGTACATGAGATACTTTTTCACGATTAATACGATAGTTAACAGCTAAATCGATAAATACTTTATTATGCTCCTGCCACTCAAAAGCTTTACTTTCATCTAAAACTACCATTTCTGATGCTTTGGATAACTCTTGATTAGGAGGCGTAAAGCGATTACCTCCCATGAAGGCCACCTTACCATTAACGCTTAGTAGATTATTTTTGCGCACTTTCCACTCTTTTCCTCCCAAAAGGTTCAACACCACATTACGATTATAGGATGTATTGCGCTCAATGCCATCGCCTCCTTCATATTTCGAATCGAAGAATGATCCTGTCAGCATATAGTAATAACCATCTTTCATGTAACGCTCAATGGTTAAATCAAGACCTATATTAGAGCCAGTACCTTCATTCACCAATGCATCTTCGAAATACATATCCCACTGATAATTGATTAATGACTCTGAACTACCTGGTAACACAGGTACATCGTATAAACGCTGGAAATAAGGTTCAATTTTAAGGGTTATAGTTTCGGATACGCGCCAGTCATATGAAAATACGAAATGATCTGCTTTAGTGACCTTAAGATCTGGATTGAGTTGCATTCCATTATTGTTTTGCGCTAAATAAAAACGCAATGGCTCCAAGCGACTATGTTTACCGTAAGCCAAACTGAAAGAATGCTTTGGAATAAATCGCCAAGTTAAACCCAATCGAGGTTCTGGTATAACCTCATCATTTAATCCAAAATACGTCACATTTAACCCAGCATTAATGTCAAATGTAGGGCGAATACGAAATTTACTTTGTGTATAAGCCTGCATTAGGTATGAATCGCCACGCTGATCAGCAATGCGTATGAGCTCATCATCAAGTCCTGGATCTGGATTACCTTTAATATCTAAATCGAAACTCAAATTGGTATAACTTATTCCTGTTCTGTTGGTATGTCTATTTCCAAACTTATGGTTAAGGTATGAACTTAGTATCAAACGATAATTTTCTTCGTTATGGTCAGCGATGGGTACAATGGAACCATCACGCTGAAGCTGGTCACTTACATTATTAAATCCATCAAAAGCACCTACCACAGATGAAAAAAGATAGGTATTGGCATTTATATTAATGCGATGATTCAAACCTCCGGCAGCAATATCAGAACCCGTATCGTACTTATTATTATCCCACGATGTTTCCCACTCTGATGGGTCATCATCAGGATCGAATGCTAC
>Ga0070728_10004902_pt1 | contig 13526 bp, 10 predicted proteins | sample tdDd471_FD_66723 | JGI IMG/M metagenome (GOLD analysis project Ga0070728, IMG submission 66723) | Marine sediment microbial communities from the Atlantic coast under amendment with organic carbon and nitrate - tdDd47.1 | ecosystem: Environmental > Aquatic > Marine > Coastal > Sediment | place...
GGCAAGACCGGAGAGCATTCTTTGCTGCAGGGCTTCGGCCGGATGATGGCCGAGGAGAGCTCCGGCGAGGCGCTCGACAAGATGATGCAGCGGAACCCGGCCCACGAACATCCGTTGGTTATCCGTCACCCGGAGACAGGAAAAAAAGCATTATATGTCAGTGAGTTACTGACGCTAAAAATTAAGGAAATCAACCGCGAAGAAAGCGATTTATTGCTCAAGTATTTATGCGATCTGGCGTACCGGCCGGAGTTCAGTTGCCGCTTTCAATGGACACCGAATACCGTTGCCTGGTGGGACAACCGCAATACAGTGCATCGTGGTATTGATGACTTTTATCCGCATGTACGGGTGATGCACCGCGTTGCCATCGCTGATGAACAGCAGCCCTCACTGAACCCGGACCACGCTATGCGCCGGGAGATCAGTCATCTGGATATTGTGCCGTGCAATTCACTCGATGATGAGTCGGAAGACAACCCGATAGATGTGAATTTTCTCGCTGAGCTGAATACGAAGCGGGAGGGTGTTGAGTTTTCGCCTGAAGCCGCGATGAGGGTAAAGAGTATTCCTGCGGGGTTCAGAGATGCGGCACTCGGCGCAGTCTTTGAGGCTGCTGATGAGAAGGGTGTTTCGCTTGTCGATGAAGCTTTGCTGGACGCGGTTCAGGCCAGCCGGTAACGCGTAACCTAACGGTCCGCCACCGTAACCGTCCGCTTAACCCAGTTGTTCGCCGTCGCTTCGCCAACCAGAAAGTCGGCAATGTCAGCGCGTGAGATTTTCAGCACATCGAGGTAGTTTTCTTCTTCGGTGACCTCGTAGTCATTCTTCGCCGGGCCGTTGTACAGCATCGGTGCCCGCACCAGTGTGTAGTCCAGCCCGCTGGCAGCGACCTCAAGTTCCATCTCGTACATATCGCGGTAGTACTTACGGCGCAGGTACAAATAGATATTGCGGCGCAGGCCTTTGCGCTTCACGCCCTGGGCGGCACCGATCGACGAGATAACCAGCAGCCTCTTTATAGTGTGTGCTGCCATGCCGGCCATCACGCTCTGGTGGGCGGCGGTACTCAGGTTCACGCGTTTGTCGCGTAAGTCGGTTTTACCGACCGTCGTGATAACCGCATCAGCACCTTCCAGTGCGGCCACAATGCTGGCCTTATCAAACGCATCACCGGCGCGCTTGGTTACGCGCGGGTCGTTGCTGGCGATGTTCTCCGGGGTGCGGGCGATGGCGATCACGTCATGGCCGGCAGCCAGTGCCGATTCAATCAAAGGTGTGCCGGTTTTTCCCGAGGCACCGAGTATTGCTATACGCATAGTAGTGTCCTGTTAGCCTTCGCTGTCTGCTGCGGCATCGTCCTTAATAGGGAAGCTCCAGCAGCGATGCAGTTTGTCTTCTTTGCATTCATAAATGCTCATGCGCCGCATCCGTACTTTGTTACCCTCAATACGAATGGTGTCGGTTTCCACCGCAACCAGAATGTCACCAAAGGTCTTCGCAAAATCCACATGGCCGGAGATGTAATCAATATTCTCAAACACCGTCTTCATGCCTGTTGAGGCTTGTTCTTTACCGCTGGCAATCTGGTTGGCGCCGTCGGGCATGATGTTGTACCAGGAGAAGTCGTCGGTCACATGCTTCATCATGGCGTCGATATCCTGATCCTGATAAGCCCGGGTCGATGCCAGATACACTTCTTTATAGTCGGTCATGGGTGTTCCTTAATAGAGTCGGTAGGGCGGCTGCAGCGCGAGCAGGGCACCGTAATCAGGCGCTTTCCTTGTCGCTAGTAGCGTCTTTATCTTGTTGTTTTATCCTGGAAATGTTGTCCTGCAGATTGCGGGCTAACTGCTGCTGATCGGCCGTCGCCAGTTCGGCCATTTGTGCCGACAAGCCGATCAGGTCCAGCACCTGTTTAACCGCCGCCATCATGCTGTCCCAGCCTTCATCGGTATCGAGTTGCACCATGCCCGCATACAAAGGCGACTTGCGGGCCCGCATCGCGAGGTAGGTCACGGCAGCCGGCATCAGCATCATCGGCATCAACATCGGCATTGCAGAGCCGTCGAGGTTTTCACCCAATGCATTCGACTCGGCTTCGTTGCGTTGTTGACGAAGTGCCAGCAAAGCATCGACCACCGGGCCGGAGCCGGATAGTTCGGCAAGGCATAGTTCGATGTACACCGGGTGATTCCGCATGTGCTCGGCTTGTTTCAGAATCTGCATCTTGGCAAATTCATACGGGTCGTCGTGCAGCATCTTTGCTGCTTCTTCGGGCTCGGGGAAGAGTTCGTTCAGCGGCAGGAAAATCTCACGCTCACCGGCCCAGGTTTTAATGAGACCTTCAATGCCATCGAAGTACTTATAGATAAGTGTCTTAGCGACACCGGCTTCTTTGGCGATAGCCTGCACGGTGACGTTGCCGGCACCGTCACGAATAAGGACGGTCTCGAACGCATCGATCAGCGCCGCTTCGGTGCGTACGCGGCGGGCCTGGCGGACAAATTCCACTGGTTTACTCATAAAAAGCGATCCAAAAGTGACGTTGCTGTCTATTAATGCCCTAAAAGCCTTTCAAACAAAAGGCTCGACCGTGGTCAGCGCCTGCTCAGCAATGCTTATAAATATACTATACCGTCAAGAAAAAGCCATAAAATGAGCAAAAATGAATCAAGGGCTTGCTGAATTAGCTCAAAACAGCTACAAAAGTGACGCAATAGTATAAATATAGAAGATTGCGACACTTCCCGGGGGAGCGACACCAGTGGGTAAAACAAGAGCATCGGTAACGATTTCATTGTTAGCCGGCGTTATGGCGGCGTTAGTTGTACCGTCGGCATCGGCGGAACTCGAAGAAATCATCGTTACTGCACGCAAGCGGGCAGAGAATTTGCAGGATCTGCCAATGAGCGTCACGGCGATCAATGCCGACTCTATCGAACGGCTGGGCATTCGAAACCTGGAAGGCGTTACCAAGTTTACGCCGGGCGTAAATCTCGACAGCGGCTTCGGGCTAAACGATCAGCGTTTGGTGATTCGCGGTTTATCACCCTCACGCGGCCGACCGAACAGCGCGATACTTGTCGATGGCATTGACTTAACAACCGAGTCGGTCGGCACAGCCGGCGGCTCGATGTTATTCAACTCACGTCTGCTCGATATCGAAAGGGTCGAAGTCGTGAAAGGTCCGCAAAGTGCTCTGTACGGTAGGGCGGCGTTCACCGGTGCTATCCAGTATGTCACCCGCGACCCTGGCGACGAGCTCGAGATGGATGGCAGTATCGATATGGGTGAGTACGGCAAGCGCTATCTTAGTGCAGGTATCGGCGGGCCGGTTGTCGGCGATTTCGGTCTGCGCCTGAATGCGATGACGTGGAACGAAGACGGCTACTACACAGAGGGTTTCACCGGGGCGCCGTTGGGCGGCGGTGAAGGCTACGGACTGAGTCTTACCGGCCTGTGGCAAATTAGCGATACGGTCTCAACCCGCGCCCGGGTTGCCTATTCCAGTGATGAGTTCGACCAGCAGGCGACCTTTTTTGATGAGGTCAACACGCTGATCGACCCGCCCGATAACGCTGTAGGCGTGGGCAACATCGGCCCGAACACAGTGGTGGGGCTGTTTTCCGGCACACCAAAAGGCGCCAATGGCCGACAGGCTTATCTCACAGCGAACCCCATTACCGGCAAGGCCTATGAAGGCGGTGAGCAGGATGTGCTCAACACGTCTCTGAAGATCGATTGGGATGTGGCTTCCGGTGTGGTCACGTCGTATACCGGTTACGCAACTGCCGATGCACGGCAGGTGCTCGACGGCGACTTCGATGTGCGCCCCGACGATACCGGTACACTCGATATCGCGCGTGGCGGTACCGAAATTGATTTCTCCACAGAAACCCGCATGTTCAGTCAGGAGCTGCGTTATTCGTCAGCTTTCGACGGGCCGTTTCAGTTTACGGTCGGTGCGTTGTACTGGGATGAAAAAGTCGATCAGGACGAGCGGGGTGTGAGTGCACTGAGTTTCCCTTTCGGTCCGGCAGGCGCACCCGAAGGCTATTTCAATGACGTCGCTGCCAACACGCCACGGCTGCCAACCTACGTCACGCGTGAAACTAACAGCAAGTCGCTGTACGGATTAATCGAGTGGGATTTCGTTGAAGATTGGCGATTTACTGCTGAAGCCCGATATGCCCGTGAGGAAATGAATGTCACCGGGCCCGGTTGTGACCGCGTGGCCTCGAACCCGCAGGGTAATTTACGTTGCGGCAGAAATACCTCGTCGGATCTATCATTCGATTACCGGCAGGGTGCCCGTTTGTACACGTCAGACTCGGTTACCGACGACTACATTGCGCCGAAAGTCATTCTCGAGTGGACGCCTATGGACAACCTGATGACCTACGCGTCTGTCAGCAAGGGTGTTAAACCCGGCGGTATCAGTACCATTGCGGCAGGCTCATGGCTCGACATGCCGCCGGCCGACGGCAACCTGGACGAGCGCAAGTTCGGTGCCGAAAATCTCATCGCGTATGAGCTTGGCGCCAAATCAACGTGGCTGGACCGCCGCCTGATACTTAACGGTGCGATGTTCATTCAGGACTACAGCGACAAGCAGGTACCTGTGCAGACCACCAGTGACCAGTTTGTTGTGACGCGTATCGAGAACGCTGGGTCAGCTGAGGTGTTTGGTATCGAGCTTGAGGCCATCTGGCAAACATCAGAGAACACCCGCGTGCAGGCCGGGTATGCCTATCTCAATGGCGAGTATTCGAAGCTCGAATACAAAACCGATTCGGGTAACAGCATTGCCCGTGCAGGCAACTGCGAACGTGTGCCGCTCACCGATACCACTGACCAGTGCATCGTCAGTCTTTCCGGTAACACGCTGGAAGATGTTCCCGAGCATTCTCTGGTAGCGGTAGCCGGTTACTACCCGCCGTTCGGGCGGGGCGGGCTTAGCGGCATACTCGAAGCCGACGTGCTACATCAGAGCAATCGTTATGCTGACGAGTTCAACGACAGGGAGCTCGATGCCCATACCGTGTTCAACTTTCGTTTGGGGTTGCAGGGCGATCGCTGGGATGCCATGTTCTACCTGAACAACGTGTTCGATGACGACACGATCAAGGTGTGGTCCAGCGGCACCGGTCTGGTGGCAACCTCCGAACGCACCAATCCATTGTTGTTTGCCTTCCCGAGTGATGGCTTCAGCTTCGGCCCGCCACCGCGGCATTGGGGTATTCGCGGGTCTTTTCGCTACTAGATAGCTGGCGGCGCCGGTTTCCCGGTTTCTAGCATCAGCGACTCCGGCGTGAGAACCACGGATACAGTGCGGGCAACACAAACAGCGTAAGAAACGTTGCCGTCAGAAGCCCGCCTACAATAACAGTGGCCAATGGTTTCTGTATTTCTGCGCCGACGCCCGATGACAGCAGCATGGGAATCAGTCCCAGAGCAGAGGTGATGGCGGTCATCAGTACCGGTCGTAAGCGGGAGGTGGCTCCGTCAAATACCGCTTCGTCGATACTCAGGCCGTCGGCGATTCGTTGGTTAATGCTCTCAACCATAACGACACCGTTCAGTACTGCCACGCCGAACAGCGTGATGAAGCCTACTGAGCTCGGCACTGACAAGTATTGGCCAAAAATCAGTAGTGCGAACACACCACCAACCGCTGCCAGCGGTACGTTGGTCAGAATCAACGCAGCTTGCCCGACTGAGCCGAAGGCAATGTAAAGCAGCAATGCGATCAGCGCGAGAGATAGCGGCACGACCAGCATCAGGCGTTGTTGTGCGCGTTGCTGGCTTTTGAACTGCCCACCGATCTGCGTTGAATAGCCGGGTGGCAGCTCCACATTTGCAGCTATCGCTTTGCGGATGTCCGCCACGACGCTGCCCATGTCGCGGTCCTGAACATTCGCCTGAATCACGACGCGGCGCTGTACATCGTCACGCCTCACCTGCGGCGGGCCGGATTCGATCGAGACATCGGCTACGTCACCCAGTCGCGCCCAGGCGCCGGAGGGTGAGCGCAGGCGCAGGTCGGCAATGCTGTCGGGCGTAGTCCGGAAGCGCTCGTCGAGGCGCACGTATATGTCGTAGCGTTCGTTGCCGCTAATAACCTGACCGGCGGCAACACCACCCAGGCCATCACGAACAACGTCCATCAGGTCGCCTACTGACATGCCAAAGCGGGATAACTGCGTGCGGTTGGGACGAATAACCAGCTGCGCTTCGCCGCTAATCTGTTCCATCGCGACATCACGCGCACCTGCAACCGTCATCACAGCGCTTTCGATCTCTGCGCCTTTTTCGGCAAGCACGGTCAGGTCGGGTCCGACCAGTTTGATGGCCAGCTGCGCTTTCACGCCCGACAACAGTTCGTCGACGCGTGTGGCAATCGGCTGTGAAAAGTTAAACAACAGCCCTGGGTGTTGTTCCAGTTTCATCTCCATTAGATCCTGCAGTTCATAGCGGTCGTCAGCCGATTCCCATTCCGACACCGGCAGCAGACCAATAAAAATTTCGATGTTGTTGACGGGCTCCGGATCGCCACCAACTTCGGCACGACCTATGCGGCTCAATGCATACGTCACTTCCGGGAACTCCAGTAGCATTGCCTCGAGCTTCGGGCCAACCTCCAGTGCGGTATCAATATTGGACGACGGTGCCAGCGTGACCCGCAGGTTCAGCGTGCCTTCCTCCAGTTCCGGCACAAATTCGGTGCCTAGGAACGGAAACACGATTGCAGCTGCAGCGATCAGTCCGGCGGCAGAGAGTATGACTTTTCTCCTATTGCTCAATGCCCACTGCAGTCGCTCACGATAGAGCCGGTCGAGCGGTTCCAGCAGCTTGCTTTCCCCGAGTACTAAGCCGTTGCGGAACAGGAATGTGGCAAGAGCCGGCACCACAATCAGTGCGACCAGAACGGCAGCAACGATTGCCAGCATGATGCTCACGGCCATCGGTTCAAACAGTTTTGCTTCGACACCTTCAAAGCTGAATAGCGGCATAAACACCACGAGAATGATGCTTGCAGCAAAGAAGATCGGTCGGGCCACTTCTTTGCAGGCATCCGCAATCCGCTGCATATTGCCGGCTTCATCATCTCCCGGTTTTTGGCTCATATGACGAACCATGTTTTCCACCATCACGACCGAGCCGTCGACGAGCATGCCGATCGCTACGGCAATGCCACCCAACGACATCAGGTTTGCCGACAAGTCGAACCAGACCATCGTGAGCAGGGCAACCCCGATTGAAATCGGGATCGACGCGAGCACCAGCAGAGTGGCGCGAATGTTCGCAAGAAATAGTGCAAGAACCGCGATGATCAGGATAAATGCGAGCACCAGTGCATAGGTTACGGTGCTCACTGCTGCAGAGATGAGGTCAGCCTGATCGTAGTAAACCTCGAAACGCACACCCTCGGGAAGCGCCTGTTCGATGATGGCGACACGCTCATTAATGCTGTCGATAGTGACCTTGGTGTTAGCACCCATGCGCTTGAGCACAATGCCGGTTACAACTTCACCCAGCGATTCGACGCTGCCATCGGCTGCACGGCGGGTCATAGTGACAGCGCCCTGGCGAATTTCTCCGCCGAATGCGACATTCGCAACATCTGCGACGGTGACAACAACACCTTCAATCGTTTTCACCGGTACACGCTTAATGTCTTCCAGGCCGTCTTTACCGGCACGCATCCAGCCCGATCCGCGAATAACAAGCTGTTCCTGACCACGGTTCAGGTACCAGCCGCCGACGTTCAGGTTGTTGGCTTGAATCGCTGCAAGCACATCATCCTGGGAAAGTCCGTAAGCGAGTAGTAGTGAAGGGTTCAGGTTTACCTGGTACTGACGGACTTCACCACCGAAGGACAATACATCGGTGATGCCGTCGACCGGCATCAGCAAGAGTTTTACAACCCAGTCGTTGAGGCTGCGCAGTTCCATGGCATCGTAGCCCGAATTTGGCTCCGCTATCAGCAGGTACTGGTAAACCTGACCAAGGCCCGAGGTGTTGGGCCCCATTTCCGGTGTGCCGACACCGTCGGGAATCAATTCCCTGGCCTGTTGGAGCCGCTCGAACACCAGTTGCCGTGCAAAGAAGATGTCGACATCGTCGTTGAACACAACGGTTACGCCGGATAGGCCGGTTTTGGATATTGAGCGGACTTCCTGCACGCTGGGCAGGGCGTACATTACCGCTTCAATCGGATAGGTAATGAGCTGCTCAACTTCTTCGGCCGCCAATCCGGGCGCTTCGGTGTTTACAGCGACCTGCACGTTGGTTACATCGGGGAACGCGTCAAGATTGAGGCGCGGTATCAGTAACACGGCGATCACGCAGAGTGTCGCCAGCGCTATCGCGACGAGCAAGCGACTGCGAATCGCCCAGTCGATAAGTTTGTTAAACATGTGTCAGCACCTGTTAGTGATCGTGCGGGTCGAACCCGCCCTTGGCGATCTGCGATGCGACGAAAAATGCGCCGCGGGTAACGACCGGTGTGCCGGGTTCGATGCCGCTAATCTCTTGCAGGCTTCCCAGTGAGCGGCCAAGTTCAACTTCGGTCGGGACGAGCCCTTCGTCGGTCTCTTTGAATACCGTCCAGTCGCCGTGCGAGTCGCGCATCAGTGCTTCCTGCGGCACGCTGAGCACGGGCGAACTGGTTGCGAAGCTGAAGAACACATCGGCAAACATGCCGGAGTGCAATTGGTGTGATTCATTGGCCACGATCAGGCGGACGACGCGGGTGCGGGTCACCGGATCGATGGTATGAGCCTCTTGCGCAACGGCCGCCGGATAGCGGTTGTTCTTAACAACAATGAACGCCTCGGTACCGGCTTCCAGTCGCAAGGTTTCTCCGGGCGAGAGGCGTGCTTCAACCCACAGTTCGGATTCGTCGGCCAGTTCAAACAGCGCATTGCCGGCTTCTACCCGCTGGCCCTGCTGGAAATCATCCGACAGCACGACACCCTCAATTGCGGCAGTCAGGGTGTAGGCACCGAGGTCGCTGTTGGTGTTCGCCGCGATCTCGGCAATGGCACTCTCGCTCAGACCGAACGCTACCAGCCTGCCTTCGGTATTTTCAAAATTGGCGCGAGCTTCCAGATAGCGTTTGTCGCCGACGGCTTGCCGGCCCAAGCGGCGAACACGCTGCCATTCGGCTGCGGCGACAAGGTGCGCTGCCTGTGCTTCGGCCACGGTTTCACTGAACAGCGTGACCAGCGGCTGACCGGGTTCCACATGGTCACCCAGTTGTGCATGGCGCGTCAGTACAATCGAGTCGGTGCGGGGTGAGGCAATGTAGCTCCGGTAGCCGTTTGCCTTGATCTCTCCGGGCGCATAGACCTCGTAGTCGACGTATTCGGGCATCAGGCGAGACACTTCGATACCGGCCAGGCGGCGTTGCTCGGCAGACAGCGACACTGCATTGCCTTCTTCGTATTCGTCGCTATGTCCGGCATGATCGTCTTTATCGCCGTCATGACCGTCATGGCCGTCATGGTCGCCGTGATCATCGTGACCATCGTGATCCTCATGCTCATCGTCACGGTCTTCGTGATCGGCATGGTCATCATGAATATGCCCGAGGTGTGCACCGGCATAGGCGGGGCCGCCGGCAAGCAATGCGAGTGTCATCAGGGTTGCTATCAGAGTCTTCATTGTCATTCTCCGTTGGTCACTTCGGGGTGCTGCTCAGTTGAGCGCGCACACGACCGGTCGTGTTGAGCCAGTTGATCAGGCTCAAGCGGTAGTTTTGTTCGAGATCGATGCTGGCCATACGGCCATCGATGCGTTGCTGCAGGATCAGCAGGTACTCATTGGTCGACAGGTCACCTGATTGCCACTGCCGGTTAAGCAGGTCGCTGTCGATGCGGCCGGTCGCTGTGGCTTCGTTCAACACGCTTTGCCATTGGCCATACTGCTGGCCGTACTCCTGTGCGATCACCGTCGCCGCCTCTATATCGAATCGCAGGCGGCGCAGCACGGCCCGGTATTCGGCTTTAGCCGCAGCGGCGCGCTGGCGGGCAGCTTTAACCTTGTCTTCGTAGTTGTTGCGCACCATTAGCGGCACCGATAATGCGATACCGACAACGTTCTCGTCGCCTTCCTTGCCACCATCGGGCGCCACCGTCGGCGCACTGCGACGCGCACGATCAATGACGTCAGCTTGCCGTTGCAGGTTTTCCCAGCGGGCTTTGGCCGCCAATACTTCAGGGTGAGTGTTCAGCCAGTCGTTGTTGGCCTCGGGAAGTTGCTCAGGCCAGAATGCTTGCGGCACATCGCTTAGTTCGGGCTCCCAGCCCGGCAGCAAGTCTTTCAGGCGTGCTTCGGCCAACTGAAATGCAGCTTGTGACTGCGCGGTGTCATTAAGCCGCTGCGACAACGACAACAGTGTTGTTTCAACATCGATCTGACCGATATCGCCGGCTTCACGCCGTCTGCGTAACAGGTCGATGAGCCGGTCAAGGTTTTGCTGTTGGGTCGCAGCCAGTTCGTAGCGTGCGCGTGCCGCTTCACGTGCGACCATTGCGCCAAGTAAGTCAGCAGCATGGCGCTGCCACATCGCTTCAAAACTCTGGCCTGCGGCTGACCGCAACATGACAGCCTGATCTGTTTGAGCGCGGCGCCGGCCGTTGATATCAAAGGTCTGGCCGATGCCGATACGCCAGTTGCTGCCATCACCCTCGCGCTCATAACCGCCCAGTATGTTGGGGTTATAAACAGGGCGTTCGAGTTGGTCAGCATCCGCCAAGCCCGCGTCCATGTTCGCTTTGGCAGCAACCATGGTGGGGTGTGCATCGACTTGTGTTGTTAGCCAGCTTTGCCATTCCGGCAAGTCGGCATCAGCCAGCACCGGCTGACACATGACGGCCAGTAAACAAGGAAGTGTCTGGCGAAGACACGTCCGGAGAAATTGAGTGTTCATGTGAGTATCCCATCGTTACCGAATACATCTGTAGCTACGCGCTGTCTGCAGCGGATTGGTCCGCGTGCAATTGCGTAGTCAAGTTAGAAGAGCAGGGCTCTGGTGGTAACTAGATGATGGGAGGGGGTTTGACCGGCGGAAAGCTCAGGCTGCTGAACGAGCCCGCGGATACCCGGGCTGTGACAGCAGATTTGATAATAGCGCCTATGTTGGCGACGGCGGGAACGCCTTGCACGCCTGTGTGGCAGTGGCAACAATGGTCGCAGTCCACGCCATTAATATCTTCGGCGTGTTCGAGATTAGCATCACTCAGCAGATCCGGGTGACTGTCGCTGTGATGATGTTCGGCTTCCTGATGGGCGCCGCTATCCTGTGCAACGCCATGACTGTCGGCAGCAGCCAGCACCGACTGACTGCCGATCAGCAGTATCAGTAAGCAGGCGAGCGTTTGCTTCAGTCCGTTCATTGCGGGAAATTGTAGCCTATCGGGCGGGGCTTAAGTGGGCTCTGGTCGGCAGTTTGCTTTTTGTTGACACAGCGATCGGTAAATATTGATAAAACAGGGGCTTACAGTCATTAAATCAGGCATTTTTGAGCGCAATCTGCGTGTCGAGTGCCCGCGGGAACAGGTGTTCGTCTTCTTTATAGATGTGCTCGACGGTGTTCTGCTCAAGCTCTGCCAGCAGACCCCACAGTTCAACGACGGCTTCTGAAGCCCCGCCGGGCAGTTCGTAGTCCAGGGCCAGCTTACGCATTTCTGCCAGGTCGCCCTGACAATCGTTGTGCTCGCGCTTCATGCACTCAATCGGGCCGGCTACTTTACTGCCGCAGGCAGTCGCCTGGATTTCGCCGTCGCGTTCCAGGTCGCGGCACATTGGAAACAGTGCTTCTTCCTCATGCAGCAGATGTTCTTCCAGTTCGCCGGCCATCCGGATCAGCAACTTTTCGAGTTCAACAAACTCTTCACGTGCTTCACTGACTTCTGCTGCCAGTTTTACAATGCGGGGCAGGCGCTCGCGTAAAAACTCGTGATGATCTTTCTCGATATGTTCGACCAGTTCCACGAGACCCATCGCCTGAATTGCAGCAGGGTCGATACCATCGGGTACCACCACAGGCTCAACTTGTACGAGCATGTTTAGAATAATCTGCGGGTGCAGGCCGAACTCGTAACAGAGTTCGCCAATTGTTTTATCGGTATCGCCGCCGTCGCTAAAGATGCCGCTGGCTTTCAATACCTGCAGCATCTCGGGGCTGGCGGCTTCAATCTCTGCAACTGTGGTGTTGGTGCTCAGTTCCAAGGCGGGTCTCCGGATTACGGGGGGCGGTAGTGAATTCTGCGGTCAGGTATAGCTCAGGAAAATACGCGGATACACATATATATCTGTATCAAACGCCCGCCAGTAACTCTTTGTACCACTTGCGGAAAAGAATGCTGGGGCTGTCGCCGGGTACCGATATTTCGTCGGGATTACTGAGCACACAGCCCTGTTGTGACTCAACGATATGCCGGTCTTCGTCCAACACCAGTCTGTCCGAGTTCTGCGAATGCTCAATGCCGGCCTGCACATGATCTTCCGATGGCACCATGCGCACATTCATGACCCGTGTGTGAGTGTCGTTTACCGGAATGCAAAACACATGTAACGCTTTATACGGAGTACTGCCGAAATGCAGCTCGGTCATATTCGGTTTGTACCAATCAACCGGAAAGCTCATTTCGTTCGGGCCGAGGCCTGTTTTCATATGCAGACCGTACTCGGTCTCTTCGTTCGTTATATAAGAGATTGCACCTGACTCGGCGTGTTTGTGCAGCCAGCCACCGATCGTGCCTTTGTGTAGATACGGCGGATGCGTGAAGTCGATAAAATTCTCGAGCGAACGGGTCCAGTGCGCGTTCCATTCCTGTGTGTAACAGGCGTAGTGTGACGGCTCGCCCTGCATGGTCGCCGGTAGCAACGGGTCGGGCAGGGCGGCGGCTTCATCGGCACTCATCGCTACGGTGCTGGTGTAAATCCACACGCAGCCGCCGATAAACCGGGTTGGCAGTGCCACCGCTGAGATTTTTCCCAGTGCGGCAGCGTTGAGCTCGTTCATCGGCACGCGGGTACAGGCCCCCGAACCGTTATAGCGCCAGCCGTGATAGCCGCAGCGCAACTCGCCTTCCGGCGTGACATCGCCTAAAGACAGGGCGGCCCCGCGATGCGGGCAGCGGTCCAGCAGTGCATGCCAGCGATCATCGTTATCACGGAACAACACAATCTTCTCGCCGGCGATTTCTGCCGCCATCGGGTTCTTGTCGATTGCGACGACCGGCAAAACCGGTGTCCAGAGATTGGGAAATTGTTCAAACATTGCTGTGAATTCGCCTCGCTAGCGGAATCGGATGACCTGCTGCTGTCTTAGTGCACCGGCACGCCAAACAAATACGGGTGCAACCAAACGATGGCACCGTACGCTGCTAATGCAGCGATTACGCTTAACGCGTCCTGCCAGACCGGATAGCGTTGTTCAGGCTTGACCGCACCTCTTCGGTTCAGCGAGACGATACTCGTTAATGCATAGCCGCCAAAGCCGCCGAAAAAAA
>Ga0070728_10004905_pt1 | contig 13519 bp, 13 predicted proteins | sample tdDd471_FD_66723 | JGI IMG/M metagenome (GOLD analysis project Ga0070728, IMG submission 66723) | Marine sediment microbial communities from the Atlantic coast under amendment with organic carbon and nitrate - tdDd47.1 | ecosystem: Environmental > Aquatic > Marine > Coastal > Sediment | place...
GAAAAGGAGCTTTCCATGCCTCAGCACACCATCGAATTCAAAGCAGTATTCCCCGACACCCCCAGCGCAGCCGCAGCCGCAAAGGGCCTGCGGCACATCGCCGCCGGCTATTCCTATGACACCAATGCCTATTTTAAAAAGCAGTACCAGATCAGCGAAATCAGCCAGGCGCTTCTGGACTGCTACAATACGGAATTGTCACGGAGAAAAAATACCATAAAAGGGGTCATGGATACTCGGGAATTTGAAGAGCCCACCGACCTCATCGACCTGCTCACCGTCACCGGGGCCCTGACCCTGGAAATCACCCTCTGTCACGATGAGACCGGGGAGGAAGAAGAATTCAAAATTGACAACCACGATCTTCACCCGCCGGCATCCCCCGGGGAAGCGCCCAAGCCGGTTGTGGTCTATGGCGATCTGGACACAGAGGCTCTGCAAAAGGTGGTCTACAGGGCCATATATACGACGGACCTGGATACCATCAGCGCCATTTACGACAGCGGCATAGATATCAACTACCGGTTTGAAGACGGAAAGACCGCACTGATGAAAGCGGCTTCTTACAAGAGGAAAACCCAAAAATCCCTGGCCCTGATCCGGACCCTCATTGACTACGGTGCCGATGTCAACGCCAAAAGCGATTACGGCAGCATTGCTGTATTTAAAGCCTTGGAGGCTTACAACCTGCCGGTGATCCAACTGCTGGTGGATGCCGGAGCAAGGCTTCACAACGGACGGCACGGGGGAACTGAGGTCATCATGGATCTCTTTGCCTGGGCCGTAAAGGGGGAGGGGGTGATTGAAAAGGAAAAAGAGTACCTGGAGGTTCTGGCATTTTTAAAAGGACAGGGGGAATCCCTTGAATCTTACTTTAAGCAGCCCCTTTCCCTGGAATATGACGGCAGCAGATACAACAGCCTGCTCAGGACCATTGCAGAATACGATCTTCTGGATTTGATCACCTACCTGGCGGAGGAAGGCGTTCATTTGGAAAAACTGGCCTATATCCTTTACCGGTATAGTGATAAGCCGTGCAGGGCCGCCGACTTCATCCGGGAAAAGGGTAAGGGGATCATTGATGCCAAAATTGAAGAGATCGACCGAATCATTGCCCGGGAAGCAAAGGTAAATGAGATCACTAAAGCCGCTAAAAAGGCCAACCTGGAAAAGGACTACAGCCGGGTGATCGCTCTGCTGGAACCCATACATAAATCCGGAGAACTCTGGACATACGACACCGGGTTACTGGACAAAGCAAGGGAAAAGCTGGAAGAATACCAGCGTAAAACCCTGCCCGAATCCCAGGCGGTCCATAATTTCAAGGTGATGCTCATCCGGCCGGCCCAGGGGACCATGCTCTCTGCCGCCGCCCATATTGACCTGGTCTGGGGCATCAAAACCGCCTTTGACTTCCATCCGGTAAGTATACGGGCCGTTGACAATTCAGGGTGGGACATGGGACTGGATGGCTTTGATCACCTTGAGGCGCTTGTTTACTGCCGTCCGCCCTTTAACAAAGGCATCAACAGCGGTTTTCATTTCCAAATCGACACGTACGGGGACCTGTGCATTGAAAAAATCGAAACCGCATTGTCAGAAGCCCTGTCCACCCCGGCCATTTACTTTAAAAAGTTCACCGTGTCCTGCCAGGGCATTGAAATCCGGTTCAAGGCGGCAGAGCCCTTCCCGGCCGGAGAACTCCCGCTCTTCATGGAAACCGCCGCCGGACGGAAACTGTCAGCCCTTTTTGAAGCCAGTACCAATGAACAACCGGTGGTCCATCTTCAAAGCATGCCATCGTGAAAAACAGCCGTTAAAGTCCCTTGAACCTGGCTTCCCGCCGTTCCATGAAGGAGGCAAGGCCCTCTTTTACATCTTCGTTTTCCATGAGGGCCATCAGATATCAAAAATAATTCACAATTTCTTGTTTGTTTGTATTATCAAGAAAAATGCAACAATCAAAATGCACACGTTGCGACAAGAAGTCGATTTTAATAATGTTGGGCTTGACCCAGCCTGCTGTATTACAAACCGTTTTCTACTTCGGCATGCATTACCAGCAATGGTTTTGTGTGAAGCCCGGATGACAATGAAGCCCTTGGCCTAGATGATATCATTTTATGATGTTGACAGCCATATGGGCTTGAAGAATGTGTGGGATCTTCTTAACTGGGATAAACACAGACAGATAGTAGACCGTATACAAGCGCGTATCGTGAAGGCAGTTAAAAATGGATTAAAACAAACGGCACGCGGCCTTCACCGGCTGCTGTCCAACTCGCTCTCGGCAAAGCTTATTGCCATCAAGCCGGTGATATCCAATACTGGAAAACGAACCCCGGGTGTTGATAACGTGTTAATTGATACACCTCGTAAGCGATTGGAAACGCTCAAGAAACTTAATCTTCCCGAATATAAGGCAAAACCGCTGAAACGTATTTGCATCCCGAAAAAGAATGGCAAGAAACGGCCATTAGGCATACCGGCCATGCATGACCGGGTAGAGCAAGCTCTTGATTTGTTGGGGCTTGATCCGGTATCTGAATCCACTGCTGATAATCATTCCTATGGATTCAGGAAAGTGCGTTCGGCTCAGGATGCAATAGGAGCTATTTATAATGCGTTGAGACGGAAAGGTAGTGCTGACTGGATTTTAGAAGCAGATATCAAAGGCTGTTTTGATCATATTGGCCATAGATGGCTGGATGAGAACATCCTCATGAACAAGAAGAAATTGCAACAGTGGCTCAAGTGTGGTTACGATCCTGCGTGGGCGGACTATCTCAAGGCTTGTTGAAAACGAAGACAACTATCGGGTGTGGCAACACGTCTTATCAATGCTTGAGCCCTGTGAGGTGAAAGTCTCACGCAGGGTTCTTAGGGGGCTTGGGGCTGGCAACAGCCCCCGGCTACCCGGCGATAAACCTCAGATTTCAATGGTTAGAAACGTGTACAAGGAGATTCTTTATGACAGAAATGATTGCATATTGTGGTCTTGTATGCACAAGTTGCCTGCAATACATAGCTACTCTAAATGACGATGATATTTTAAGGAAAAAGGCTGCCAAACGAATAGCAGAAGAATTTGGAATACAGTACAGAACTGAAGATATAAATTGTGATGGTTGTCTTTCATCATGCGGTAGGCTTATTGGTTTTTGTAATACCTGTGAAGTCAGAAAATGTGGTATCGAAAAATCAGTCGAAAATTGTACAGTTTGTGATGATCAACCATGTGATAAGCTAAACAAATTTCATGAATTTTCACCAGTTGCAAAAGAATCCTTTGAAGCTTTATTACAGAAAAATGGATAATTTTGCTAACCAATCGCTGGAGTGGGACCGGGCGTACTGAGCACTTTTTGCAGAAGCCTGTGGTTCACGGAAATAAAAACTAATTGCTGAGTCTCCGGGTTAAAACGCCCGGCCCATAAGTTCAGGCGTTCTATTTCACATTGAAGGAGTAATATGATTGATTCAATCATTGATAAACTGTCTAAAAATACACTGTATGTTGAATTCAGTGATGAATGGGTCTCCATCAAACATGTGGAAACCGGTAATACCATTGAAGACAAACCCTTATTGGCTGTAAAACAAAATAGGAAGGGCAAAAATATTGTACATGCAGTCGGGGCGAAGGTTGAACTTTTGCAGAATGATGCAACAATTTCTATTCATAACGGATTTTCACACCCGAGAGTATGTATCAACGATTTTGAGATTGCCCAGGCAACTTTAATGCACTTTGTCCGAAAAGCGTTAAACAAAACAATTTTAATCAGACCAATAATGATCATGCATCCTAAGAGGGATCTTCAAGGAGGACTTTCCCGAATTGAAGAGAGAGCTATAAAAGAACTTGCTGAGGCAGCAGGAGCACGAAAGTGTTATGTTTGGGTTGGACGAAGACTCAAAGATATAGAAATGATCTCTTTGACTTTTCCAACTCAAGATTACCAGGCAATTTCGCAATAGAACCAATCGCTGGAGTGTGATCGGGCGTACTGCGCGCTTTTTCGGAAGTATGTGGTTTAGGAAACTAAAAACTTTTATCTGAAGGTTTCGGGTTGAAACGCCCGGCCCCTCAGCTCAAGCGTTCTTGGTCCTGGAAAATTAATGATTGATATTGAACTTTTTTCTAACAAAAAGGAATGGGATGCTTACGTATCTCAAAATGATCAGAGTCTGTATTCCCACCGTTATGACTGGGGGAATACCCTGGCGGCAGTTTATAATTTGCAGATTTTTCGCTTGGTTGCCAGGGACCGAAAAAAACATGATGGAATTGTGGGTCTTCTGCCACTCATTTTTTTCCCCGCACCCGGGTATGATGCCCGGCTCATTTCTCTTCCTTACAGTGATGCAGCAGGAATTATTGCAGATAATACCCGTATTCAGGAAAAATTGCTTTTGACAGCGCTGAAACTAGCCCAAGATCTTGGCGCGGTTCACTTGGAACTTCGCCAGTCAGGGGGGCTGGAGATCCCAGAAACAATTTTTCCGGTAACACATACCCCGAACAGGTTTAAAATCGGATTGAACCGCAATTTGCCGACATCCGGGGAAATACTCTGGCAAAAGATTGGAGCAAAAGTAAGAAATCAAGTGCGCAAGGCAAAAAAAAGCGGGTGCAGGGTTATTCTTGGTGGAGCAGAGCTTTTGCCTGAATTTTATATTGTTTTTTCAGAAAATATGCGGGATCTTGGATCACCTGTGCATGATAGAATGCTTTTTGGACAAATGGCACATCACCTGCCGGAGCAGTTGCAGATCCTGGCTGTAATGATGGGTGATATTCCCGTTGCAGCGGCTATGGTTTTTTTGCATAACAAAACCCTGTTCAACCCCTGGGCGTCATCACTAAGGCGGTACAGGCCTGAGTGCCCCAATATGTTGCTCTACTGGCAGATGCTATCCCATGGAATTGAAAAGAAATGCCGGCGGTTTGATTTTGGCCGTTCCTCCCCCCATGCGTCCACCTGTCGTTTTAAATGCCAATGGGGAGCAAAACAACAGCCATTGACATGGCATGTTTTTTCCCTGGGGGGCCACCGGTGGACGCCCGAATGTGAAACCCTTGTTGATGCCCAATGGAAAAGCATGACCATTGAAGCATCACAAAAACTGGGTCCATCCATAAGACGGTGGATCAGCCTTTGAGTTTGAGAATGAACAGTATTGAATTTGCCGATATCAGGATTACTCTGCCAATGCCGATCTTTTTGGTCATTGAGGATGTTGGCTGGTGGCAGGGAGTTGACGGGTCATCCTATCAGGAACCGTACCGTAACAATTTAAGAAGACCTCACTGCCTTGAGGATTATCGAGCACTCACCCATCTGGCAAAAAGACTTTCCATGCAAATTGCCATCGCTATGGTGATGTGTGAATGGGACCGGACAGACTTTTTAAAAAATATCCCTGGCGCTACCTGGATGGGGAAGTCATGGAACAATAAAAAAAACAGAGGGCGGCACCTGGATCTTGCATCCCACTATTTAAATAATCATCGTCATAGGCTTGAGATTGCCTTGCATGGTGTCGGGCATGAATTCTGGCAAGGGGGGCGAATGGAACGATCAGAATTCCATGACAATGATGGTAATATGAGACCGGAAAATATTATTATCCGTCACCTTGAAGCCTTTGAAAGACTGCTTGATCAGAATCATATCTTGACTTCCCCTCGATTGTTTATTCCCCCCGCGTTGAATCACAGCTTTGGTAACGGTTCGATTCAGTCCTTGCTTAAGAGATCTGGCATCGATTATGTGACAACACAATTTTCCAGAGCCCGTCAATTTAAAGCGCCAAAACATCCGAAAATGACCTGGGAATCCGGTGTGATACTTCTGGATAGAGGATCGGCTCCAGTGGAATGGAACAACGTAGCAAGCCCTCCTGCCTGGAATGGTCCCCAGCCAATCCTGCCGCTCCATTGGGGGAACCTTTTGCATTCTCAACCAGAACGAAATATAGAAACCGTTGATCTATGGGCTGATATGCTGCTCCTGAATACATCCGGCCCGGATCTTATTTTAGTTGAAGATATAGCCGCCTGTTGGCGACAGGCGGCGGTCCATTATCTGGCTAAAATAAAAAATGAAAACAAGCGTATTATAATCGATCTGAGCGGTCTGCCGGAACTTTCATCAGTCCGCGGTGTTTTCGTTATAAAAATACAGGGTCGACCTGATTTGTTCTGGCACTCTGCAGGCGGAAAAATCCTGGAACAAAAACAGGAATCAGAGAACATGCTTACGTTGAAACTGCTTCCTGAAGGACGGGAAAAAAAAGTTGCCATTTTTCCGGTAGGCCCGATAGGTGAAATCGACTAAATCGGGGGATACCTTACTTAATTCAAATCGGGATAGGACTCCCCATCACTGAGGAGCCCTCCCACACCACCGGGCATACGGATCACGTACCACGGCGGTTCGGCTGATCAGGCAGGTCAGTTCCCGGGAAGGAATAAACCCCGATCAAGGAAATATTTATTCGGCAAAGCAATGATCACCCACTTTATCCTGCTCATGTGCCACATCTTCTTGCGGGCGTTACCGCATAAGAAAGCATCTCTTCGGGATATCCCGAGTTTAAGCAGGTTGCGGACTCGTGTTCTGGGATTCTTCCACTGTGTCCATAGAAGACATCTCAAACGCCTGAATATCCACCCATTCAAGGATCTGAATTTAGCCCGGCCTTGAGTAAGACCGTAATAGTTCCACCATCCTTTCAGGTACAAGTTCAGTTTGTAAATTACCTGTGACAGGCTTTTGCCGCTGCTACGGTGGGTCAACTCCCGGACTCTTTCTTTGAAACGGCTAATCGCTTTCTTGTGAATCCGAATTTTGGGCTGACCATCCATTTGGAAAAAGGAGAACCCTAAAAATTTGCTCCGCCATGCATTTCCAACGGAACTCTTCTCCTCGTTCACCTTGAGTTTTAGCTTTGCAGTTATGAATCGTTTAATACTTTCCATAACCCGCTGTGCGGCTTTCTTGCTTTTAAGGTATATGACAAAGTCATCGGCATACCTGACAAACCGCAGCCCTCTTCTTTCCAGCTCCTTATCCAGTTCATCAAGAACGATGTTGGATAGCAACGGAGAAAGTGGACCACCCTGGGGGGTGTCCTCGGTGGAAAACTCCACCAGACCGTTGATCATTGTTCCGGCTGTCAGATATTTACGGATTAACTTTAGAACACGTTTATCCTTGATCCTGGTAGCCAGTCTGCTCATCAAACGGTCGTGGTTCACCCTGTCAAAGAATTTTGACAGATCCATGTCAACGGTATATCCATACCCTGAAGCCAGATGATGCCTGGCCCTGAAGATTGCTTTATGCTGGGACTTTCCCGGCCTGAATCCAAAACTTGAATTAGAAAAGGAAGGGTCCCATATCTCTTGCAGAACCTGACCTATTGCCTGTTGGATCAGACGATCCAGAACAGTGGGAATACCAAGCAGTCTTACGCCTCCCCCCGGTTTTGGAATTTCTTTCCTCCTGACCGGGGATGGCTTGTACCTGCCGTCTAACAGGTCTTCCCTGATTTTAGGCCAATGGCGTTTAAGGTATCCCGGCAGTTGCTCAAGAGTCATCTTGTCGATACCGGGCGCCCCTTTGTTACCACGGACCCGTGCTAATGCTTTAAACATATTTCCCCTCTCAAGGATCATCTCCATGAGCCTGGGACCTTTTGCCAGATGTTCGGTAAACAGATACGCTACAGTTATTTCAGGCGGCGGCTGCATTATAACCATAAGTAATATGCTCCTAATAATCGTTTTCATTTACCCAGACCATTTGGTCCGGGCACCGTTCGGGCCTTCACCGGGGTGAGTCCTCCGTGTTGTTCACGGCTCGTTTCCACCGGCTAATATGCCCTCTGCTGACTTCTCCCATGCGGTCAGAGCAGGTTGCCCTGCCCTCAGCCATAGGCACATGGGAGATCTCCCGGGGTAAACACATGTCTTTCGGTACGTGAGCGCCGGTTTTACGGACACACCCTATAATGGATAGAGGACTTCGTCTTGTTGTGCAGACTCGTCCCGGTGTGGACGCCTTATACCCGATTTCTGTACGTCACCCCGTACCTTTGCGGTACCCTGCCTCGGCAGGACGGCTTCCTTCCGAAGCACCGTCGCCGGTACCCCGTTGCCATACCGCTATACCCTTCGCCTCCATCAGGCTGGGTTTGGGACTTGCCTTGACTTCCAGATACGGAATTCATAGGCTCACCCTTAAGAACATGTGCCGTGCCCGGCACACACAAGTAAAATGCTGCGGTCGAGCCGCAGATTTTAAAGATTTTTTTTATAAGAGATTAGAGGCCACTTTACTGTAAGTATAAATCAATCAGATAATCGAGCTTTTACCTTTGACAATTTTGTGTCAGACTATCTCAACGTTACTCAAGAAGGAATAAAATAATCAGAATGAAGAAGAACAAAATGATCAGCATTACTGTTTTCGGTTTAATGATTCTGGTGTGTATTTCATCATTAAACATTGTTTTGGCTAATGAAAACTTAAATAATTTTTCTATTGAACAGAAAGAATATGTTCTCCGCTATGTTGAAGCGGTTAATTCCGCTGACATAGAAAAATTAAAAAGTCTATCCCATTCAAGTTATTTGAGATGTATTAACTCTAAAAACCAAGATTTTTTTGAGGATTTATTTCAGAAATCATTGAATCGTGTCATTCCTAAAGATTACGACGTTTCTATAGAACTATTATCAGATGAGTCTGTGGCTAAAGAAATGGAAGGAGCAAAGAAGTTGGGTTTACCCTATCCTATTAGACCGACACATCAATTGCAGATTGATTATAAAAAAAGCGAATATTCTTTTGTTACGATTATTAGGAAATTAACGTTTGAAGCTGAAAAATATTATGAGACTTCGGGTTGCCCCACAGTTGAAATGGTTGAAAAATTCAGGGAGATGAGAACCAGAAAAGAAAAAAGTCGGAAACGAGCTGAAACACTTTTTCATAAATTAGAAGATCCTCTTCTCTCTGAATTGACACAGTTATTAAAGGGGGGGCAAAAAATAGCCGCTTGGAAAAGATACAGTGAAGTAACAGGTGAATCGTTAGGGACGGCCAAAGAGGTGCTATCTCATATTCAATAACTGCCAACGGGGTTTTGGTATAGGGCTTGGCATTTCCAAGGATAGCTATCCATTTAGGAGGAGCGCTGTGGTTTCCTGCAAAAAAAGTACGGGTGGGACTGGGAGCTTCCCTGTGCATGGTAGGGTCATTTTACTGATCTACCCTTTAATCATAATATTTTCGTACATCTATTTTCAGCCAGAAGAGCATTTTGGGTTATCTCCGATGATTATTGGTGGTGTGTGGTGCGACAGTATTGATACTCAACCAGCAAATCCACCGGGCGAGCCGGTGATTTAGATCGTTCTTTTTCAATTTCATTTTAAAAATGAGGACCAAAAATGAATGAAAATACTTTATCAAAAATATGGATCGTTGTTGCCTTGTCACTTTTTTACATATCATTAATGGATGGCTTGGAACATTGGCATCAGGCCAAACAGTGATGAATTCAATTTTCGTTGTCCTTTTTTTACTATTCATATTTTATTTGAGCTATCTTTTTATTTATGGCTTTTGGGCTGGAATAATAAAAAGGAAAATACGTGATACTCATAACAAATCATTATACCACACAGGTAATAAAGCTGTTAAAATTGGTGGATTATACATGTTTCTATCGCTAATCGGCTTTGCAATAATGGTTACTGCTATGAGATTTTTTTAACTGATCCTCTCCAAAAAAAGCTGGAGGCCGAATTAAGCTTTTTTTTAGTAAAATTGTTAAACAAACGAAACGCACTGGTCGAGCCGGCGAATTAGGTTTGGCTGCCAAAAAACATATGAAATATGTCGAATTAAATGGAAGTGAAGAAGAGCCATTTGCAATTGATATGACAACATGGCCGAATTGTACGACTCTTCTTCGATATCTTGAAAAAACACTTGGAATTAATGTGCTATCCAAGAGTGCTTGGTTGCCAAGCGGTGATTATTTTGCCGAATTTCAATATCAAGGCTTTGGATTTGAAATACAAACACCTTTATCTACACCTTGGTTAGTTGCAAAAAGAGGTTGCCCAAGAGATGTCTTCGATGTAATTCTAAAACAAATTGATCAATATCGTGGTTGGTCATCTTTTGGAGGATTTGCATTCTTTAAATACTTGCTATTACCTCCATATCAAGGAAATATTTATGAACCAGAGCAATAAAATTGTAAGCAGAACAGATAGCTTCAAAACTGGTATTCAAGGTTCCGCAGCTAACGAATCGGCTGAAGGCTGACCCATTGTATGTTAGAACCCTGGTTTCAAAAATTAAGATCACTTGCCTTGGTGGTGTTTGTCCTGGCTGCAGGAAAAACTATAGGGGCACTTTTTTTAAATTCCACCGGGATACCCCGGCAATCGATCAATGGTTAGGAGTTAATATAATCATGAATTTCATCATTCAAATATTAATCTCGTCTGTGCTGGGTATTTACTCATCAGTGGGATTGAATTTTTATTCAAAAATGATAGAGAAAACAAAGAGCGATTTTACTCGCTTTGTTTTGTTTATACTGGCGATAGGACTACTTGCCGGTCTCCCAATAATGATAATTAATCAAATTTTTCAAATGGCCAATTTTGAAATGACAACCAACCATCGTTTCGTATTGTTTATGGTATGGGGCGTTTCTATTTGGGTATTCATTATTAAAAATTGGAGAATTCTAAATAAAAGATTATCGACTATTCCAAAGTAATTTGCTGCTAACTGGACCGGAACGCATGCATCTCAGCCGCCTTTTTAAAGTGCTTTGGCGCGGCCCGTCAGCTCAAACGGTTATGCTTTTACTGAAGTAATTAAACATAGGAGAAACAAAAAAATGCCAAATGAACTATTTCTTAAAATCGGAGCTATCTTTCATCTCGTTTGCGCTCTATTTCATATTGCTTTTCCCAAGATGTTTAGTTGGAATGATAATTTATCAGAGCTGTCAGGCGAAAAAAGTATTATTATAAAACAAAATCTTCACATCATGAACATATGTTTATTGTTATTTTGGTTGGTTTTTGCAATTGTTCCATTCTTTTTTTCTTCAGAACTTTTAACAACACCTATTGGAAAAACGATATTGATCTTAATTATTGCATTTTGGATAATTAGAATCTTTATTCTGCAACCAATTTTTGTAGGTGTAAAAACCAAAGAATCATGGCAAATGATCATATTCTTTTTAATTGGATTTATTTTTTTCATTATTCCAGGATTTAGTTTGATTTAATCTATTAAAATATAAGCATAACAAGACTTTTACAGCGCAGCAGACCGCAAAATAATGAGCAAAATAAAAATTATGAGAGAATGGGGTAGGGCCATACCGACATACTGAAATAAAAGCAAATCAACTCTAAAGGCAACCCAATTGGGGGGCTATATTTCACTTTTGGAGGCCAAAAGGAGCGATATAGAATACTAAATCGAATATTCAAACAACCAACTGAACACAGGCAAGACCGTTAAACATTGAAGGAAAAACTTCATGGCAAATTTATCGACAAGCAAAGCGGCAATGGTTGTAGGGATAGCCTTTATAACCTCAGCTATTATCGTAACTATAGTTGATGATTTCTTTTTAGCTAATTTTGTAGTGCCGGGAGATACTGCAGCTCTATCTATTGATATCGAGTCTAATACGAAGCTATTTGGTTTTGCTGTTGTTGGCTATCTGCTCGTGCTGGCGCTTGATTCTATTATTGGTATCGCGTTGTATGTTGTACTTAAACCATACAATAAGAACCTTGCGTTGCTTACAGCAACTCTTAGGCTGCTATATTCATGTATTTTAGTAATTGGATTGTTTGCCCTGGTAATTCATATTGTCGATGCATATGGTTATGCAACTATAAAACTATTTGGATATATATTCTTTTCCTTTCATATCTTTGTGCTTGGTTATTCGGTCTTCAGGTCAGGATACATACCTAAGATCCTTGGTGTATTACTGATAATTGCCTCGTTCACATATGTTGTATTTTTTATTGACCTCCATTTATCTGAGATACTTGAGGTAGTTACTATGTTAACAATGGCTATTGCAGAGTTATCACTAAGCATCTGGCTTATGGTAAAAAGAAACTGTCTACCTTTCGGAGCTCAAAAGAGCATTATAGGAAAATCAGAAAAATATTCAAACAAACCAAATGAAGACGGATAAACCGCTTATTTGGAATCGTTCAGGCGGCTCCGCCGCCTGAATGCGGTGCTGACTTCGTCCAGCCCCTTGTCCCGTCGCCTCTGGCGCCTGAACAAGGAACTGGACCGGTCACTGCACACCGATCAATCAGACTGCGTCTGCTTGATCGGCGCACAGCGCGGGTCAGCACCGCATTACCAGGACACCGGGCGCGGGATGGACAATCGATAGATAAATTTGTGAGCTAAATAATCCATTTTTTTTTATGAATGATGACAAATTATCAAGAGAATGCTTTCAATGGTTTACAGAAATTTAAATGTCCGGTTTCAAAGCATCGTATTTTTAAACTTTGGGAAGTTTTCTGATTCTTCATTCACTATTCTTTGAAATTCAGCCATTGCCCTTGTTTTGATGGCATTTTTTGGTTTAATAAAATTAATACCCAGATTCCCTTCATCTTTTGGCAGTTTATAAAATCGGAGTTTTTCATTGTAATTTAACCGATGAATCAAGGATACAGGAAACAATGTTACTCCCAAACCTGCAGATACACATCCCAGGATACCTTCATGGGATCCGAATTCCATTATTTTAAATGAATGAATACCTTTTTTATTAAACCATTTCTTAAGGATACGTCTGTAGGTACAGCCTTCTGGAAATACGATCAAAGTCGGATGTGACATCGTTTTTGGCGGTTTTGCATTTATACCTGAAACAACAACCAATTCTTCATTAAATACAGGTATCTGCTCAAGCACCGGGTTTTTAGTTGACGCTTCCACAAAAGCGGCATCCAATTGATAATCAGCAACCATGGTTTTGAGTTGAGTGTCAGTACCTGTTTGAATGGTTAAGTCAACACCAGGGTATTCACTGTGAAAACAGGTGAGTAACCGCGGCAAACGGACTGCGGCAATCGTCTCCAATGAGCCGATATGTAGAGGACCTTTCAAAGCTCCAGTTTCTTGTACCGCCTTTCTTGCATCTTCAAAAAGCACAAGGGCCTTTTTCGCATACACCATGAGAACCTTGCCTGGCGGGGTTAATTCCATTCCTCTTTGTTTTCTGTAAAACAATTGTACTCCCAAATCGTTCTCCAGTTGTTTTATTCTGGCTGTAACATTTGACTGGACGCAATTGAGTTTCTTAGAGGCCTTTGAAACTGCCCCCTCAACTCCTGTGGTATAAAAAATTCTTAAACTTGCCAAATCCATTGTTTGATGTCCTTGGTATCATTATTTATGAAATAATTATTCATTATTAT
>Ga0070728_10004907_pt1 | contig 13516 bp, 9 predicted proteins | sample tdDd471_FD_66723 | JGI IMG/M metagenome (GOLD analysis project Ga0070728, IMG submission 66723) | Marine sediment microbial communities from the Atlantic coast under amendment with organic carbon and nitrate - tdDd47.1 | ecosystem: Environmental > Aquatic > Marine > Coastal > Sediment | place...
CCCCGGCCCTACCCGTCAGACGCCCGACCGTGGCAGCCATAAAGGCGGCGGCCTGCTCGTGCCGGGTGATGACGACTTCAATATTGCTGGTGCGCAGGGATTCCAGCAGGTCAAGGTTTTCCTCGCCGGGAAGAGCGAACACATACTGCACGCCCTCTTCCTCAAGTTGTCGTACAAAGGCATCGGAGGCTTTCATCTCAGCCCTCCTGCACCACCACGGTTTTAATATTCACAAATTCGTGCAGACCCCAGTGGGAAAGCTCCCTGCCTACACCGGATTTTTTGATGCCGCCAAAGGGCAAACGAGGATCGCTTTTCACCATGTCGTTGATGGCCACAAAACCGCTGTCTATGGAGGCTGCAAGTTTTTCCGCAAGCTCAAGATCACGGGTCCACAGGGCCGCCCCAAGGCCGAACTCCGTGGCATTGGCCTGTTGCAACGCCTCTTCAAGGGTATCCACCACAATCATGGCGGCAATGGGACCGAACACCTCCTGCTGCACCACCCGCATATCCGGGGTTGTGTTGGCCACCAGGGCTGGCAGCACAAAATACCCCCGATCATCCCAGCTGTGAGGCTGGTAAATCTCTCCGCCCCGCTTGCGGGCGTCCTCAAGCTGCTCGTTGAGTTCCTTCATAAAGGATTTTCCTGCCACGGGTCCGATGTCTGTCTGCAGGTCCATGGGATCGCCCACCTTCAGAGCTTCCAGCCGGGTTACCAGCGCATCCCGGAAGGCTTCCGCCACCGGGCGCATGACAATAAAGCGCTTGGCGGCGATACAGCTTTGCCCGGCGTTGATCATGCGGGAGGCAATGGCCATGTGTGCAGCCTTTTCGATATCGGCATCTTCCAGCACGATAAAGGGATCGCTGCCCCCCAGTTCCAGCACCATGGGTTTCAGGTTGGCTCCGGCGATTTCGCCCACCTTCATACCCGCCGCCGTGCTGCCGGTAAGGGATATGGCGTCCACCATGTCGTTTTTCACCAGCCGCATGGCTCCCGCAGGCGGCACCAGCAGCGTGGTAAAGGTGTGAATGGGCAGACCACCCTTGCGGAAGATTTCCTCGATGGCAAGGGCGCACAAGGGCACGTTGGAGGCGTGTTTCAGCATACAGACATTGCCGGATACAATGGCGGGAACCGCGGCGCGGAACACCTGCCACATGGGAAAGTTCCAGGGCATAATCGCCAGCACGATGCCCAAAGGATCGTAGCGGACATAACTTTTTTGCGCCCCGGTATCAATTTCCTCGGGATGCAGAAATGCTTCAGCGTGCTCTACATAGTAGTCACAGAGCCATGCGCATTTTTCCACTTCTGCCAGGGCCTCCCGGATGGGCTTGCCCATTTCCATGGTCATCAGTTCGGCGTAATGCTGCGCATTGTTCCGCAGTACATCGGCGGTGGACCGCATATAATCCAGACGCTGATGCAGGGGCACCAGCCGCCAGCGCTCGAAACGCTTCCGGGCGTCCCGTACCGCCTCGTCCACCTGTCCGTCGGTCATGACATCGACAACGCGGTTGATATCCCCGGTATATGGATTTATGGATTTCATAGTGCCGGTCATGGGATTCTCCTTTTCGGTCCGTAGTTTGCCGCCCGGTCAACCCGATGGTCGCCGGACATGTCGTCTGTAAAGGACAACTGCGCTACTACATACAGGGAGCAGAACCCAATTTATACGATGGAAAATCCCAGCAATCTCCGGATATAAGCGTACTCCTCCGATATCCAGAAACGCAGCAGATCCGCCTTCTGGTCCTGCACCCACTGCTCACCCTCACCCTGGCCATAGGCCTCCACCCATCCCATGGCACAGGAAAGGTCGTTACACACTATCAATCCGGCGCGGTTCGCCGTGAAAAATATGGAACGGTACCACTGCCCGAAATCAAAGGAATCCTGCAAGGCCACAAAGCGCTCCACGTATTTTTCCAATACGGGACGCTGTTTACGGGGCAGGCCCCGGGCAATGTTTTTACGCATGGACGCCAGCATATCCTCATCGGTGCCGGGGCGATACTGATCGTCGATGACCGTCACCGCAGCTTCCAGCCAGGCCCGTAGTTTGTCGGCGCGGTAGACCGTGGCCAGCACATGACTGGGTCGCGCCAGCGTGGCGGCCCTGCCGATATGGAACAACAAATCCTGCTGGGGATAATTTTCAAAGGCATTGGTGGGAATCACAATGGTGCCGGGATACACCGGGGCCACGCTGATGCGTTCCCCCTGCCCGCTTTGCAGATATACCTTTGGCAGCGGCGCATCAATAATACTGTTGACATAACCCACGGTGCTGCAAAAATTCAGCGATTCCGTCAGAGGCAGATGATCGTGCTTGTGCAGGCCAGCCTTTTTGGGGTGGGACAATACGATATTGTCCACATGATGATACAGCACACTGCAAATCTGCCCGGCCTCGCTACGTCCCTGTTCCGGGGTCACGGCTCCGTGCCATAACTCCGGACCGAGAATGTCCATTGCCTCCACCGCTTCATCCGGGGACTGCTGATTGAAAAACTCCCGGGCCGTGGCATCTCCGCCATGGAGATAATGCAGGGCTGCGGTATGCACAAAAGCCTTGTCAAACTGCTCAAGATTGTAGTTCAGCTCAAAAAGCCGCTGATAGGGCTCGGGATCGAAAGGATTGCTGCGCACCGCATCCTCAAAGGCCACCATGGCATGAGGCCAGTGCTCCCGGTCCGCAAGGTACAGGGCACCGCGCTGCATATGGTAATCAGCAGCGGCGGCATGATCCATATCCGCCAAAAGCCGCAGAGCCTCGGCGGCCTGATCCGTCATGCCTGCACTGCGATACATGTCCAGAAGTTTTTTAAGGAGAATGATTTTGCCCGGGGTATCGTTACCAGGCAGACGGGCAAGCTGCCGCCGGTACACATCGTCAAGACGCTCCCAGGCTTTGGCTTCCGTCAGCAGATTTTCCATAATGGCCAGGGGCACCACATTTCCGCTGTCCGCATCCAGTACCCGGTTATAGGCATCAATACAGGCCAGAGGATCACTGCCGTGCTGCCGTATGGCATCGCCAAGTTCCATGGCGCTTTCGGCATCCCCGGTCAACTCATACAGGCGGCTCAGGGCATCAATATGCCCATCCCACTGCTTTTGTTCGCCATACACCTGCGCCAGCTCCCGCAGCAACTGGGGATTCTCCCTGTCCTTTTGAAGCATGGCTTCAAGGTCACCGATGGTACGACCGGCATCAACCTGTTTCGGCTCGGACATCGTAAACTCCTCACATACCTGTAACTTACCCGCATGGGGTCCTTCCATAGAGTTTAATCACGATGTGGGGGGGCTGTCAATTACCCTGAAGCCTGTAGCATATTTTTCAGTGATATCACTATCTCCGGTTTCGCGGTCCCACAGGATGCGGTGAGTCCCCTTGACCACACCCGCAGCAACGTGGTAGTAACAGGTCACTGACCGCGGTTTTAACCGCCAGAACAAAGGGATCACACATGACGGTGCAACAACCCGCCGAAATCCGCTGCTCGGTATGCGGCAAATCATTTCAGCCCCGGTTCCGCTATCAGGTGCAGGAACTGAAACAACAGCGACGTTTTTACTGCTCGCAGTTATGTATGCTCAACGATGTAAATACACAGCCGACCCAAACCTGCTCCACCTGCGGCAAACAGTTTACCCCGGAATTTGCCTTTCAGGTTGCTATTGTCAAAGGCGAGGCCCGATACTACTGCTCCGATGCCTGTCGCGCCCCCTCCCAAATGGCTGACATGAAGCGCACGCGGGGCACCCGCCGTATTGCGGTGCTGAACCAAAAGGGCGGCACCGGCAAAACCAGCACTGCTGTCAATGTAGCCGCCGCCTTTGCGGCCCGGGGTCATTCTACTCTGCTGGTGGATATGGACCCCCAGGGCAACGTGGGCGTAAGTCTTGGCATCCACGGCACCGACGCTGCCTATAATCTGATGCTGGGCACCCAAAAACTCAACGATCTGGCGGTGCCCATCCGTTCCGATCTGGAAGTAGTGCCTTCCAGCGACACTCTGGCCCAGGCGGATATCGATCTGGTGCCTTTGGAAAAACGGGAATTCAAGCTGCGGGAACGCCTGCGCTCTTTGGATAACGACTTTGATTTTGTTATTCTGGACTGCGCCCCCAGCCTGTCGCTGCTGAACAAAAACACCCTGCTGTACGCAGAGGAAGTGGTTATCCCTGTAAGTTGCGATTATCTGTCGCTGGTTGGTGTCAAGCAGGTGCTTAAAACCCTGGACAACATCAATAAGCAGTTTAACCACCGGGTGAAGGTTGCCGGGGTTATTCCCACCTTTTTCGACACCCGTACCAATATCAGCCACGAGGTGATTCGCAACCTGCAAAACCGCTTCAAGGATGCAGTATTGCCGCCGGTGCGCATCAACACCCGTATCAAGGAAGCCCCGATTTACAAACAGACGATCTTCGAATACGCGCCGGACAGCAATGGCGCCGAGGATTACCTGGCCATTGCCGGAGCGCTGTTAAGCCGCTAAGGGCTTATTTGAAGGCTTTCATGGCTGTGGGCTTAACTTCTGTGCCAAGCATGGATTGCAGCATACGGGCATACCCCTTAGGCAACCTGCCCCGCCCTTTGGTTTCGGCGATAAGGCACAGGGTTGTATCTCCGCTGTGAATCCGCGCAATATCAATGACCGGGCCACGGACACGACGCCCCTTTTTACGGGCAAAGCGCAGCAGACCCCAGCTGTCATCTTCACCAAAGGCAGCCGTCACCACCGGGCCGGTGGAAAACAGCGCCTTCAGGCGGGTCAACTCATCCTCAAACCACGATTCCATATCCACTTTTGCGGTTTGCTCCGGCGGTGCATCGCTGCGCCGCGATGCGGAAATCCATATGCTGACATCCTCAACACGGGCGTCATCACCGGCCACCACCTGCTTCATGGGCTGCAAATGCATGGCAAAGGGAGGCCGGGTTTCGCAACCGGCCATGGCAAACCACTGGGCCACTTTTCCGCCTGCCTTTTGGCGCAGGGGGGCAAAGGAAGCGGGAATTCGCAGGGTGCGGTTAGCGGCGGCAATGGGCAGTGCGCCGTCGTGGGCATAGCCGGGCATCCATTTGATGCTGCGGGAAATAAAGGCCATGTGGTCCAGCAGTTCCAGATCATCACCCTTGCCCGCAAGACCGGTTATCAGCACTGCGGAGGTGTTACCCATATGCAGCCACAGTTGCAAATCCGCAAGCTTGTCACCCATGGGAATGCCCACCAGACGACCTGCGGCATAGTCCTTGGGTTTGCCGGTATAGGTTACCTTCAACTGGGCAGGGCTGAGGTTCTGCGCCTGTAAATCCGGGCGCATGCGCTCTATGAGCCGCCACAGGGTTTTGGAGGAATCTTTGGCCATATCCGCCAGGGCAACCCGATGGTTATGCAGGGCCGTCACCGTCATCCGGGGAATTGTGGTGCCGGCGCCATCAGGGGAGATCACAAAACGTTCCAGCTCCGCGTCACCGGTAGCCGGGGTGTCTGCGGTTTTCCAGGTCTGGGTATTGATAACAAACACGCCCCGGTCACTGCGCAGATAATTGACCTCCGGTTTTGGAGGAGGTGGCGGAGTTTCCTGCTTTTTCACCACCGGAGTCGCAGGCTTTTGCACCGGCTGCAAAGCCGAATCGGTTGAACCGCACTGCCCGCATCCCGCCATCATTGCAAACATACCCGCTATACAGATTACACCCACAATACGCTTCATGATTCGCACCTTTATGTAATTGTCTCAGGGAACCGGCGGCAAAGAAAGGCCGGGTTTGCCCCAGAGTTTTGACAGGGATTTCCACAGGACCACTCCGGTTTCCCTGCCCATGGAGACTGTTATTTCATAGTTGTACAATTCGTCATCAAACTCCTGAGGGAGCATGATATAGCCCAGCTCATCGCCACCAAGACCAAAGAGCATGTTGTGTTTTGCGCCCATGAGCTGCCGTTTCATGCCAAAGCCCAAAGAGGGGAAAAATTCACCGGGGACCGTTCCCATGGCAAGGGGGCCGATGTTGATGGCATGCAGTTCGGTGCGCAGATAGGTTTTGCCGTCGTTGTTATGGGTATAAACCGGACGGTGGAAAATACCTTCGGTAACCATGCGTAAAAAACGCCAGTTGTTCACCGCAATATCCACCTCGCCAAAATGGTGATTGAGTTCTGTGGAAGTTATGCGCTCGCCCTTTGAAACCAGCGCATCCATGGCCGCATCGGCTACCGCGTACCCGGCGCTTTTTGCTACCTTTTTGCGGAAGGGCACCGGCAGGTTTTTGCGCTCGAAATCGATGATGGCGGTCACCAGTCCCCCCAAAGCACCGTTGGTATACACCGCCACACCGCCGCCGGACTGCTCTACCCGCTCGTACACATAATAGGGAAAATCAGCGGAAATCTCGGAGTTTGCCGCTCCCAGAAACTCTGCGTGGCAGTTCCAGTTGATCAGGGTGGAAATGGGAGCGCCTTTCATATCCTGAGCCATCAGGGCGGTGACATCGCTGTCCCATACCCCGGGACGATGCCAGTTATCGCAATACCCTGCGGGGCCTTCGGCGGTGGCAACGGTAAGCTGTGCCGGAACCGCGGTGCGCTGTGCCTGCAAGATACCCTCGGCAAGACTGCGATGGGCACGCTGCATATAGCCTTCATCCCGCCCGTTTTCTACGGGAATCATATAAAATATGGCCCGGCCCCACATGCCCATGACGTCGGGACCGGCATGGTTATGAATGGACATCATAACGACTTCGGTGCCGTATTTACGGGTAAGCCGCGCCCGGACCGCATCAATATCCGTGCGCATAAGACCCACATAATCCAGGGACACAATGGCAACGGCATTTTGGCCGTTATCAAGGTACAGCACCCTGCCGGTAATGGGGGTATGAATACCGGTTGAACGCTTATTGGGCATGTATCCGGCAACCCATACACCGGTTTCCCGCACCGGTGTCAGGTCCACCACCGCAGCTCCCACGATCAATCCGGGGTGTTTTTCCGCCTTGCGAAGATCCCTGAAGTTATCATAGGCAGACACCTTGATTTCCGGCACCATGCCCGGAGGATTGACGCCGGTAACAGCGTGGTAACCGCAACCGGCTACAAGCACGGACAACATACTTCCCAGTACAACGGCAGCAAGGCGTTTCATACTATCATTACTCCGGTATTCAACGGGTTTGTCTATATGTCATAAGAGTATACCGAAACCGCGCTGCATAACAACCTATATTCCCTAAATCCACGGGTTATGCAACGAAAAACGCCGCCCCCGTAAAGGGAGCGGCGTTCATTATATCGCGTTGATGGCGATTACTCGTCACAGCTAATGTCTTCGGGTTTGGGAGGATCTGCGAAAGCGGCTTCGATCAGGCTCTCGTGCAGACAGCCGGTTTTACCTCTGTACAGGGGCTCAACGCAGGCTTCATATTCGCTCCAGTCGCCAAAGAGTTCGTCGGGCTCAAAGCATTTGTAGCCTTCATCCACGCGACAGTCGTCATCGGAAACGCAGGGAACCAGGCAGATGCCCTGGTTGATCATGCCGGTCCAGGGAGCCAGGCTGATCCACACGCCATTGGGATCGCAGAGGCATTGTTTGAACTCAGCAATCATCAGGGCGGTGCAATAGCCACCAGGCATCTCGGAACCGTCAACCAGAGGCGCCAGGGTGTCGGTGGTCAGGCAGAAGTTGGACAGGCATTCTTCATCTTCTTCACAGGGTTCGCCAACAACCTTGGTGGTGTCGTCGGGGTTGGCCCACTGACAGGCCTGGGTGGTACCATCGGTGGTGTCGCCATCAACCTGTTCGGTGTCGCCATCGGTGACATCGCCATCGGCGGTATCATCACCGTCATCGCCACAGGCTACGACGAACAGAGTCATGGCAAAGATCATGAACAGTGCCAGCAGTGTACGTTTCTTCATTTGGAAAATCCTCCTACATACTGTTAAGTTCCGGTTCACCTTAAAAAAGACAGTTACTCAAACTATCTGAACATTCCTGTTTTATCAGGGATATTGAACACTTCCGCTATATGTTGCCACACAGTGTCCAATAATATTAAGTCAATGTATACCAAGCACGCCCTGCTGTCAATAATTATGGGATCAGCGCAACCGCCTCGATTTCCACATCAACATCCTTGGGCAGGCGGGCCACTTCCACCGCTGCGCGGGCCGGGGGCAGTTCCGTGAAATAGGTGCCGTAGACTTCGTTCATAGCCCCGAAATCATTCATGCTTTTAAGGAATACATTGGTTTTCACCACATCCTTCAGGCTGCATCCGGCGGCTTCCAGCACTGCGGTGAGATTATCCAGCACCTGTTTGGTTTGTTCCGCCACACCGCCTTCAACCAGTTCCATGGTGACGGGGTCCAGAGGAATCTGCCCGGAACAAAACACCAGATTACCGGCTTTGACTGCCTGGCTGTAGGGTCCAATGGCTGCGGGGGCCTTATCGGTATGAACAATTTCTCTGCCACTCATGCCTGTACTCCTTTATTGTTTACGTCTGCGAATCGCCAGCCCCAGCAGTGCCGCCAGAGCCCACATAATAGATATACCGCCGGAGCATCCTTCCCGTTCCAGTGTCGGAGGATCAACCGGCGTGGTGTCGGTAGTATCTGTTGACTCGGCATCCTCCACAGTATCCTGTGAGGCATCGCCGTCAACCATATCGCTGTCCCCGTCTACCATGGCTTCGGTAACGGTAAAGGCATCGGGGAACACCGCCCATTCACCGCCGTCTTGCTCTGCGTCAAGCACCATGACGGCATAATCGCCCGGCTGTACCGCCGCATCAACCTGAACATCATTCAGCACCACCAGCTCTTCATTCCAGCGCCGAAGACTTTGATAGGTAATGCCCGGATGACCAAAGCGGAAGGTGGCGAATTCCGGCAAATGAGTACCATTGACCGAAACCTGCACAATGCTTTCACCGGCGGCCAGAGTATTCGGCTGCAAATCGTTTATAACGGGCAGCGGATGACATATGTCACGCTCGCAGCGGACATTATCGGAACCATGATAGGCTTCATCCTGATGCAGGCCGATTTCAAAGGGACCGCGATACAGCTCAGTCTCGCCTTCGGTAATCACAAGTTCCAGCTTCAGAATTTCGCCGCAGATGCCTTCCCCTGCAATATTCTTAAGGGTAATGGGAATCGCCACCCGGGTGCCGGTTTTACCAAGCACCGACCCAATGGCAAATTCCGTGCCATCGGGGAACTCCAGCAGGGATGCCGGCACTGTGCTGTTTTCGGTTACCGCTACGCGCACGGTCACCGCTTCGCTGGTGCCACCGGCCCGGTTGCCAATACCCACATACAGGGTTGCGGTTTCGCTGACATCAAGAAAACGGTCGTCATCACAGCCATCGGTCAGCCAGGCATCCTTAAACACCACATCGGACAACAAACGACCATCGTCATTCAAATCACCGGTGGCGATAAGGGCATAGCCCTGACGGGGATCGGGACCGGGATTAAGCTGTTCCTCAATACCGGGGACGCTGGCGCCAAATACCTCGATACGCCAGTCTCCCACGACGGGATTTTGAATGTACACGTTTTCCATGGGGTTGATGGCATCATAGGCAGTACCTTCGTTCACCGGCGCAGACCAGCCCTGACGCATACCCAGGTTACCCATGTATACATCGCCATTGGCCGACGTCACTTTAAGGTCAATATTGTTAACCAGTGAAGCACCGGACCCCGGAGAACCCGGTGCATCGCTATAGGCCAGGGATATCTTGAGGGGGTAGTCGCTGCTGACCACACTGATGGTATACTGATGGCTTTCACCGGTCTTCAGGCCATCGGCGCTGTCATTGCCAATATCTGCAAGCACCTTCAGATCCCGGCGGTCTCCCTTGAGATACAGGGTATCGTCCAGGGCCACACGACCCCAGCCCTGCATGGTGGAAGGACGGGCGTCAATGGGGAACAGGCGTTCCGACTGACCATAACCAATAACAATGACGTCACCGGTCATCTGCCGGGCGGAGTTCAATAAAACAGCCTTAACCAACGCACCGGTGGGAATTACGGCGTCTTCTTCCACTGCCTTGCCGGAGGGATAAAACCCGTCGGTAAAGTATTGCCGTACCAGCAGGGCCATGCCCGCCACCAGCGGCGAAGAGAAACTGGTACCGCCGGTAAAGGCAATATCGCAGTTATCGTTGCCCGGATCGGTTAAAGAAATACAGGCGGGTTGACCATAGCGGTCTTCCAGCCCCTCCAGAGGCTCGCATTCGCTTTCAACGGCGCTGCGCACAATACCCGGGGCCACCACATCGGGCTTCAGACGACCGTCGTCTGTGGGACCACGACTGCTAAAGGAAACCATGTCATCTCCCCGGGAAAGAGTGCTCCAGCCCGGAAAACTGGCCCCCACAACCACGGTACTTTTGGCTGTGGAACCTTCGCCGCCAAGGGTACCGGCATCAGGACCGGAATTGCCCGAAGCAAAGACCACCAGATAATCGTTATTGGCCCACATGGCGTAATCGATCTGGCGGCTGTCATCATCGTAATTGTTATAGGAACCATAGTCGGAATCCAGACCATAGCTGTCATTATGCACCGCAGCGCCGCTGCCAATGGCCTGCTTGTGCATATTTACCTGACTGATGGTGTACAGTCCCCACATTTCACCAAGCCAGTTGGACACATCCTGGAACACCACCTGTGCTCCGGGAGCCATGCCGTCTTCTTTGTCCAGCCCCGGATCATCCCGGGTGGCCAGATGGTCATAGTTGTCACCAACAGAGCAGCCGGTGGTCATGGTGCCATGAAAATATCCGCTTTGCTCGTCATAGGCCTGAGAGCGGGGGAAGGTATAATAGGCAATGACTTTATTGTCCGGGTTGGTCACGCTGACCGCCGGGGGAATCGCATCGTTTTCAAAGGTCTGAGCCTCGGCTTCGGGACCATAGCGGAACTGACAGGCGTCGGTATCCAGACCGCTGTCCGCTGCTGCATAAATCTGCCCGATACCGGTTATGCCAGCATCAAACAGCGGCGTGGTTTGCAAATCCGCGGTACCGGACTGCAGCAACCACACAGAGGCGCTGTTGTGCGGCGTGGGCATGGGGAAAAATTCAAGTTTCGCCACGGCTTCCACCCGGGAAAGCGCCGCCATGGCAGCTTCAAAACGATCTGCCCGCAGGGCAATGACGCCACTGCCGCCAATCTCCGCATCGGAAAGATGGTATACCTGCACATCTGCATCAACCATATGCAGCAGGGTTTCCAGCCGGGCGGCTTCCATATGCTTAAACAGGCTGATTTTTACCGGGATCATGTCCATGGCAGGATGGGATTTAATCCGCTGCTGCATGGCAGGGGAAATCCGCAGATCCGCCGGAACATGCTCGGTAAACCGTACATCATCCCACCGGGATATGGCTGTAAGCGCAGCATTGTCCGCAGAAACCAGATAGGCATTGTTGGGCCAGTAACCTACAATAGTGGCACCGGCTTCCTGCAATCTGGCGCGTTGGACCGCGCCGGGGACCACGCTAAACTGCACAACGGAAACAGCTTTGATACCGTTGAGGCTTTGGATTTCCAGTTTAACCGTATCGCTGAGCTGCGCCCGGGGTTGCCATTGTGCCTGTGGCAGACCCTGCTTTGCCGGGTCCACAATGCCGTGATCCAGCACCAGCAGCGCAGGGTTCCGACGAAGGTCAGAGTGTTGCCGGATGATACTGTCCATGGACTCGGGGACATGCGTACCATAGCTGTCGGCATAGCGCCGGGTGCCTGCGGCCTGCAAGACCGAGGTTTCATCCACATGCTGAACCCGGGGGCTCATGCCCGGACTGTGGATCTCCTCTTCGGGAAGATCCGACATACCAAACAGGGTAGCGGCTGCTGCAACGACCACTGCAACAACGGTAGTCCAGACGGGACGGACTTTGTATGAAGAAACATGCAATCTATTCATGATAACATCCGTTTGCGGTAAGGGTTACGGAAGTCGCCGCTTCCGGTATTACAGCTTAATCCACCCATGATTGAGGGTCAACCGCAGACTGCTAATTTTCCTGCGGATATTGGCACCCCGTTTTTATGTAAGATTGTCAATAATCGAATATCTGGAGCTATTCAAGATCCCAGGTTGCTACATCCACAAAGTCAAACTGGTGCCTGAAATCAACGTAGGGAACCTCCACCGCCTCGTAGTAATCAAAGCGAATCTCAACTTTGGTCAGGGTCCGTATCACCCCTACCCGGTATTTGAGGTCTGTGACCCCCAGCATGGATTTCCGGATTTTTTCGTCGATGCCGTCTTCCTTCAGCAGTTTGACGAAATAGGCCGCCACCTTGTCGTTATTCCGTTCCACCACCGCATAATGCGCCGTATCCTCAAGATATCCCTGCACCTTGTAATGGCGGAAATATACGGGCACCACGCTCCCAATGGCCGCCAGAATGGCCACAACAAGAAGAACGGAGACAATGCGTTTCATGGCAACAGCCTTTCACCATACAAAAAAAGGATAACCGCCGCTAACGACGATTATCCTTAGTATATTGCACAATGTATGAGCAGGGTCAATCAATTGTCAGGCATTTACCGATATCGTTGCAATACTCGTTTTCGGCGCAATCCTGATCGCTGATGCAATCCTGAACACACAGATGGTTTTCCATATCGCAGTAGAAACCGCCGGGGCAATCCACATCTGCGTTACAGGTGCCCTCGGCAAGGTCTTCATCACCCGGGGGCAGCAGTTCGCAAACATTGTCGATACATTTGGGCTGCAAGCCCTGACATCCGGCATCTTCGCATACCTGGGTATCCATGACGCACTGGTCGCCTTCCATGACATACCGCTGGAAATTCGGGCGGGTCTCGGCAGGTCCAATGGCCTGGCATTCACAGAAGTTGCTGCTAAAGATAACGCCGCATTCGCTGTCATTGGCGCATCCGCGCTCCAAGGGCGGCAGCGGTCCGCAATATCCCGGCGGGACATCGTATTCTTCGTCCTGCTCGGCATCTCCATCAGCCACGCAGCGACCGCGCTCGTCACAGATCTGACCGGGGTCACACTGGCCGATTTCCTCGCCACACAGACGACCGCAGATACCGGTGCCCAGGCAATGCATATCCGCAGGGCAGGCCACGTCATCCTGACAGTTGATGATGTCGGATTCAGTCTGATCTTCATCAGCCTGAGGCGGAATACATCGTCCCTGAGGACTGCAAACATCAGTGCCGTTGGTGCAATCTTCGTTATTTACGCAATCCCGGGTGCAGGCACGTTCCGCGTTGCAGTACGTACCACTGGGGCAATCCGTATCCTCCATGCAAAGGGCTTCTTCGTCACCGGGGGCCACGCATTTGCTGCGTTCATTGCAGGTATACCCGTCAGGACACTGCTCGTTTCCAGTGCACTCCATGCCACAGATATTTGCGCCGGTGCAATAGAGATTTGCAGGGCAGTCTTCATCCGCAGTACAGTTTATGGGGTCTTCG
>Ga0070728_10004908_pt1 | contig 13514 bp, 12 predicted proteins | sample tdDd471_FD_66723 | JGI IMG/M metagenome (GOLD analysis project Ga0070728, IMG submission 66723) | Marine sediment microbial communities from the Atlantic coast under amendment with organic carbon and nitrate - tdDd47.1 | ecosystem: Environmental > Aquatic > Marine > Coastal > Sediment | place...
TCGAAGGCGATTTAAGCGATCGCGCAGCGCTGGACGCAGCCCTCGAAGGCGTCGACAAAGCGTTTCTCGTTATGCCGAATGTTGAAGAACAGGAGGAACTGGAAAAGCAGTTCGTTGATGCCTGCGCCGACAAGGGAGCACAAGTTATCTACCTGTCGTCCATGGAATCAGTGCCGGGCTGCACGACTACGGTCACCAAAATGCACGTCAATGTAGAGGATTACATTCGCGAAAAAGGTGTGCCCTATACGATGATCCGGCCGACATTCTTTATGCAGCTGTTCGTCGGGTCCGCGCCAAGAATCAAGGAAACCGGCAATATTGTTATGCCGACCGGTGACGGCAACGTTGCGGCAACCGACTTGCGTGATGTCGGTGAAGTCATTGCCAAAATTCTTACTGAAGACGGTCATGAGGGTAAAAGCTATGACCTGTCAGGCCCCGAGCTGTTCACCATCGGTGAAGTAGCCAACCGCTTCACGCAGGTACTCGGGCGGGAGTACAAGCACGTCAGCCCCCCTATGGATGCTTATGCCGATGTTCTCCGTAAAGTCGGCTTTCCGGAATGGCGAGTCGAAGCCGTTACCGGCGAGCTCGGTGGAATAGCAGCAGGCATGATTACCCATAAAGCTGACGGGCAAATGACTAAACTGCTGGGGCGGCCTCCCCGCTCCATAGACGAGTTCGTCGGCGACCATAAGGACTTGTTCGCTTAGCCGGTAACAAGCTTTAAAAAAGGCCGCAGATGCGGCCTTTTTTTATGGGCGGGTTTATTGGGCGAAATAGATGGCGGCTACTTCTCCCGGCGGATCAGCCAGTAGCCAATAATGACCAGCGCCACCAAGGTGATCATCATATTAAAGCTCATGAATACCGCTGGAGAGATCGCCAGCGCGATGTTGCGGGCAATGTTCACAAAGGTATGCCAGAACACGGCCGTCAGAATACTGCGGGTCTTGTCCCATAACAGCGTAAACCAGATGGTCGCAGACAATATGCCTATACCGAACAGCACGAACTGCAGCGGCCCGAAACCGGGGCGTGACAAGAACTGCGGCAAATGCCAGCACAACCAGATTGGAAACAACGCCAGCGACGCCACCAGCGGCCCGTAGCGGCTGCGCAATACGGGAGTTGCGATACCCCGCCAACCGGGCTCTTCGCCCAAGCCCTGCACAAGCCCGCCCACGATGATGAGCTTCACGAGTCCCGCCACCGTCAGCAGCTGCAATACACCTTCTCCCGCAAAGTCAGGCCAGGTATCGCCGCGCAACCGGAACATTACAAGTGCGATGAGCAGCAGGACGAACGGACTCAGCACCGAGAACGCCAACCAGAACGAGCCGACACGCCAGCGCTTCAGACCGTCAAAAATCCAGCGGACGCCGGCGGCGCCGCAATAGTAACGCGCGACGATCAATGCGGCCGCAAAAGGCCCGAAGGCCGCAACAATCTCGAGGCTGTGGGGCAACTTAACAGGGATAACGCCCATCACCGACAGCAGCAACGGCACACTGAACGACCAGCTGATCAGATACGTAAGCAGGAAAAAAGGTAGCAGCGGAATCGCCGGCGGGGTTAGCGATGCAGTCGCAGAATTGTTGGTGCTGTCCGTCATAGTGAAACTCCGGATACTGTCGGGAGCACTAAGCTCCGGGGCGTGGTGGCATCTTCACGTCGGATTCGACAAAGCCTTTCAGCGCCGACATGCGTTCGCGCCAAGCGGCGACGTTGGGGTGGCCCGAGTAATCGAGCTTGTTGCCCAAACTGGTCATCAGGTAAGCAGCTATCGCAAAATCCGCGATCGACAGATCGCCGACAATATACTCACGACCAGCCAACTGCGTTTCCAGCACATCGAATAATGGCCCGATAACCGTCAGGTCTTTATCATCGCCGGTTTTAAAGCGGCCCATCTGAGGCATCAGATGGCAACTTTGCCAATGCAGCCAACGATCAACGTCGGCGCGGGCAGCCAGATCTGTCGGCAAGCTATTGGTGTCCGGAAACTTACCGGCCAGATACGCCAGAATCGCGTTCGACTCCCACAGCGCGAAATCATCGTCCTGCAGTACCGGGACTTTGCGCATCGGGTTCAGCGCAAAAAACTCGTCAGACTGCGTTTCCTTTCTTGCGAAGTTAACCTGATGAATCTCAACAGGCAGATCAAAGTGCTTGATAAACGCAATAACCTTGCGGTTATTCGGTGTAACTGCAAATGCATGGAGTAACATCCCGGCCTCCCGTAAAACCACACAACGTGTGCGATTACTTTAACCCTGAACCCGTATTCAGACTCAACACAATTAACTGGTAGCCGACGTACAGGCGATAGCAGCCTTAACAGCCGGTCATTCGATAAACTCGCCATCCCATTGCAGGGTCTGACCGGTTTGCTCGATCGTCAGAGTATCAACCACATTGATCATACCGGCGACACTGTCCTCAACCGGCACAGACGCCATCCGCGGGTTCGGTTTCTCGCCATGGGTGAGCACACGCCCGGGCAGCAGCGTTACAACCTTGACGCCCTGCCTCTCCCAACGCAATGCGATCTCTTTCTGAATCGCATCGAGTGCTGCTTTACTCGTCTTGTACAGCGAGAAGCCCGGCACCGGTATGCCTTTCTTGCCCTTACCGGTAGTCAGCGCAGCCATGGTTTTGTATTCGCTGGCTTTCACGTTGGGGTAGAACGCCTCGGACACTTTAAGGGGCCCCATCGCATTAATCCGGTAAAACCAGATGAACTCATCGTAATCAATGCTGCCAACCATCTGGCCCTTTTCCGGCCCCTTCATCAGGCCCGCATTATTCATCAGCACGTCGATGGGCTGATCCTTGTATTTTTCGGCGAGCTTATCAATGCCCTCATGATCAGTCAGGTCCAGATACTCAACCACCACATTGTCATTTGCAGCAGCGAGTTTATTCAGTTCCTCAGCTTTCTCCGGCTTACGGGTTGTTGCGATAACAAGCCAGCCTTTATCGGCATACTGCCGCACAAACTCCAGGCCGATACCGCGGTTCGCTCCCGTAATCAGCACAGCATTCTGCGCTTTGGCACCGTGTCCGCCGGCCGCTGCCATCTGCGGCACAAACAGCACCAACGTAATCATCAAATAACGAATAAACGAGTTCATTTCATGTCTCCTGAAACTCGGGCTACTCCCGGCCCTCAAAAACTTCAGCCCAGTAAGTATTGCCCTGCTCAAAGCGTGACGGCCAGCGGGCTCCTACCCGGGGATTAAACATGACCACCAGAGCGAAACACTCGTCCAGATTTTCATCCACACCGGCAACACCCGAGAAGCTGTAACACATCGTATCATCCTTGCCCGCACTGCCTGTTGTACGCCAACTGCCGGTAACGCCCTCCGGGCTATCAATCGTGCCGTCGGTTTGGAAGCGCGCGTTGACGATCACGACTTCGCCGTCGACCTTTATCTCGTAACGCATCGTGTTGTTGAACAGGAACGTCCAGTAATCCGGATGAGCATCACCTTCCAGAGGATGTGGCCGCCCTTCGATAAAGCTAACGTCTACCGAAAAGTCATAGTCCTTCACCGGCGAGAGCGTCTGCACCGTTTTGCCGAACTCAAAGTTCTTCGGCATCTTCGGCTGGATACAATGCAGCCACTCAACCGGGTGCAGCGCCATGCGTTGCATAGCGAAGCAGAAGTTGCGCTTATCGCGCAGACGCCAGATCCCTGTCAGACCACGGTTATTCCCTGTGATCGTGCCGTCTTCATTGAAGTACGCAACAAAACTGTAGGTACGGTCTTCATACGGCATGGTGAACTTGACGGTGTTCTCCATGTACAACGACCAGAACTCGGGCTTAGTGTCTTGCAGCCACGCGTCCAGCCCGCTGGCAGTGCTCTCCGCCTTGGCCTTCTCATCCCAGTCCACCGAGCCGCTGGCTCGCATCACATACGCCACCAATGGCACGACTTTGTCTGCCGGAATATCGACGGCAGGCATCGCATTGCCGGGGATAGTGGCTCCCGGGTTTTGCACATACTGTGCAAACAGTTCCGGAGTCCAGTCACGTCCGTCAGTTTTCAACGCATCGCTGTAGGTAAAGTCGGATTTAGTGCCCACCTTGCGCTTGAACAGCTGATACAAATTCGGGCCGGATATTCCCGCCTGTCCTTCAAGCAGGGTATGGCAAAACGCACAGTACTGTTCCCAGGTCTGCTGACCGGAAATCAAGTCCGCCTCTTTCAACACGGCTTCAGAAGTATCCTGAGCCAGCGCATTGCCTGCAAAAAGTATGGAAACAAGTAATGCACACCGGGCCTTTGCGAACATGGAACTATCCTCGTCGTTATCAGAACGGGAATTGTCACAAGGCAGCCGCCCAAATAACAACCAATCCATCCGACAGACTGCCAGATGGATTGGTTACCGGGCGCACAGGGGGTGCGCCGGCCGTCATACACTGTTATGTCGTTTGCTTGCGCAACATCGCCGCGGAACCCAGCGCTGACAGTAGCAGCCACAAGGCAGCCGGTACCGGCACGGGGCTGGGGCCCGCACCCGGGGTTGCAATACCTGCGGAGAAATCGGCGCGATTGTCATCGCTGTCAAACCCGTAAGCATTGCGTGACAGGCTCTCGCCGGCAGCTGCCAGCCAGGCAAACTGCCCCTCGCCCGCGTTAAAGGTGCCCGCGTCACCATATTGGAGCGCGTCGATCAACGTTTCGCCAAACCAAAGTTGGACAGCATCCGGGCCGTTTTGCCAGTCGACGTTGGCAATCCAGTCGGTGAGCGCAGCAAGTGTCGCATTAGCGGAAGTCGTCGCAATAACCAGAATCCCGTCATCAGGAATCACGACGCCGTCGAGCGCCAGTGTCCGATAAGTATCGCCGTTGCTACCGTTAACGCCTTTGAGCAACCAACCATCAAGCGATAGGCCCGGCGTGCCGCTTAGTTCGGTAAACACGTCATCGGCGTCGGAGCCGATACCGTCGTAAAGCACTTCGTGAATAGATACGGATGCCGACTGCGCCGTCGCAGAGCAGCCCAACAGTAGTACACATAGAAATTGTTTCACCTGACACCTCCTGTTTGCAGAAAGTGCCAAGGTAGAGCCCGCAGGCTCAGTATCGCAGCCCGGAATCTTGCGGCTTCAGGGACAAATACCCCGGCAACAAAAAACCCGGCAAAAGCCGGGTTTTTGTGACCGCCGAATTGTAGTTATAAATCGAGTTTCGGTTAAGTCTGTGCTGCTAATAAAGCCAGCGTGTTTCTTCCTCTGCATTGCCCGACTATTGCGGCTACGCTTTTTTTGGTTTGCTGCCCTAAGAACTCAGCAACCAGCGTTCATCTAAATGTGAACTGATTGATACTGTACCAACGTGTTTGGACCGGTTCCAGTTTTTTTCCTAATAAAATCAATTGTGTAAAAAACTGCGACGTTTTGCGCAGGCATTAAAAAAGCCCTGCAAGTACTTGTCTTGCAGGGCCTGAACCGGATGTCCCGGCCTTATTAAATGCCAGCGATTACTCGTCTTTGGCGGGCAATGGCGGTAATGGCTCGTTCTCCCGCGCGTAAACGCTGAAGCTCGAATCGTTCTTACTGCCCCAGGAACTCGACGGCGGCGCCTGGAAATAGTCCGGGAAACGCTCACGCGAAGCTGCTTTCAGGTCAGCCGGAATCTGCTCGACATCTTCCAGTTTGTTCATGAACGTGCGGAACACCAAAGAACCGCTCTCCTGCCCCATGCGCATCCACGGCAACCACGGGCCAACACGAGTCCACGTGCCGTCGAAGTAGGTGCTGGTGGTTTCCGGGTTTTCCAGATCGGCCAGATTGGCTGCACGCTGGAAGATTTCGGCAATACGCAGCACAGGCCCGGCTGATTCACGCGGCCATTCATCGACCTTTAACTCATTTGGAAAAGCGGTGTGCACTTCAAAGGTCGAGAAAACACGGTCGTTATGCGGCCAGACATCCCAGCCCAGTGGCAACGGTACTTCCATTAGATGACCGTCGAAATCCATCTCGATAGCGGCACCGAACTTCTGGCTAACGATCAAGTGAGCGTTAACCGTCATGTTATGAATCGGTTTCACGTCGCAGATCTCGCCGGTGTACGGGTTCTTCCACTTATCGATAATCTTGCCGGTCTTCGGGTCGGTGTAGAACGCCAACTCACGGTTGAAGACACGATAGGAGCCATCTTCCTGAGGCTCGATGCGGTTTACACCAAAACCCTGGATGCCGAACAGCGGCTTCAGAGGGCGATCGCGGCGGGTGTCGCCGAAGACCATACCGCCGAACCAGCCCGGCGTTTCGTTATTCGGGTTCAGGTCACCGGTCAGCTTAATAAAGGAGCGCAGGCTCTGTGCGGGGTCACCGAAGTCCAGAGTTTCGCGCGGTGGTGCCGCGGGTGCCGGAGCTTCTTTCGGGGCGCAGGCGCCAAGCATAGCGCCGCCGGTAACCAGGCCGCCTATACCCAACATCGACTGCAGTGCATCGCGACGGCTTTTCACGCCACCTTCCTGCTCGGGTTTCTCAAGATTTTTTGTCCAGTTGTCGTTCATTGTCCTCTCCTCACCAGGGACTGGTAATGATAACGGAGAAACTCCGCCCCATTCATAGTGCTAAAAAACATACCTTATATGAGCCTCTTTCAGGCCTCCTTGGCAGGCGGCTATTCTACAGAATCGGCGCCGATATCGGCCCAGCCCGTCGCCCGCAGATAGGCCTCGAGTCCGGTCAGGTTCGGATATCGGTCAATCACTGTCTGCAGACTGGACGCCGATGATTCATAACCGGTTTCCTCATACCAGCGGAACAAAGGCCGCAGCGGTTTGGGGAACATTTCCAGATACTCGTCCAGCGGCAAACGGGTGTAAGCGATGTTTGCGCCGGTCACCCGCCGGTAGGTGTCGACGTATTCTTCGACGGTCATCAGATCGGCGGCAATATTTGCACTGCTATTCAACCAGCGCTCCGGGTCATCAAAGGCCTCGCCAACGAAAAAGCCGATATCCGGTATCGATATAAAAACGACGATCCGCTCCGGTGCGCGTGAATCAAAAATACCCTTTTCCAGCGTGCGCTTTTGCTGACGATCAAAGTTCTCCATGAAAGCAACCGGCCGCAGCACCGTAAACGGTACACCGCTGTCCACCAGCGCCAACTCGACTTCGGTCTTGGCAGAACCCGCAACACCTTTGCCGGGCTCTGATGCCGCACCTGAGGTGTAAACCACGTGCTGAACGCCGGCCTTTTGTGCAGCAGCGATAACGTTCTTGCCTTCCTGCAGCTCGTTCATCGAGAAGCCGCTGTAGAAAAATACTTTATCGACACCGCTCATTGCTGCATCGAGCGATACAGGGTCACCATAGTCGCCCTGCACAATCTCGGTGCAACGCTCACGAATACGCTGCGCCTTCTTGCCTTCGGGTTTGCGCGTCATGCAGCGCACCGCGTAGCCCCGTTCGTTCAGTTGCTCAATAACGGCGTTGCCTTGCCGCCCGGTAGCACCTCCAACCAGCACGGTGGAATCCGCGTAAGCATTGGCATTCAGTAATAACACCGGCGCCAATGCCAGCATTCTGAACCATCTCATAGTGATTCTCCCGCCCTGGATATTGGTTGTACGCCGCAGATATATTGGTAGCACGGCTGTGATATAACTGTAGACCTTCCGTTTTCAGTACTCAATAAAGGTTTCTCACTATGGACCGGTTTTTTGCACGCGCTGTCGTGATGGGCGCCGCACTTGTCGTTATGCTGGCAGGCTGCAGTAACAATGAAGCACCACCTGAACTAAGCGAACTGCCTGAAATGCAGAGCGTGACAGGCACGGTAAGCTACCGCGAACGCATCATGCTGTCGCAGGGTGCAATGGTTAATGTCCAGCTGCTCGACGTCTCGCGTGCCGACATGCCGGCAACGCTACTCGCCGAACAAACAATCGAACAACCCGGCCAGGTGCCGGTAGCTTTCGAATTGCTCTACAACCCGGGGATCATTGATGAACGGATGTCCTACGCTGTGCAAGCACGCATCTTCGAAGGCAGTGAACTACGTTTCACTACAGACACCGTCTTTCCCGTACTCACTCGCGGCGCCGGAACTAGCGTCGACCTGACTCTGGTCGCCGCCGGCAAACCGCCGGTGCCTCTGTCCGGCACCAATTGGCAGCTCGTACGCATTCGTGGCGAAGCCCTGGCGCTGGAGGAAGGGCGTTACCCCAGAATCAAGATAGACCAGGACAGCCAGAGCATCTCGGGCTTTACCGGCTGCAACAACTTCAGCGGCAACTACTCGATGGAGAATGACAAGCTCACACTGGGGGAACTGGCCATGACAATGATGGCGTGCCCGGGTGATGGCGAAATCGAGAAACGCTTCATGGAAACGCTGCAACAGGCGCAGTCTTTTGCCATAGAAGACGGCAGTCTGGTGCTGGCCACTGCTAGCGGGCCACTGCTGATATTCGAGGCAGCACCTGAGGAATAGTTAGCGTACTAATCAGCAAAAAAAGGCCCGCGCTGAGCACTCAGCGCGGGCCTTTTTTAATAACACTTAATTTCAGGCTGCGTCGGGAAAGAAACCTTTCTCAGGAAACTCGATGACACGCCAGTAGTTATCGACCAGCTGAATAGCGCGCTGAAACCCGCTACCCATGTCTGTCTTCAACATATAACCGGCAACGTTAAGGTTGTATGCATCAAACTTGTCCTTGTCGTCGTTCGATGTCGTCAGCATAAAGACGATGAGCTGTTTCATGCGCTCATCGCCACGAATTTTCTGGAGCAGTTCGAGGCCGTTCATCCGTGGCATGTTGATATCGAGAATCACCAGACTCGGTGTATCAATGCGGCGCTCATCAAAACAGTTTTCAAGATACTCCCAAGCTTCAACGCCATCGTTCACCACGTGCAGGGGGTTCGTAATATTCAGCTTGCTGAATGCCCTGCGGAACGCCTTAACATCGATTTCGTCATCTTCGACAAGAAGTATATGAACCGGTTTACCTTCACTCATTACATTAGACCTTTCGCGCTTGATTCAATTCCGGCATAGAGTCCGGACACCCTAACTAACCAACATCTTCGGCGACTTCATCATCAGCCGCCTTGTCGGAGGTCTCAATTTCAGGCATGTCCTGCGGAGCCTTGTTCCAGGTGAACTTGAACACTACACCACCTTCGGCAGCTGGGTGAAACCAGATCTTGCCGCCCTGCCAATCGATGATGCGTTGCACAATAGCAAGCCCCATGCCACTGCCTTCGACTTCGTCACGGGATTGCAATGTCTGGAACATCTTGAATACCTTGTCAGCGTATTCTTCGGGAATCCCCGGACCATTGTCTTCAACACCGAACATGACCGAGTCACCCTGATCTTTCGCATAGACCTTGATAACACCTTTGGATGGTTCCGGGTGATGCTTGATTGCGTTGCTCAGCAGATTACGGAATACGGTTTCGAGCGGTGCGTGATGAGCCGCAAACTCGAGCGCCAGACTGTCGTCTGCAACAATCTGAAAACCCTCCGGTGGTGCGATCAAGTGCCCAATATCTTCCACGAAAGACTTGATATTCACCTGACGCACACCACCGACCTTACGGCCTGCACGCGAGTACGCCAGCAGGTCATCGAGCAACTGGCCCAGACGTCCGGTGCGCGCCTCGAGCAGAGTCAGGTTCTCCTGCACATCACCGACTTCATGCCCTTCAAGATCATCTTTGAGCCACTCGATCAGTACGTCGATTGCACGCAGCGGCGCTTTAAGGTCATGTGACGCAACATAGGCGAATTGTTCCAGGTCTTTATTGGAGCGTTCCAGCTCTCCTGTCTTCGACTCAAGCTCCAACTCTGCTTCGCGACGATCGGTAATGTCGATACCCAACCCCATCACACCGACCACATTGCCGGCATCGTCGAAATGCGGCTTGTGCGTCACACTGAAGTAAGTCGTGCGGCCATCAGGCGCCACCCGGTTGGCCTCAAAGTTGACCTCCTCGCCTGCCAGAGCCATGTCATAGTGCTCTTTGCGTTCGGCGAACGAGTCTTCACCAATCAAGTCGGCAATATGCCGGCCTGTTAATTTTTCCTCGCCCATATCGCGCAGTACCTGACGGTACTGATTGCTCATAAACTGCACGTTGTAATCAGTATCGATATACGAGAAGTAACCCGGCACACCATCAGCCAGTTGCTGCATCCGTGAGCGAGTGGTATTGAGTTGTGCTTCGAGTTCTTTATTCTGGGTAACGTCGATATAGACGCCACTGATGATCGCATTGCCGTCCACTTCTTCTACAACGTGGCCACGGCCGCTCAGATAACGAAAACTACCGTCCGGCTTTTTGACACGAAATTCGCAAGAATAGGTGCCGGTCTCAAGGCAATCGACTGTTGCCTGAAAGAATACCTTCAGATCATCCGGATGAAGTTTTTCCTGCAAAAACAGTTCCGAGATATCGTCATCCCAGGACATGTTGAAAAACCCTTTGCAGGTTGCATCAAGGTCGAGACGCTTGATACGACCGTCCCAGCTCCACTGGCCGACGCCCACAGAAGCTAATAGCTTGTCGACGTCCTTTGGTTCAGCTGCGCCGTTCATACAACACCCCACTTGTCGCAATTTCTGATCATGTCTGAAAGTAGCAACCGGGAGCGGATAATGCCGCGACCTATATCACATTTTTTTATTTTATATCATTGAGTTACGCTGCTTCCAAACACACTAAAGGCTGCAGCGCTGATGGCGCTGCAGCCTTATTTGCAGTGAACGAAAGCGACTACTGCTTCGTGCTAATCAGCAGAGGGGGTGTAGTTCGGTTCGGGGAACTCAACCACACGCCAGTAGTTATCAACCAGTTCAACAGCACGGATAAAGCTGTTACCCATATCGGATTTCAGCATATAGCCAGCTACATTCAGATTATAGGCTTCGAACTTGTCGCGCTCATCGTTAGAGGTCGTCAGCACGAACACTATCAGGTGGCGTAATTTATCGTCTTCACGAATCATTTTCAAAAGCTCGAGACCGTTCATGCGCGGCATGTTGATATCAAGAATCAACAAGCTCGGAGCGTTATCCAGATCGCTTGTGAATTTTTCCTGCAGAAACTCCAATCCTTCCTGACCGTCACGGCAGATATGGATCGGGTTGCCGATCTTCAGTTTGGTCATCGCCCGTTGAAAGGCCTTTACATCAATGCTGTCGTCTTCAACCAACAGGATGTTAACCGGTTTCGTGTGCATGTCGCTCATTGCTTTCGCCCTCTTCGCTTACTTCTTCGTTTTCTTCACTGGTCAGCTCCGGCATATCTGCCGGGCGCTTGTTCCAGGTAAATTTAAACACGGTGCCCTTGCCCTCAGGACCCGCCCCGTACCATATCCTGCCACGTTGCCAGTCTATGATACGTTTTACGATAGCCAAACCCATACCGCTGCCTTCACGTTCGTCGCGCGGCTGCAGGGTCTGGAACATCTTAAAGATTTTCTCCGAGTACTCCTCGGGGATACCGGCACCATTGTCCAGCACACCAAACATGACCGAGTCGCCCTGATCCTTGCCATAGACATGAATCAGGCCCTTTTCAGGGTTCGGGTGATGCTTGATCGCGTTGTTCATCAGGTTTCGCAGCACCGTTTCGAGCGGCGCATGATGCGCAGGCACCACGATATCGAGAGAATCGTCGGCAGTTATCTTGAATCCTGCCGGCGGCGCAATCAGCGCAGCAACATCTTCGACAAACGTTTTCAGATTAACGTCGCGGACATCACCGACTTTGCGGCCTGCCCGTGAGTACGCCAGAAGATCGTCGAGCAACCGCGCCAGGCGGCTGGTGCGCGTGCCGAGTAACTCCAGGTTTTCCTGTACATCGCCCTCGTCATGACCCTCAAGATCATCTTTTAGCCACTCGACCAAAACTTCAATCGCCCGCAGCGGTGCTTTCAGGTCATGGGACGCCACGTAGGCAAACTGCTCGAGGTCTTTATTCGAACGCGCCAGTTCTTCCGACTTGGCCTCCACCTGCTCTTCCATTTCACGCCGCTCGGTAATGTCGATACCGAGTGTGATAACACCGAGAGCGCTACCCGACGCATCGATATGCGGTTGGTGGGTAACAGTAAAGAAACGGTGTGAGCCGTCCGGCATGACGCGGTCGGCTTCCGAGTGCACGATCTCACCCTTCATAGCTTCGTCGTAACGTGGCTTGCGCTCCGCAAACATCTCTTCGCCGATCAAGTCCTTAATATGGATACCGACCAGCTCCTGATTGCTGTCGCGCCCGAAAATTTCACGGTACTGGGAGCTCATAAACTGCACGTGATAATCGGCATCGATATATGAGAACAGCCCGGGGATTCCGTCGACCAGGTCCTGCATCCGCGAGCGGGTGCGGTTCAACTGACGCTCAAGGTTTTTCGCCTGGGTAACGTCAATAAACACGCCTTTAATGACGTAGTAACTGCCTTCCTGTTCAACCGTGTGGCCGCGGCCACTCAGGTAGCGGATACCGCCGCTGCCCAGACGCACGCGAAACTCGCAGAAGAACGTACCGCCGTCCTGACATTCTTTAATACAGGATTGGTACTTCTCGAGGTCATCTTCATGAATGCGAGATGTGACAGCTTCTTCGGTGGCCTTCTCTTCCCATGAGATCTCGAAAAACCCTTTACAGGTCGGATCCATAGTCAGCTTGTTGTTATGCCCATCCCAAGTCCACTGACCGACACCGACTGACGCCATCAGGCGATCGGTTTCGGTAATACTTGGCACTATTGAGGTCATTAGCTTTCCTTGATGATCGGGGTGATCTGGGTGATCTGGGTGTCACCGGTAGAAAACGGTACTGTCGGTGCCAGAACACTGAACTCATTGCCCCCCTGATCCAATAAGCCCTCGATGCGCTCGCGTTTCTTCGGTTTGCCGAAAAGAAACCCCTGTGCGACTTCGCATCCATTGGCTTTTAGGAACGCCAACTGGTCCTTCGTCTCAATACCTTCGGCAACGGTGCCGAGCTTGAGGCTCTGGGCCAGTGAAATTATTGCGCGACAGATCAGATCACTGTCGGTGCATTGTGTTACGTCATCGACAAATGATTTGTCGATCTTCAATACGTCGATCGGGAATTTACGCAGATAGGCCAGGCATGAATGACCTGTGCCGAAGTCATCAATAGAAATACGCAGCCCCAGATCCTTCAGCTGTGTTAACGAACGCTTGGCAGAACCGGTGTCTTCCATCAGCAGACCCTCGGTAAGCTCCAGTTCGATCAGCGAAGGGTCGACGTGGTGCGCGTCGATAATAAAACCGACGCGTTTAGCAAAATCCGCCTGCGCAAACTGACGCGCAGATACGTTTACGGAAACAGGTGGCACCATCATGCCCGCCTCTTCCCACTTCTTCAGAGTCCGGCAGACTTCACTGAGTACCCAGTAGCCCAGCGGCACGATGTAACCGCACTCCTCGGCAGCCGGAATAAACTCCGCCGGAGATACCAGGCCACGTTCCGGATTGTTCCAGCGAATC
>Ga0070728_10004914_pt1 | contig 13507 bp, 9 predicted proteins | sample tdDd471_FD_66723 | JGI IMG/M metagenome (GOLD analysis project Ga0070728, IMG submission 66723) | Marine sediment microbial communities from the Atlantic coast under amendment with organic carbon and nitrate - tdDd47.1 | ecosystem: Environmental > Aquatic > Marine > Coastal > Sediment | place...
ATGTGTCTACACATTTGTTACTGCTTCAAACAATTTTGAATGAAGAGGGTTACGAAACTGAAATAACAAGCGATTCAAATAAAGTAATAGACATTCTTCTTGAAGATAATTATAAGGTGCTATTGCTTGATATTATGATGCCAGAAATGGATGGGTTTCAGGTGTTGGAGAAAATTAGAGAAAATAAAAAACTTTCTTCTTTAAACGTTATTATTATTTCGGCAAAAACGGATTCATGGAGCATTAAAAGTGCTTTAGATTGTGGTGCATTTGATTATATAACCAAGCCTATCGTTATTCAGGATGTAAAAAATAGAGTTAAGAGTGCAATGAGTGAAAGTTCGTGATTGTCTGATGAAATACAAATTCACACATGATTTTAGGGATTCAAGCAATCCCTTTTTTTTGTTTTTAATTTGAAATTCTTTTATTTGCATTAATAAATTATTGAATATAACTTAAAATTAATAAACTAAAACTATGAGGAAACTACTACTATTAGTAATTGTATTATTCTTGCCAGGTATTTTGTTATCACAGGAAACAGAGGAAAAAATTAATGTAACATTAAGTGGATATGTAAGATATGAAATGTTTTTCGATACTTATGAGTCTGCAGATACACGTGATGGCGAAGTTTATTTATATCCTTTACGTGAAAACCTCGATATAAATAACAATGATATTAATCAAAACTTTCAAATGAATATGCTTGGTTTGCAAGCAAGGCCAAAAATAATGGCAACTGGAGCTAAGGCTTTTGGAGCTAAAATTACCGGAGTTATTGAAGGAGATTTTCTTGGTGTTTCTCAAGCTGATTCCAGAAGTCTAAGATTACGCCATGGATATTTAAATATGAAATGGGATAATGTAGATCTTCTATTAGGACATTCTTGGCATCCAATGTTTGTTCCTGAATGTTTCCCTGCAACTGTTTCTATGGGAGCAGGTGTACCGTTCCATGTTTTAAATCGTGCACCTCAAGCAAGATATACTGTTAAGCTTGGAAACTCGATTTCTTTAATGGGAGCAATGCTTATTCATGGTTACCATAAAAGTACAGGACCAGGTGATGCGCAAAGAAATTCTGGATTACCTGATACTCAATTCCAATTTAAATTTAAAACAGATAATGTTTTCAGTTCATTTACTGCTGGATATAAGTTTCTTACACCAAGGTTAGTAACTAATGGTGGTGTTAAAACAAATGAAACTATAGGTAGTTTTAATATAGCTGCAAATACAAAATTATCTTTTGACCCAGTTACTATTAAATTTGAAGGTATATACGGACAAAACTTAACAAACTTTATAATGATAGGTGGTTATGGTGCTACAGATGATCCTACAATAGTTGACGATTATAGTTATACGAATATAAACACTATGTCGTTCTGGTCAGATATTGCATTAAACTTTGATCCTATTGAAGTAGCTATTTTTGCTGGATATTCATCGAATCTTGGTGCAAGTGGAGATTACTATTCATTAACTGGATATACCAGAGGTGAAAATATCCAATCTATTTTCAGAGTTTCTCCAAGAGTTATTATTAAGTCAAGTAAAGTTGATTTTGGTATGGAATACATGGTAACTGGAGCTCAGTATGGAGATATTGATGTAGCTAATGCAGAATATTCTTTTACTGATACTGATACACCAACAATAAATAGCAGAATGATTTTTTCTGCAAGATATAAGTTCTAAGAGATATAATATTGATTATACTGAAAGAGAGATCTCAATTGAGATCTCTCTTTTTATATTCCTTATTTGAAGTTTTTAGTAATCAATACATTTGCTGACAACCATTCTGCAGGCATTTGTATTCCCAAACTCACAACCTTTATGAAAGTTATCACAGGCTTTATTCTCATCATTTAGTTTTAAATAAATCATACCAAGATTATAATAAGCAAATGGATTTTCGGGATCAATATCAATTACTGCATTAAAATCCGCAAGTGCATTTTCATATTCTTCAGTTTGATAATAAAGATATCCTCTATAAATAAATACATTTGCATTACTGTCGTCAAGTTGAATAGCTTTTGAATAATCGTTAAGAGCTGCATCATATGACAAAAGCTTTTGATAAGCAGCACCTCTATTAACATAAATCTTATTTTCAAATTTTTTATCGGTTAATCCTTGTGCTAAATCAATTGCCAGATTGAGATCTTCAATAGCATCTTCGTATTTTCCTTTATGAATAAGAACAATCCCTCTTGTTAAATGAAATTGAGGATAATCAGAATTTTTCTTAATTGCTTCTTCAATAAGCTTACCTGCATCTTTATATTCCTCCATTAAAATCAATAAATTTGCTTTGCCATCTAAAGCTGGAGCATATGATGGAAGATAATCTAGTGCTTCATTAAATTTTTCAAGAGCTTCTTCGTAATTATTAAGTGTAACCAGATCATTCCCCAATTTAACCAATGATTTTACATCAGCTTGAGAATATGTTAACGAACTAATAATTAGGAATGAAATTATGAAAAGGAGGTGTTTCATTTTATTTTTATTTAAAACTAAGGTGCTTTATTTGGTTAAAAATAAGAAATATTTTTCAATTTTGTAAGCTTATATTGAAGATTCAAACAAAGTTCTGTTAACAATTGATCTTCCAAGAGTTATTTCATCGGCATATTCAAGTTCATCGCCAATAGCAACACCGCGTGCAATAGTAGTAACTTTTACATTGTAGTTTCTAAATTTTTTAAACAGATAAAAGTTTGTAGTATCTCCTTCCATTGTTGTACTTAAAGCAAGAATTAGTTCTTTTACTTTACCATCTTCAACTTTATTCTGAAGATTATTAATATTTAAATCGTTTGGTCCAATTCCATCCATCGGTGAAATAATACCTCCTAAAACGTGATAGACTCCATTAAACTGATGTGTGTTTTCAATTGACATAACATCTCTGGCATTTTCGACAACACAAACTAAAGAGTCATCTCGAGAATGATCACTGCATATATTACAAGTATCTGTATCAGAGATGGTGTTGCAACTTTTGCAATGTTTTATTTCATTTCTTAATTTTATTATTGTTTCACCAAAATGAGTTACATCCTCTTTATCCTGATTTAATATATGAAGTACTAAACGCAGGGCTGTTTTTCTACCAATCCCAGGTAATTTTGAAAATTCATCAACTGCACTTTCCAATAATTTCGATGTAAAATTCTGAATATTCATCTTAAAATATCATATTTATATTATGCTCAAAAATAATATCAAATAGGGCGATTAGCAATTTTTTGTTATAATTGTTTTTATTATCCTTGCATTTAATCGAATATAATTTTTAAAAGCATGTCACCTTATCTTGTAATTTTTATCATAGTAATATATTTTTTACTACTTATTTCAATTTCGTATTTTACAAGTAAGAATGCTAATAACGAGTCTTTTTTTCTGGGCAATAGAAAATCGCCTTGGTATATTGTAGCATTTGGAATGATAAGTGCATCGCTTTCTGGTGTAACATTTATTTCTGTTCCTGGCTGGGTTGTCGACAGTAACTTCTCATACATGCAAATGGTGTTAGGTTATTTAGTAGGTTATGCCATTATCGCAAATGTTCTGATGCCAATGTATTACCGATTGAATTTAACTTCAATTTACACCTATTTTGGACAACGATTTGGGAAATATTCGTACAAAACTGGATCATCTTTCTTTCTTTTATCAAGAATTATTGGTGCATCATTCAGATTGTTTTTGGTAGCAAATGTTTTACAGATTACAGTTTTTAATAGTTTAAATATTCCTTTCTGGATAACAGTTGTAATTACAATTCTATTGATTTGGCTTTATACCTTTAAAGGAGGTATTAAAACAATTATTTGGACTGATGCGCTGCAAACTATATTTATGTTAGTTGCTGTTGCTGTTACCATAGTTTTAATAAGCAAACAGTTAAATCTTGATTTTAAAGGAATGATAAACACGATTACTGAAAGTAATCATTCTAAGATTTTTTATTTCGATGATTTTAAAGGAGCTAATTATTTCTTTAAACAATTTCTTGCGGGAGCATTTATAGCTATTGTAATGACAGGAATGGATCAGGATATGATGCAAAAAAACCTAAGCTGTAGGAATATTAAGGAAGCAAAAAAGAATATGTATTGGATGAGCTTTGCTTTGGTTCCGGTAAATCTGATGTTTATGTCTTTAGGGGTGTTACTAGTAGTTTTTGCACATAAGAATGGAATAATAATTCCTGAAAGAACCGATGATTTATTTCCTCTAATTGCAACTCAAGGTTATTTAAATCCGGCTGTTGCAATATTTTTTATAATTGGATTGGTTGCCGCAGCATATAGTAGTGCCGATTCAGCACTTACTGCTTTAACAACTTCATTTACTGTTGATATTTTAAATCCACGGAATAAAACAGAAATAGAGTTAAAAGCAATTCGTAAAAAAGTTCATGTTGGTGTTTCTGCAACCTTGGTTGTAGTAATATTAATATTCAACTCAATTAATAACGAAAGTGTTATAAGTGCTATATTCAAAGTTGCCGGATATACATACGGTCCATTATTAGGAATGTATGCTTTTGGATTATTAACAAAATATAAAACGAAAGATAAATTAGTTCCTGTAATAGCTATTGTTTCGCCCGTAATATGTTATATCTTAAACTATTATTCAGGATCAATATTAGGAGGTTATCAGTTTGGTTTTGAGTTATTAATACTAAACGGATTACTAACTTTTATTGGTTTATTCTTATTTAGAGAAAAGAATTAAACAATAAAAAATGCTCCTTAATCAGGAGCATTTTTATTAATTGTTTTCTTAATCCCATTTGTTATTTCACTGATCGAGATTTTGGGTATTATCCCATTGCCTTTTTGTTGTTTGGAATCTGCTTGGTATATCTCGGTAATAATGTGTTTGTATTTTTCAGATACAACATTTCGTTTTAGTTTTTGAGTAGGAGATAGTTCTCCTGATTCTGGGCTCCACTCTTCACAAACTAATCTGAATCGTTTAATTTTTTCGTGTTCTCCCAATGTTGCATTATATTTATTCACCTCTTTCTGGTAACGTGCTATTACTATAGGTAAATTAACTAAATCCTTATTATCGCGATATTGAACCTTGTGAATTGAACACCAATCATGCAAGAATTTAAAATTTGGAGATAACAAAGCACTTGCAAATTTTTCATTTTCTCCAATTACCATTAATTGTTCAATAAAAAATGATTCTTTAAACTTATTCTCAATAACCTGAGGAGCAATGTATTTGCCTGCAGATGTTTTAAACATTTCCTTTTTACGATCTGTAATTTTCAAGAACCCTTCTTCGTCAAGATGTCCAATATCTCCGGTGTGAAACCATCCATCGGTATCAATAACTTCTTCTGTTAATCCAGGTTCTTTATAATAACCAAGCATAAGATTTGGACCCTTAGAAAGTATTTCACCATCATCAGCAATTTTAACTTCAACACCTTCAATTAAAGGCCCTACAGTTCCAAACTTACAAACAATGGGAGTATATGAGTTCACAGAAATAACAGGAGAAGTTTCAGTTAATCCATAACCTTCCAAGACAGGTAATCCCGCAGCCCAGAAGATTTTTGCCAAACGAACTTGCAAAGCAGCTCCTCCTGAAACAATTATTAAGTCTTTACCTCCAAGAGCTTCTTTCCATTTACTAAAAATAAGTTTTCGGGCTATCTTTAGTTTAAAATTATAAAAGTAACGATACTTATTATTCAAACGATAGCGCAAACCTAAGTTTACACTCCAAAAGAAAATCTGTTTTTTTATGTATGATAAATTTTTACCCTTACCAATAATACCATCATAAATTTTTTCAAGTAATCTTGGTACTGTATTAATAATATCGGGTTTTACTTCTTTTATATCTGTTGTAATGGTTCCTAAATTTTCTGCATAATAAATACTTATTCCTTTATACTGAAAGTGGTAAGTCATCATTCGTTCATAAACGTTGCATAATGGGAAAAAACTTAATGTTTTATGTCCAAATCCAAATCCATGAGCTTTAGATGTGCTTTTAAAATTTGAAACCAAATTATTGTGAGATAGCATAACACCTTTTGAATTTCCTGTTGTTCCAGAGGTGTAAATCAAAGTAACCATTTCATCCTTATCGATGTCGGTTTTAATTTTCAGAACTTCATCTTTGAATTTATCCTCGTTCTTTTTTCCTTCATCAACAATAACTTTCCAAGATGTTAATTCCTCAATATCATTAAAAGAATAGACCGTTTGAATAGATTTTATTTTATCAACTACTGAACTTATTTTGTTCCAGATTAGCTTGCTGGAAACAATAATTGCTTTTACTTCGGAGTGATTTAAAATATAATTATATTCTTCAACACCAATTGTTGGATATATTGGAACATGAATAACGCCAATTTGTGCCATTCCCATATCAACAAAATTCCATTCGGGTCGATTATTAGATATGGTAGCAATTTTATCACCTTTTTTATATCCTAAAGCTAATAGACCATAGCTCACCAAATTAGATAAATGGATATAATCTTGAGAGCTATATTTTACCCATTCACCGTTTTGTTTTCCAGCCAGAGCATCGTCGATCTGATATAATTCATTATATCTATCAAGTAGATCAAAAGTTCTTGTTATATTCATAATCATATATTTAGATTAGAAGCTATCAAATATACAAAAATATTTTTTTTTGAATCAAGTATTTTGCAGTAATGGTCTACTGTTGAGCTTTATAAGAATTTGACTTCCTTCACTTTATAGACAAAAAAAGTCCGGATTCTATCCGGACTTTAAACGCTAATAAAAATTAGTTTATGAAATTATATTTTTCACTTTTTCAATTGCAGAATCAAGGCCTGCAGGGTTCTTACCACCTGCTGTTGCATAAAATGCCTGACCTCCACCGCCACCTTGAATTTCTTTTGCAACATCTCTTATAATTTGAGATGCATTCCAATCCTTTTCTTTAACTAAATTTTCTGAAATCATAACTGATAAATTAGCTTTGTTGCCAATTTCAGCTCCTATAACTAAAACCAGGTTCTTAATTTCATTTTTTAATTGGAAAGCGATATCCTTTATTGCTGCAGCTGAGTCTAAACCAATTTTAAATCCTATAAAATTAATGCCATTTATATTTTGAACCTGCTCTTTTAAATGCTTTTTTATTGCCTGAGCCTGTTCTTTGGTCATTTCTTCAATTTGCTTATTAAGCTTATTAACTTCATCCAATAATGATTGAACGCTTGCGGTTGCATCTTTTGGATTATTAAGTAAGGATTTTACTTCTTGAAATTCATTAATTTGATTAAATACGTATTCAACGACTTTTCCTCCTGTGATTGCTTCAATTCTTCTAATTCCAGAAGCAATTGAGCTTTCGTTCATTATTTTGAAGAAACCAATTTGTCCTGTGTTTTTAACATGAGTTCCACCGCATAATTCAATAGAATCGTCAAATTTAATAACACGAACAGTATCTCCATATTTTTCCCCAAACAAAGCAATTGCTCCCATGTCAGAAGCAGCTTTAATTGGGATATTCCGATGCTCTTCTAAGGCAAAATTTTCGCGAATTTTTTCGTTTACAATAATCTCAAGTTCGCGAATTTCATTTTCCGTTAATTTCTGAAAATGACTGAAATCAAAACGTAAATGATCTGGATGAACCAACGAACCTTTTTGTTCTACATGTTGTCCTAATACTTCACGTAACGCATGATGTAGTATGTGAGTAGCAGTATGGTTATTCGCAGTTGATGTTCTTTTTATTTTATTTACAACAGCCTTAAATTCTGCTTTTGGATCCAATGGTAACTTGTCAGTTATATGAATCGTTAAATTATTTTCTTTAATTGTGTTCTTAATGCTAATTTTTTCGCCGTTTGCCTCAATGTAACCTGTATCGCCAACTTGCCCACCACTTTCAGCATAGAAAGGCGAAATGTTAAATACCAACTGGAACAATTCTTTTTTCTTTTGAACAACCTTTCGATATCTGGTAATCTTTACGTCAGTTTCTAAGTAATCATAACCAACAAACTCTTCTACATCATCTTTTAGTAATTCAATCCAATCTTCCGTATTAATACTTGCAGCACTTCGCGAACGATTTTTTTGATTCTCCATTTCTTCTTCAAACTCACGTTTATTTATTACCAGATCATGTTCTTTGGCAATAAGTTCTGTGAGATCAAGAGGAAAACCATAAGTATCATAAAGCTCAAAAGCTATTTTTCCTGGGATTACATTATAATCTCCATCTTTAGTAGTTTTAATAATTTTATCGAGCAAGCGTATTCCTGTTTCAAGAGTTCTTAAAAAGGAAGCTTCTTCTTCGAAAATAACTTTCTCAATCAACTCTTTTTGATTTTCAATTTCAGGATAAGCATCACCAAGAACCTCTGATAAAACTGGTAGTAATTTATAAATAAACGGTTCGTTAAATCCTAAAAAGGTATAGCCATATCTTACTGCTCGTCGAAGTATTCTTCTTATTACATATCCAGCTTTTACATTTGAGGGTATCTGACCATCAGCAATAGAAAAGCTAATTGCTCTTAAATGATCAGATATAACTCTCATTGCAATATCTGCTTGCTCATCTTCTCCATAATTCTTGCCTGAGCTTTTAGCAATAGCTTGAATTAATGGTTGAAAAACATCAGTATCATAATTTGATTTTTTACCCTGAAGAGTCATACACAACCTTTCAAATCCCATACCTGTATCAACATGTCTGTTTGGAAGCAGTTCCAGAGATCCATCAGATTTTCTATTATATTGAATAAATACTAAGTTCCATACCTCAATAACTAAGGGGTGATCTTTATTTACTAATTCAGCTCCTGAAACTTTATTACGCTCATTATCATTTCTTAAATCAATATGAATTTCAGAACAAGGGCCACATGGACCGGTTTCTCCCATCTCCCAGAAATTATCTTTTTTAGAACCATTTAAAATGCGTTCTTCAGGTAAATATTTTTCCCAATGTTCTTTTGCTTCAATATCTAAATCCAAACTATCATCTGAACTCCCTTCAAAAACAGTTGCGTATAATCTTCCCTCATCGATTTTCATTTCCTTAACAAGAAATTCAAAGGCCCATTCAATGGCTTCTTTCTTAAAATAATCACCAAACGACCAATTTCCCAACATTTCAAACATTGTATGATGATATGTATCGTGACCAACTTCTTCTAAGTCATTATGCTTACCTGAAACACGCAAACACTTCTGAGTATCTGTAACACGATTGTCTTTTGGTGTGTGGTTTCCAAGGAAAATATCCTTAAACTGGTTCATGCCTGCATTAGTAAACATAAGCGTAGGATCATTTTTAATTACCATTGGAGCAGAAGAAATGATTGCATGATTTTTACTTGCAAAAAAACTTAAAAATCTATTTCTGATTTCTTTCGAATTCATAAAAACCTATTTTAAAAACAGTTAAAACTCATTAATTAAAATATAAAATAAGATAAATTTTATATTATCAGGGTTGTAAAATTAATTTATTTAAATTAGATTTGTCGCTATCGTTAAACATTTTTATAATTAAAGAATAAAGAATTTATTGAAATATGCCTAAGATCAAATATCAATTTGATTCAAAAACCCTAACATTTAAAAAGGTAAAGTTAGTCTGGAAACAAAGAATAACCAGAACTTTTATGTTTTTATTTGTCACAGGTTTTGCTGCTTTAACATTAAACTTAACATATACCTCATTTTATAAAACTCCTAAGGCTATAGTTCTTGAAGAAGAACGTGAAATTCTTTTATCAAAATATGACGTACTAAACGAACAGCTAGGAAGTATTGGCCTTATAATAAGCGATATACAGCAGAGGGATGATTATTTGTACAGATCAATATTTGAATTAGAACCTATTCCATCATCCGTTAGAGAAGCGGGTTTTGGTGGTACAAATAAATATCATGATTTGGAGGGTTATGAAAATTCAGATGTTTTAATAGAGACCTTTAAAAGAGTTGATGTTGTTTCTAAAAAGATATATGTACAATCAAAATCTTTTGATACTGTAATAGAATTAGCTAAGAATAAAGAGAAAATGTATGCATGCATACCTGCTATTCAACCTGTAGCTTTAAAAGACTTCACGCGAATTAGTGATTATTATGGTTCCAGATTAGATCCATTTACAGGAAAACCTAAAATGCATCATGGTATGGATTTTACTGGGCCTGAGGGATCTGACATATTTGGAACAGGTGACGGTGTTGTTGTTGAAGCAGGATATTCTTTTTATGGTTATGGAAATAGAGTTGTTGTTGAACATGGATATGGATATAAAACAGTTTATGCTCACCTGAAAAAAGTATTTGTTAGTGAAGGTCAAAAAATAAAAAGAGGAGATGTAATCGGTAGTTTGGGTAATACAGGTCACTCTACTGGGGCACACTTACATTACGAAGTAAGAAAAAACAATAATCCAATCAATCCGATAAACTTTTATTTTAACGATATTAATGCCGAAGAATATGAGCTAATGGTTGCTGCATGCTCAAAAAGGCGCACTCCAATGGATTAATTTTAAAATAATTCATTATATTTGACCCGTAAATATCTATATTTATGGCAAAAGTAAAATACAAATTTGATCATAATAAGCTTAGCTACGATAAGATTGTGCTTACAGGAAAGCAGAAATTTTATCGGTTTATGACATACTTTTCAGCTACATTATTAATTGCTGTTATTTACAATATTTTCTTTGTTATTTTCTTCGATACTCCAAAAGAGAAAGGTTTGATAAGGGAAAATCAGCAATTAACTACTCAGTATGAAGTTCTAAATAATCGTTTCGATTTAGTTGAGAACACACTGGAGGATTTACAAAAGCGTGATGATAATATTTACAGAGTAATTTTTGAAGCAGAACCTATTCCGCCTTCAGTAAGGTCGGCAGGTTTTGGTGGTGTAAATCGTTATGCCGATTTACAGGGCCTTAAAAGTTCAGAACTGGTTACAGAATCAGCCAGAAGGCTCGATAAGATAACTAAGCAATTATATGTACAATCAAAATCATATGATGAAGTTATTGAGATGGCACGAGATAAAGAGAAGATGGTTGCAAGTGTTCCAGCTATTATGCCAATATCAAATAAAGATTTAAGAAGAACTGCTTCAGGTTGGGGTTTCAGGATACATCCTATATATAAAATTCGAAAATTTCATTACGGAATGGATTTTACAGCACCTACAGGAACAGAAATATATTCCACAGGTGATGGTGTAGTTGAGGTTGTAGATAAATCCCTTCGTGGATATGGTAAACGAATAATTATAAACCATGGATTTGGTTACAAAACTTTATACGGGCATTTAAATGGATTTAATATAAGAAAAGGCCAAAAAGTAAAACGAGGTGATGTTATTGGATTTGTTGGTTCAACAGGAACATCTACTGCACCGCATTTGCATTATGAAGTTTTAAAAAATAATAAAAAAGTAAATCCTGTTCATTATTACTTTAATGATTTAAGCCCCGAAGAATTTGATAAAATGATTTTTATATCTTCTAACAGCGGACAGTCATTTGATTAAAATATTTTACATGAATTTTATTTCAAGAATAGTACTTGTTCTCATTTTTATGGGAACTTTTTTTTATGGAAATTCGCAAACGATTGTCTTACAGGATTCTATATCGGCGAGAGATTCTGTGCTGGTACAAGATTCTATTCCAGTGCAAGATTCTGTGCAAGTAGAAGATTCGTTAACTTATCCGATAGTAAAAACATTTCTTGGCAATTGGCAGCGCAATTTTTATGGTAAAAATGCACCTGATACACTTAGTATAATATGGAAACATTTTCTGGGAACTGGTGAAACTGTAATTTCCCGTAAAGCTGGTTCTAAAACTTGGTCGGGTGCCGGATGGACTGGTCAACCTCTGTTGGTAAAAGAAAAAGGGAAATTATATTTAATTCAAGGTGCATATGATCATCATTTAAAAAAGATAGATGCTGAAACAGGTAATTTAGTTTGGCAATATAAATTTGATGATGTTGTAAAAGGAACTGGAACCTTATGGGAGGACAGGAATGCAGATTTACCGGAAAATAGCATCGTAATTTTACAAGGAAGTAGACTAGGAGTAGGAAACTTCTTAGATACAAAACACATTCCAAGTTATAGAGCAATTTCATATTTTACAGGGAAGGAATTATGGCGCATGGATCAGAAATGGACTCATAGTTATTCTCGCGATGTGGATGGTTCTGCACTTATATTAAATGATACCGCTTATTTGGGTTTAGAAAATTCGTATTTTACGGTTTTTGATCCTAATTATAAAAATGGTAAAATGTTGAATGCAATGTTTCAGCCAAAAATAATTCAGGAACGTAAATTATATACTTTAGATGATGTTCGCAAACACAGAAATAATGTGGTTACTGAATCATCTCCATCAATATTGAAAAATAGAATCTATGTAGCTTCTGGATCGGGTCATGTTTTTGGTTATAATTTAAAAACAAGAGAGCTTGACTGGGATTTTTACATAGGATCAGATATGGATGGTTCTGCAATTGTTACTTTAGATAGCAATATTCTTGCATCGGTTGAGAAACAATATATTAAAGGTAAAGGAGGTGCATTTAAACTAGATCCATCAAAGAGCCCAAAAGACGCAGCTTTGTGGTATTTTCCTGTTGATGATAAAGATTTTGCAGGTTGGGAAGGTGGAATTATTGGTTCAATTGGAATAAATGATAATTATATTAATTCTGAAGAGACACATTTAGCAGCATTTAATGCAATTGATGGGTACCTTTATGTTGTAGATCATAAAAGTATTGATTCAACTAAAACAGTTTTAGGACCTGATAGTTTATCAGTTTATAATACTCCCAATTTAGTTTTTAAACAAAAGGTTGGCCCTTCAATATCTACTCCAATATTTGTTGACGATAAGCTAATAGTTGCAGGTTATTGGGGGATAAGAATTTACAAATACGATGCTGAGAATAATTTTGAACTTTTAGATAAACGTAAAGGTACATTTGAATCAACTCCAATCGTTTGGGATAATAAAATATATATTGCTTCGCGCGATGGTTATTTATATTGTTTTGGATTAAAGAATTAACTTTGTTTGTATCAATTAATTTTTTAATTTTATTAATTCATCATTCTTTAAAATACTGATATGCCCTATAAAGAAAAACGAGTAGAGAAACTATATTATAGTATTGGCGAAGTTGCTGAAATGTTTAATGTAAATCCTTCGTTAATCCGCTATTGGGAAAAGGAATTTGATATTATTAAACCTAAGAAAAATAAAAAAGGAAATCGTTTTTTTACTATTGATGATATTGAGCATTTTCATATTATTTATTATTTAGTTAAGGAACTAGGACTTACTCTTAAAGGTGCCCAAAAGAAACTTAAAGAGAATAAGGAGGGAACCATGAATAATTTCGAGGCTGTAAAATCACTAAAGGAAATTAAAGCA
>Ga0070728_10004916_pt1 | contig 13504 bp, 8 predicted proteins | sample tdDd471_FD_66723 | JGI IMG/M metagenome (GOLD analysis project Ga0070728, IMG submission 66723) | Marine sediment microbial communities from the Atlantic coast under amendment with organic carbon and nitrate - tdDd47.1 | ecosystem: Environmental > Aquatic > Marine > Coastal > Sediment | place...
TTGTTTGATTCTTAACCAATTTAAAGTTTGGGGATATTGTAATGGCAGTAACAGAAACTACTGAGAAAGTAGCTCTTATTCAATCAGACGCAGTGACGTTTGGTTTGATAATGGCTGTATTGGGGTTAATTTTTTATACCTCCAGCCGCGGGCAAGGCTTCTGGCACAAGTTTTATAAACACATTCCGGCACTATTATTATGTTATTTTATTCCGGGTGCCTTGAATACTCTGGGTTTTTTTGAGAAATCCAGCGCTGATAATATTTACTATATTGCTTCTCGCTATCTACTGCCTGCCAGTTTATTCCTTCTCACCTTAAGTATTGATTTTAAAAAGATTATAGGCCTCGGCTGGCGTGCTGTGGCAATGTTTTTTGCTGGAACGGTCGGTGTCATTATTGGTGGACCTTTAGCGGTGCTTTTATTTGCCTTTATCGCTCCTGAGTGGGTGGGTATTAGCGATCAGGTGGTACCGAAAGGCGAAGAGATCTGGGCGGGTTTAGCAACTGTTGCCGGTAGCTGGATTGGCGGTGGTGCCAACCAAGCTTCGATGCAGGTGTTGTATGAAGTGAGTGATACTCTTTTCGGTACTATGGCTGTCATGGACGTATTGGTCGCTGAAATCTGGATGGTTGCTTTGTTGTTCATGATCAAAAAATCAGACTCGATAGATAAGTGGATGAAAGCTGATAACTCGAGTATTGAAGAGCTTAAGGTTACGGTTGAGAAATACACTCGTGAAAATGAGCGTATCGCCAGTTTTGAAGATTATAAGATGATTCTTGGTCTTGCCTTTGCGGTTGTCGGCGTTGCTCACTTGGCCAGTATTTACTTTCCTACCTGGATTTTAGGTTCAGTAGAAAAGGGCAGTACAGCTTACACAGTATTCGACAATATTGGCTTTGGCAGCGCTTTCTTCTGGATCATCATTGTCAGTACAGCCATGGCCCTGATTTTGTCACAAACCAGAATGCGTAAGATTGAACATGTCGGTTCGACTAAGATTGGTACTGTCTTTATCTATATTTTGGTAGCCAGTATTGGTATGAAGATGGATCTGACCAAGATCCTTGAGCACTACCAGGTGTTCTTCATCGGTCTGGTATGGATGATGATTCATATCATTATTCTGTTTGTGGTAGCTAAGTTGATCAAAGCACCTTACTTCTTTATCGCCGTTGGCAGTAAAGCCAATATCGGTGGTGCAGCATCAGCGCCAGTCGTTGCTGCAGCCTTCCACCCATCATTAGCACCAGTTGGTGTCCTGCTGGCAATTTTAGGTTACGCCGTAGGTTCCGTCGGTGCGATTGCCACGGCGATTATGATGCGAGCAGTAGTTGGCGGATAGTCAACCGTTTCAACCGTTTCAACCGTTTTAGAAAAGCCCCTCTTCGTGAGGGGCTTTTTTGTGGTGAAAGTTAGCTTTGCCACCAATTAATTAAATACCATCCCAGGAATTCATAACTGGGCATATGCTCTTTGGCTTTTACTTTCATCTGCACAATCGCTTGCTTGTCATAATAGATACCGTCTTTAATCAGTCCATTGAGCTCATAAAATGTCGATAAATCAGTCCTGGGATCTGTGTCGGTGATAATGAGGTTTGCTTTGAATCCTTCGGCTACCTGTCCGCTGTTGTTAAGCCCAAAAGCGTTGGCCGGGTTTACTGTGGCACTGACGAGAATCGATTCAGTTGGCACACCATAGCCCTCCAATAGTTGCATTTCCCGAATAGCGCCAATTCCATTAATCGTATAATTGGCTCCGGCATCGGAGCCGAGAAGCATGGGGATTTCAGCGGCATACAGCTGCTTAGCCATAAAGCCGAGGTAGTCTGCTTTGGAACGCCAAGATTGAGGGTTCTTTTCTTGCATGATGTGCTCAATCCCTGAAGAAAAGATGCTCTGTATAACATCTGGAATATACTCCATGGGCTTGCTTTCAATATATTCTGACTTCATTTCTGCGGCTTGTGCCAACTCATCATAAACAATCAAAGTGGTGCTTATTGGCTTCGGGTTCTGTTCTAGAGCTTGGATTAAAGCATCCAGATCGCTCTGGTCACGAGAATAATTGAGTGCTGCCTGATACAGCATTTCAATATGTTCTATGCTTTGAATATTGGAAGCAAGTAGCTGATCTAGTGGGACAGCGAAGGGAGAGTGTCCGGCAAAAGGGATATCAAACTGTTGTGCGGCCTTGCTGATAGCTTTGAAATTATCCTGACTCAGACCGTCATAGATTTTGATCAGGTCGTAGCCTGCTTCACTGTAGTTTTTGACCAGTTGATGTCCCTCGGATTCAGACTCTATAAAAGTATGAAACTCGGAGGCCGCATATTGGCTGCGTTGGTTTATTGCTGGGCTGGCAACCAACATGTCCGGACCAATGGTAATGCCAGACTGTATTTCTTTCTTTAGGGCCAGTTGCAGCTTGAGGCCATGCATGACGCGAACCTGAGTAACTCCATGGGCAAGATTCAGTAATAAATCGCTTCGGTCATAAATATGGGTATGAACATCGGTCAGTCCCGGCATTAAGTAGCGACCATGACCATCAATAACTATATCAAAATCATCATCAGCTGGAGTACTCTCAGGAAGTTTTGTGATGATACCGTCTTCTATTACAACCGTGTGATGTGGCAATAAGCTTTTAAAGTCAGCGGACAGGATATTAATGTTATGGAGCAGAATACGATCAGCGGTAACACCATTGACGATAGGTGATTGAGGGCTGTAAAGAGCATAAGGAACGGATGGAAGTACTGTCAGGAGTAAAATAATACTCACTACGACAATAGACTTAATAATGAACTTGAAACGATGCATGAGGTTTTCTCCAGTAGTGAAAACCCTGAGTCTGTAAGAAACTGGTGTTAAATTCGTCCTGAAAGATGATTCTGGACTTAATTAAGCTGTGATTTATAAAGACTTGAGGTATTCGCTGGGCGTTAAACCACTATGTTTTTTAAATACAGCATTAAAAGAAGACTTTGAACTAAAACCAGAATCCATTGCCATTTGCAGAATGCTTGCGCGGCTATCTTGTTGGGCAAGCGACTTGAAGTGTTGAACACGCAACTGATTGATGTAATCACAAAAATTGTGTTGGCTACCATTATTGATAGCCCATGATAATTCTTTTTCGTTAATGCCAAGTTCGTTATGCAAGTCCTTTAATGACAGGCGAGGTTGCAAATAAGATTGCTGTTGCTGAATGTATTTGTGAATCTGATTGAATAGAGTTATGGCCTGACTCTTCTCTTCAGTTGGCTTAGATATAGTTGCTTCGATAGCCTCAAACTCAGAGAGTGACTGGAAAGTTTCGGGTTGCCGTATGGCTTTAAAAATCAGTACGCCAAAAAGAATGAGGTAGGCCAGCTGTATGTAGAAGTACCAGGCCTTGAGAAAAGGGATTGGTAGATATGGTTGAAGATTAACTCTAGTGAGGTCGATTAAGCTCAGTAGAATAACCACCACTAATAATTTACTGAGCCACTTCAGCTGTATTGTGTAGGCATCCGAGCGCATTGCCTGATTGGCGCGGTGATATTGGCGCACCAGTTGCACACCCATAGCAAGGTAAAACAATTGACTGAGAGTACCCAATAACAGCACCAGTTGCGGAAAATGGGTAAACGGAATGGCTACGATAGCAGGAATAAAATGGAGTAGATAATGTTTCGGCTGTTGTGTATTCGCATACACTAACTGCCTAACAAACCAATAAAATAAAGGTCCGCAGATTAGTGAAAACACCGGGCTAATCAGGTATTCACTGACTCCAGTCTCTTCCAGTAGGTTGAAAACCATTAAAGCGGAGGTGCTTATCAACAACCAGAAAAGACCTTGATACCGACGCTGATTAGCTACCAATAAAGCGCCAAAGCTGGTTAATGCAAAAAATACAATTTGCAGAATATTAACCGGAACCAGTGAATAGCTATCCATCAGACTTTCTTAAGAAAATTCTCAGCAAGCATACAGCGGGTGCTGCCGCCGCCAACTTGCTCGATAGTGGGGATTGGGCAGGGTAATAATCTGCCGTGTTTTTCCAGTTTGGCTTTTTGCTGCTTAGTGAAACCTCGATAAGCGCTGTCAGACATGACAATGATTTTGTCGCCTTTGCTGTTGTGGAGCTGCAATATGTTGCCACAGAAGCTTTTTTCGGTTTGCTCAAAGCTTATATCAATCACTTCTTTTTTCGTTTCTGCAAAGCTATCAAGCAGCTGTTGTTTTTGTTGGTTATCGATGATTGAATCCAGGCAAATCACTACGAAATGTTCGCCAACACTCATCATCACATTGGTGTGATAGAAAGGCTTGCCGCGACTGCTTTGGCTATTGAAGCTAATTGGTGTATAGCCTCGCTGTTGGCAGAACTCTTCGAACAGCGCTTTATCACAACGGTCGGATACCGCGGCGTAAGCAATCTGATTGTTGTGATCGAAGATGATGCTGCCAGTTCCTTCTAGTATTTGTTGATGATTTTTGTCGACATGTTCCGTTTTATTAATCCGATAACCGCTACGATGAAGCAAAAGGGTAAGCTCGTCTGGGCGGACTTCAGCTCGGCGGTTGGGTGTCTTCATGGGGTAAAGTGTCAGGGTGCCATCACTTGAGGTAGAGAACCAATTATTAGGGAATACCGCATCAGGTAGCTCTGGTAATTCTTGATGGCTTTGGGCATGTTTGTTAAGTAATAAAACTTCAATATGCTCGTCACGTAACAGGTTTACCATCTCATTGAATTCACACAGAGCATCTTCACGAAGATATTCGTTAGATTGTTGTGGCTTATTTTGAAATTCGTTATCAGAGCCCGTTTGCTCGTTAAAGGCAAAGTCGGTGGGTGGCACCATGATGACAGAGTTGGTTGTATGGTTTTGTTTAGTGGCCATGAGTGACTGATATAGTTGGAAAGAAGCAAGATAAAAAAAAGGCTTGCAAGGTGCAAGCCATTTATTAGCAATCTGCGAAACATAAGGACCAAATGGGGGTAGGTATATAATTAATGCTCGCTCGCTAAACAAAGGAGTCAGTCAATGAAACCAAAAAACCAAGTTACCAACTTGCAGGAGTTCCTCTCCTGTGGACTTAAACAATGCTAAGTCAAAAAACTGTTTTCATAAAATTTTACAAAATGCATTAAAAAAATTTTACAAAGTGTTTGCCTTGGGCTACTAAGGTTTGTCAAAATAGCTTCATTCGATGCATATTTGACTTCTCAGAATCCTTTAAAAATAAAGGCTTTCTGAAGTAGCCCCTTGAGACAGGTCAAATATTAACCACTTATTAGACCAGGTTCAAACGATATATTTTTATGTCTTGTATAAGAAAAACTAATGCTAGGAGAGGCGATGTCTAGACGTTTACCACCACTCAACAGTTTGCGTGCTTTTGAAGCTGCCGCGCGACACTTGAGTTTTACCAAAGCCGCGGAAGAATTATTTGTGACACAGGCGGCTATTAGCCACCAAATCAAGGCCTTAGAAGACTTTTTGGGCGTACAGTTATTTATTCGCAGAAACCGTAAGTTACTGTTGACCGATGAAGGCCAGCTCTATTGGCCCAAGATTCGCGATATTTTCGAGAAACTGGTCAATGCTACCGAGCAGGTTAAAGCGCAGGGTGCTACCGGCTCTTTGACGGTTTGTGTTATTCCAACTTTTGCCACACTGTGGTTGATTCCACGTTTAGCTGAGTTTGGCGAGCTTCATCCTGAGATTGAAGTTCGTATAAAGGCTTCTGATGTGGAAGTGGATTTTGTGCGAGAAGATATTGATATCGCTATTTACTATGGCAAAGGTGAATATGACGGCTTGTGCTGTGACGTCTTGTTTGAAGAACATTTAACACCAGTTTGTTCGCCTGACTTCCCGCAGAAAAAGAACCTGAAGACTCCGGAAGACTTAAAGAACGTTACCTTATTGCATGACGCAAGCACTGAAGAGTGGCGCACTTGGTTAAAAAGTGCCGAGGTGACTGGGGTGAACCTTGATCATGGGCCAGTATTCAGCCACTCAGGAATGGTATTGCAGGCCGCGCGTCATGGCCAGGGTATCGCCATGGGGCACAGCGTTTTATCGCAGATGGATATTGAAACAGGTCGCCTTATTGCACCTTTTGATATTGTAGTCGATAGTGGCCATTCTTATGATTTGGTATGCCCTGAAAACTCTTATGATCGTCCTAAGGTTGTCGCTTTCCGTGAGTGGTTACTCTCGAAGGTGAACGAAGATATGGATGATGATGTGATATTTTAAGCTAGCGTTGTTAGTCAAAGCCCCGGTCTGGTACTGGGGCTTTTTTTATGGGTGGATACAGGGAAAATGATTACTGTTGTAAGTTATAGTTGAAAGTTACCGTTTAACTGAATGAGTGACGAGCTATAGCCTATAAATTTATGTAGCCTGGATTAACTGAGGAGATTCTGTGTGATATTAAATTTGGAGTCGACAATTACCTGCCCTGAATGTGGTGGGAAAACTCAAGAAGTGATGCCAACTAATATGTGCCAGTGGTTTTATGAATGCCCCCACTGCAAAGCACTGCTAAAGCCATTAAAAGGGGATTGCTGTGTGTTTTGCTCCTATGGAACTGTTAAATGTCCTCCTATGCAACAGGGTGGTAGTTGTTGCTAGGTGAGGCCAATGAGAATGTAGGGGCGAGTGGCGTTCGCCCCTGATTATGTTGGAATAAGGCTTGTTTAATCTCTTACCGTAAAGTAATCCTGTGTACCATGTGCTTCGATGGCTTCGCCGATCTTACGCATGGCGTGGGTGTAAGCTGCATTCCGCATGCTGCGGCCTTCTGATTGAGCCAGATCCCAGATGCGATTGAAGCTTTCCGACATGATCTTTTCAAGCCGCTCATGAACCGTTGGTAAATCCCAGGCATAGCCTGAACGGTTTTGTACCCACTCAAAGTAAGATACTGTTACACCGCCGGCATTAGCCAACACATCTGGAATGACATGAATCCCTTTGCTGTGTAGTGTGTCATCAACATCACTTAAGACTGGCCCATTGGCTACTTCGACGATGTATTTGGCTTTGATGTCATCGATATTGTGACCACCAATAACACCATCAAGCGCTGCTGGTATTAGAATATCCACATCAAGCTCTAGCAGTTCCTCATTAGAAATGGCTGTATGTTCGACCTGTTCACAAACAGAGTGGGTACAGTAAACCGCTTTAACCTGCCTGGTTGCCTGTTTTTCTTTGTAGATACTAGGCACATCAAAACCATTGCTGGAATAGATGCCACCTTTTGAGTCGCTGATGGCAACAATTTTGTAGCCGCGTTCGTGCAGTAGACGTGCAGCGTGGTATCCACCATTACCGAATCCTTGCACTGCAACGGTAATCTCTTCTGGCTTCCAGTTATGTTTTTTCTCTAGCTCCAGAATACATAGGTAAGCACCACGACCAGTAGCATCATCACGGCCTAAACTGCCGCCTAAGCTCAATGGCTTGCCGGTAATCACGCCGGGTGCTTTTTTACGAGTAATGTATTCGTACTCATCCATCATCCAGCCCATGATCCGCTCATTGGTGTAGACATCTGGGGCAGGAATATCACGGTCAGGGCTGATAACATCCGCCATTTGGCGAACATAGGAGCGGGACAGGCGCTCAAGTTCCATACGTGATAGCTGTTTTGGATCAACGGTGATGCCGCCTTTACCGCCGCCATAAGGTAAGCCAACTACTGCACACTTGATGGTCATCCACAATGCCAACGCCTGAACTTCTTCCAGGTTAACGTCAGGATGATAGCGGATACCGCCTTTGGTGGGACCGAGTGCATTGTTGTAACGACAACGGTAAGCGGTGAAATATTGGGTAGAGCCATTATCCATACGGACGGGAAGTGAGGCGACCATAGTGCGCATAGGGTGCATTAAGGCTTCGATAACCTCATGATTCACACCAGCACTTTCGCCGATTCGACGGACACGAGTAATCGCATCCTGATAGACCTGATCAGACATTAAAAATCCTATATTGGTTAATTTCTCGCGTTGAACTCCGTAAGTCAGCAGGTTATAGCACGTCAGAAAAGTGATGTGAAATCAGCGGCACAAAAATCAGCAGTGGTCGGAGCTATCATTATTCGTTATAAATAGGTCTAAGTTTTAAACGCAAGCAATGGCGGGGAAACCATGAGTAACAGCGAACATGCAGCATTTCAGCATAAGACGGTCTGGGTAACGGGTGCTTCTTCCGGAATAGGAGAAGGACTGGCCTATGTTTTAGCAAAGAAAGGGGCGCGTCTGATTTTGTCAGCACGCCGTATGGACGAGCTGGAGCGAGTTAAAGCCCGTTGTGAACACTCTGAGCGTCATCACTGTGTTGAATTGGATCTGGCTCACAGTGAGCATTTTGACTCGTTAGTATCGCAGGTAATTAATGAATATGGACCGATCGATATTTTGATAAACAATGCTGGATTGAGTCAGCGATCAAAAGTGTTAGAAACTGAGCTGGCGGTACATAGGCTGCTAATGGAAATTAACTATTTTGGTACGGTAAGGCTGACTCAAAGTTTGCTGCCTCATCTGTTGGAGCGTAAGCAGGGAGGAGTAATCACCGTGAGTTCTCTGGTCGGTAAATTTACTACACCGCTGCGTTCCGCTTATTCAGCATCCAAGCATGCAATTACGGCTTACATGGACAGTTTGCGTGCCGAGCTACATGGTCAAGGGGTACAGTTCACGACTATTTATCCGGGCTTTATCAAAACCAACTTAACCTACAAAGCTCTATTGGCTGACGGTTCGGAGCAGAACAAGATGGATGATGCTCAGGAGCATGGCATGAGCCCAGAAGTGTGTGCAGAAAAGATATTGGAGGCTTGGCGTAAAGGAAAAGCGGAAGCCTTTATTGGGGGCAAAGAAACCTACGCGATTTATATTAAGCGCTTCTTTCCCAGGCTCTTTGCGCGAATGGTAAGAACTGCGAAAGTGACTTAAAAGTCATTGAGTTGAAGATGCTGCTGGAAAAAATGAATGGTATAAGTGTATGAAAAGGTGAAGGGGCAAACCGTTTGTTACTTTATGCTAAGTGAACGGTTTGCCCCGATGACTACTTATTGAGCTATTGCTAATTGAGTAATTATTTATTGTGCAATGTTCTTGCTTCTACTCTCTTCACGACTTTCATCACGAATGGCTTTAAATTCAGTGCCTTCATACCAGTTAGGGTAATCACCACTGTTGCTTAACAGGTAGCCTGCTTCAAAGAACACTTTGACGTCGTCCAAAGCAGCTTCCCAGGCCCAATCTTCTTGGTATTCATCACACACTTGGTGATAGCACTCGCCACGCTTATTGTTGCGTTGTTCGATGACAGCCATGTCCTGACCTTCGCGGTATTCTGTACCACCGCCAGCATAGATCGCTGGAACGCCTAGTTTAGCTAAGCTGAAATGATCAGAACGGTAATAACCACCGCGCTCCGGTTTGGCTTCCGCGACCAGTTCACGGCCTTGGCGTTCGGCTGCTTTGGCAACGTACTTCTCCATTTCGGACTTACCAAAACCAACGACGGTTAAGTCTTCAACACGACCACTGATGTTCATGCTATCAATATTGAAAGCACCGATAATTTTGTTCATTGGTACCGTTGGGTTGGCGGCGTAATACTTAGACCCTAACAAACCTTGCTCTTCAGCGGTCACGGCAATAAAAGTCACACTACGCTCTGGTCGCTCAGGTAAGGCTTTGAAGGCTTGTGCGATGCTGATGATGCCTGCGGTACCCGTAGCATTGTCCACCGCGCCATTAAAGATTTGATCACCTTCAAAATGCGGGTTCATACCCAGATGATCCCAGTGCGCCATATAAACCACGTGCTCATCTGGCTTAGTTTTGCCTGGAATGGTGGCAATCACATTAGGCGACTGTGACTTTTCAATGGTATTTCTGACCGTAACCGATGCAGTTGCATCAATCGGTACGGCTTTAAAGTCTGGTTTTAAAGCGGCTTCCTGCATTGCAGCCAGATCCAGACCAGCCTGACTGAACAGGTTGAGTGCCTGGTCATAAGTGATCCACATTTCAACATCCAGCTTAGGGTCATTTCCGGCTTCAGCCAAGTGATACTGTGGACCGGACCAGCTATTCGACACGACGTTCCAACCATAAGATGCTGGTGCTGTGTCATGAATGATGATGGCTCCGGCAGCACCCTGACGGGCAGCTTCTTCATATTTATAAGTCCAGCGACCGTAGTAGGTCATGGCTTTGCCTTGGAATATTGCAGGGTCTTGAGTATGGAAACCGGGGTCATTGACTAATATAACCGCAGTTTTGCCTTCCATGTTAAGTCCCTGGTAGTCATTCCAGTTATATTCCGGAGCGACGATGCCAAAACCAACGAAGACCAATTCTGATTGATCAAGGCTAACGGTTTCGACCAATTTGCTGCTGTTAGCAACGAAATTCTCAGGGAATTTCAAGGTGTTATCGCCCAATTGAAGCTCCATATTGGCATCGGCTTCAATACTGGTTAGCGGGACTTGCTGCAGATAACTATCGCCATTGCCTGGCTCCAACCCCAGTTTTTTGAACTCGGCGGTTAAAAACTCAACTGTTTTACGGCCACCTTCGGTTGCTGGGCTACGTCCCTGAAAATCATCAGTAGACATGAATTTAACGCGTTCTTTATATTGCTCAAGGTCAATATTATCGTAGGCGGTTAAAAAACTATTTTGTGGTTTGCTGCTGGTGGCAGGCTGAGCTACTTCTGCTTTAGCCGATTCTGCTTGAGCTTGCTCAGCAGCTTCTGGCTGCTCTGATTCCTGAGGCTTGTCATCGCAAGCGCTAAGAAACAGGGCAGCTAGCGATAGGCTTAGTAAAGATTTTTTCATCATTTGATCCTACTCTTCGAGCTGTTATAGGTTTAAAAGTGCGCTTCATATTACCCATGCTGGGGGATTAACTCAACTTCCAGCCATCTACCACCATTGAAAGTCACTTCAAGAGAGGGAAGGGTAACTTTCGGTTACATCGCAAGACTTGACTGGGTGGCTCGGCTCGGTAAGCTAGTTGCACTTGTTTTGTAGAGTAGAGAGTCTCATTCATGAAAAAACAGCCGATAACCCATAGGCTTCTTAAGTCATTACCGAATAAATCATTGTTAATCAAGTCAGTGCTGAGCTGCGCGCTGCTATTGTCCACGAGTATTCAGGCCGAACCCCTAACCTTGGATAAAGTCATGTCCAATCCTGACTGGATCGGCAATGCGCCGGAAAACCTCTATTGGCATGCTGATGGTCAGAGTATTTACTATCAGCAAAAAAATGTCGGTAATAAAGAAAAGGCCTGGTATCAGCTGGATCTTGCCACTAAACAAGCACAAAAGCTTAGCGATAAAGAGCTACTTGAGCGTGATGGCAGCAATGGTGTTTTGAGTCCAAATAAAGTACTAAAAGCCTATAACCTGAATGGTGATTTATACGTTCGTAACCTCGAGTCTGGTGAGGTGCGTCAGCTGACTAAGACGTTGGCTAATGAAGGTCAGCCAATGTTTATCGGTAACCAGAATGTGGCTTACCGTGAAAAAACCAGTTTTTATAGTATTGATTTAAATGATGGCCTGATCAGTCTCCTTGCGGATATTCGCTTAGAAGAGGATCCAGACAAGGAAGAAGATAAAGGCTATCTGAAAGAGCAGCAAACGCGTTATTTTGACTACATTCGTCAGAAGCAAGAGCAGCGTGAGCATGATAAAAAGCGTAAACAGCAAATTGCCGAAAGTTCTGATCGTGATGCGCCAGAACCTTGGTATTTAGGTAAGAAAAAAGAGATTCATACTTTAAGTCTATCACCTAATGGGCGTTATTTGATTGTCGGGACTTATGACAAGGGTGGAGAAGATGGTAAAGCCGATAACATGCCACGTTTTGTCACTGAAGATGGTTACGTTAAGAATGAAGAGGTTAGGGCGTTAGTTGGTACCTCAGAACCGCGCCATGAAACGCTATATCTGCTGGATCTCAACACTCGGGAAAAATCTGAATTAAGTTATGAGGATCTGCCTTATATCGAAGATGATCCTTTGGCGGATATTAAGCGCGATACTGCCCGCAGACAGGACAAGAAATATCAGGCTCATGAAGGCATTCGTAGTGTTTCAATCTTTAACTGGGGCTCAGACCGCGGAGTTCAGTGGTCACCTGACGGCAATAATGCTCTATTGATGCTATTTTCAGCGGATAATAAGGATCGCTGGATTGCGACCATCGATTTTGAAGACAAAGAGTTGGATGACCAGCATCATCTGCGAGATAAAGCATGGGTTAATGACTGGAATTTTAACGATTTTGGTTGGATTGATAATAAAACGATTTACTACACCTCAGAAGAAACGGGTTTCAGCCATCTTTATACGAAGACTTTGAATCGAAGCGAAGATGCACTGACTAAAGGTCGCTATGTCGTCGACTCGGTTAATCTATCGCCAGACAATAAGTTTTTCTACTATCGAGCTAATAAAAAGCATCCTGGTATTTTTGAGGTCTATCGAGTAGCTGTTGGCGGTGGTGAATCGCAGGCCGTGACCAATTTGGGTGGCTTAAATGACTATACGTTATCACCTGATGGTTCACAGCTCATCATTGAGCATTCTGAAGCGACCAGGCCTGAAGATCTTTACCTGGTTTCTGCTAAGGGTGGGGAAGCAACTCAGTTAACCGACACGGTTAGCGATGAGTTCAAGTCGGTCAAATGGACACAGCCTGAGTATGTGGAAATCCCTTCGCGTGATGTTGATATGCCAATCCATGCTCGATTGTATAAACCGGCAGATTTTAGTGCCGAGCGAGCAGAGCAATATCCGGCAGTGATATTCATTCATGGTGCCGGCTATTTGCAGAATGCACATCAGGGCTGGTCACTGTATTTTCGTGAGTTTATGTTCCACAGTTTCCTGACTCAACAAGGTTATGTCGTACTGGATATTGATTATCGCGGTTCGGCTAATTATGGTCGGGACTGGCGTACAGCGATTTACCGCAATATGGGAACCCCGGAAGTTGTGGATTTGCAAGACGGTGCGAACTGGATGGCCAATAACGTCAATGTTGATCGTAGTAAGGTGGGAATCTATGGTGGCTCCTACGGTGGCTTCCTGACTTTTATGGGATTATTCACTGCTCCGGATGAGTTTGCCGCAGGTGCTTCATTACGACCAGTTACTGATTGGGCACACTATAACCATGGCTATACCTCTAACATTTTGAATACCCCAGAAGTTGATCCGGTGGCTTATGAGCGTAGCTCACCAATCGAGTTTGCGGAAGGTTTGAATAAACCACTGCTAATTGCACATGGTATGGTTGACGACAATGTCTTCTTTAAAGATACCGTTCGTTTGGTTCAGCGCCTGATTGAGCTGGAAAAGACAGAATATTTCGAAACAGCGATTTATCCAATTGAGCCGCATGGCTTTACCGAGCCATCAAGCTGGCTGGATGAATACAAACGGATTTA
>Ga0070728_10004917_pt1 | contig 13504 bp, 8 predicted proteins | sample tdDd471_FD_66723 | JGI IMG/M metagenome (GOLD analysis project Ga0070728, IMG submission 66723) | Marine sediment microbial communities from the Atlantic coast under amendment with organic carbon and nitrate - tdDd47.1 | ecosystem: Environmental > Aquatic > Marine > Coastal > Sediment | place...
CTCGTCCTCCCATTCAATGACGAAATCGGAGATCTCCGGCTGACGCGAATGCCAATCTTCGGCAACCCCGTCGATTTCCTCTTCGCTGGGTGGCAGGAACAGAGGTTGCAAATCGATCTGTGCACTGGCAGCCGCAGTGATGCCGATCGCAATAATGAGGCAAATCGAGATACAAGTTATCCGACGTGACAACGGTACGCGCACACCGGGGAATCCCGAGTCTTTACCAATCGAATCGCGATTCAAAACAGGCCTCCGAGTTGGCGGGTCAAACGTCGCTGATTCCTGAAAACCGGCGGACTTGATCATTGAAAGACTGATTATACCCTATTTGGGCGGAAAATGGAACGAGGCTGCTCCCAAGGAGCAACCTCGTATGCCGTTTGCAGCGCTCGGGCGCCGAATCATTGAACCCTCAGTCTTCGGCTCCGGTCAGCACTCCCGCCGACGCCACGACCTGGGTGATCTCCTCGACGATCTCCTTCTTCTCGCCGCCGTCGTCCTTGACCCCCAGGTCCTCCTTGGCCCACTGGGCTTCGGGGAAGGGTCCCAGGCTCTCGAGCTCTTCCCAGCTGGTCACGCCGGTCTCCTTGCGGAAGACGAGTTCGGTCTCGTCGATGTCGACGGTGATCAGGTCGCCCTTGCGGATCTGTTCACTGCAGATGTAGTGGGAGATCGGGGTGACGATCTCGCGTTCGACGACGCGCTTCAGAGGACGCGCCCCGTACTGCATGTCGGTGCCGGCTTCCACGAGGTGTCGCTTCGCATCCTGGGTGATCTCCAGCAGGAAGGGTTCGGCACAGAGCAACGACCGGTGGTGAACCTGGGCAATGAGGATGTCCAGGATACTGTAGAGATGGGCTTCCTTCAGGGTGTGGTAGGTGATGATATCGTCGAAGCGATTCAGGAACTCGAAGGGGAAGACCTTCTTGGCCTCGCGCAGGGCAGCGTCCTCGATGTCCCTGTCCATCTTGGCTTCGCTGGTGCCCGTTGAGAAGCCGATGTTGTTCTGGGCCAGGTGCTGACCCATGGCATCGCTGCCGACGTTCGTCGTCAGGATGATGATGCACTGCCGGAAATCGACTTCCTCATTGTTACCCAGCACGACCGTACCATCCTCGAGAATACCCAGCAGCAGGTTCCAGAGCTTGGGGTGCGCTTTTTCGATCTCATCAAAAAGGATGATGGAGAGGTATTTCTCGGAGTCCGGCGGATAGAGGCGACTGAGCTTGCTCTCGGCCTCGCTGATCATGCCCGACTGGTTCTCCAGGGCCTTCCGGTGGTGACGATCGATATTCTCCTGGGAGAGCAACGGCCGGATCTCGCCTCCCACGTACCCCGGAGGCGACCCCAGCAACTTGGAGATGTTGTAGTGAGCCGAATACTCCTGGCAGTTGACCCGGGTGTAGGCCCGCTTGTTTCCGAATATCGTCTCGGCCAGGGCCCGCACCGTTTCGGTCTTGCCGACACCGGTCGGTCCCATGAACATCATCGTCAGCAACGGCCGCTCGGGATCGTGAACCCCGGCGATCAATCGGCTGAAGCTATCGGTGAGTTTATCGATCGCCTGAGGTTGCCCGACGACCATCTTGTTCATGTGGGTCGCGAATCTGACAAGCTGATCGTTCCGCTTTTCTTTCCGGAGGGTCTTCACGTCCGTGTCCGCCTTGTTTGACGCCAGAGGCGCCGTTCCTGGACTTCCGTGTCCTGGTCCCCGGGCCGTCCGCGCGTGCGCGGAGCGGTGTCGGGGAGCGAGGCGATCTGCGCTGGGGGTCGGGATTCGCCAGCGAATCCTCCCCTGCTCCTTGGGGCCCAAATCGAAGCCCGCCTCTGTCCAAAGAGATCGGTTGGACGGGGGCGGGCTTGAGGCAAAAAGACTGTAACTGCACTGAATGCACTAGATTGCAAGAATTATTACGATTCCGGCAAATAGCTCCTCTTCAGGTAATCCGCCTGAGCCATACCGATGCTCTCGACCCAGCGATCGTCGATACGTGGCCGCACGGGGCTGTTCTGGCCCAGGTAGTGCTCCACCGACTCGGCTGTCGTGATCTGGGTGGGAGTGATGTCGCCAGCCGGAATCGTGGTCAGGAAGCCCAATCCGCTGTTGCCCTCCATGAGGAAGCTGGTGCAGACGACCTTGTAATGGCGGTCCGGATCCCAGGGTTCACCAGCGATGATCAGCTCGACCACCCGATCGTAGTCGGGGCGGGTCTTGTCGAAGGTGATCTTGGCCCCCGCCGTACAAATACCGCCGCTGCGACCGGCCAGCTTGCGCTCGATCAGTTGACGGACCATGCGGCCTTCCATCTCCACGAGGACCAGCTCGTTGCCGAAAGGCAGGACGCCGAAGATATCCCGGGTCGTCAGATCACCGGCAGGCAGGTCTGCTCGCAATCCGCCCAGGTTCTGGAAGCTGAAATCCGCAGCAAAGTAGGCGATCATCGCATCGGTGACCAGGTTGCCTACCAGATTGGCACCCGGGCCCCCGCGGCCCAGGGCGATGGCCGATGTGCCGACCACCTTGCGCATGGCTGCTTCGGTCTCTTCCTGGTAGGGCCGGATGACTTCGGTCGTCTCGGCATCGGGCCAGATCTCATCCTCGAAAAGGGTGATGAGCGTCCCCCGATCGTGGGAACCCTCATAGCCCACCAGTGACCTGGTCTGCGGATCGATCAGCAGGACGGCGTGTCCGATGCTGGAGCCGTTGCCGTAGGATTCGAAACACATGGTGTGATTCACGGGATCGATCCAGGGCTCGTGGTAGCCGCGGTGGGTGTGCCCGCCCACGGCGAAGTCGATGCCCGGCACCTCGTGGACCAGCTCCATGAGATTCATGCCGCCGTAGGAGTGGTTGCTGCCGTAGGTACCCTGCTCTTCGCCGCTGGTCTCGGCCTCGGTGGCCCCGGCGATGCGCTTCCAGCCCTCCTTGGGATCGAAGGGCAACCCCTCGTGGATGGCCAGGAAAACCAGGTCCGCGCCCTGCTTCTTCAGCTCGTCGCGGTACTTGGCCACCTTGCCGGGCATGTCCGCGAAGTCGAGGCCCGCCACGTTCTGGGGAAAGGACATGGTCTTGGTGCTGGGCGTGATGATGCCCACAACGCCGATCTTGACCACGCCGTAGTCCAGCATCAGCGTGGGCTGGACCCAGTCCACGGGCTTGCCGGTCTCGCTATCGAGCAGGTTGCAGCAGATGAATGGGAAGTCCGCCAGGCCGACGAGCCGTTCCAGGTTGTCACGCCCCAGATCGAAATCGTGGTTGCCGGGCACGACGAATTCGATGCCGATGGAGTTGTAGTAGTGGATCACAGAGGTGCCCTGGGTCTTGGTCCCGATGGGTGTGCCCTGGAAAAAGTCACCCACGTCCACCAGCATGACTTCCTCGCCGGCGGCCGCGGCCTTGGCCCGGACTTCCTTGATGTAGCTGGCGGCGGAGGGTCCTCCACCCAGGGGCGGCGGAAACTCCGGGTTCATGAAGCGGGCCGGCTCCGGAGCAATGTGCCCGTGCAGATCGTTGAACCACAACAAATGGATCCGCATCAGGCCGTCTTCCCGGGAATCCGCCCGGTCCGTCATGCCGATAGCGGCCAGTCCTACGACAGCCAACGCCACCAGAAACACCGGCAGCACGCGTGCGCGTTCGAACTTCATATCTATCTCGTTTCCGGCCGGCTGACCGGCCTGACCCGGGCCCGCCGGCAGCGGGCCCCTCTCAACGGATAATCACCCTGGCAGACTCTTACCCACGTCAGAAATTGACGGAGTAGCCGACGCCCAGGCGGAAGCGCGTGTCCTCCACCCTGGCCGCCGGATCGGAGACGAAGTTGTCACCGAAGTACTCGTCGGGATACGGGAACTGGTGCTCCTGGATGCTGGTGATCTTGCTCAGCTCCAGCGAGGCGCTGAACATCCCGTTACCGAACGGGATGCCGGTTCCGGCCGAGAACACGCTCGAAGACGCGTCCCGATCCCGGTAGCTGTTGAAATGTCGGAAACCAAAGCGCAGCGGCACGTTGTTGTAGAACGTGTGCTCCAGTCCGATCCTGACATCGGTGACCGCGTCCAGGTTCTGGGGGTTCTGGTAACCGTCGTGCTGGCTGTCGGCCATTTCCTTCCAGGGAATATACTCAAGTTCGATGCTGAACACCGTTCGCGGATCGGTCTGGGGCTTGAAGGTCAACCCGGCCCGATAGATGTTCGGGTAGCGGTAATAGGCGCTTTCGGTGGTCTCGACCGTGGTATCGGTGGCGGCCTCCCACTGGGTCTTCTGCAGGTCGCCGGTGGCCGACAACTGGCTTTCCCAGGCGATGCCGACCTCGACCCGCTCGGTGATGACTCCACGCAACCCCAGGCTGAAATTGATGCCGTTCATGGCGAACTCGTCCACGTGGTGGTAGCTGTCGTCGCCGTCGGCATCCACGTAGTCGGTGACGCTGCGCGTTTCCGTACGGGTACCGAAGGCGTAGTGCACGGCGCCACCGATCTGGATCCGCTCGTCCACCCCGACCCCGACACCCACGGACAGATTGCGCAGGGTACCGGTCACCTTGCGCATACGATCCTCGATGATCATATCCCGAGCGGGTTCATCGCCCTGGGGATTGTAGGGGCTGGGATTGCGCAATTCCTCATCGAACCTGTACTGGAACGGGTAACGGTCGACCAACGACAGCGAGGCCGTCAACGGCGTGTCCGTATTGCCCAGACGGCTGGCGATGCCGAAGCCGGTCTGCCAGTAGTGGTTGCGATTGCTCGCAATGCCCGCGTCGGCCACCCAGCTGTTGAAGTTGTCGAACAATGGCTGGAAACGGTCCTCGTGTTCCTGGTCCAGGGAAAGACTCGCGTCGAAACGGGAGTTCTCCTCCAGCACCAGAAAGGCGGGATTGAAGATATTCGACATGGCGCCCCGATACAGGGCCGTGCCGGTGCCGCCCATGGCGTTGACGTCGGTCTGACGCCACCCCATCTGGTCACCGTACTCGGTCATGATCTGGGGCACCGCACTGGCGGGCAACGCCGCAGCCAGCATCCAGAGAAGGGTCAGCAACGCCAGACACACCTTCTTCAGGCCCGGATTGTTCATCATGCGATTGATCATCTCTCCAGTCTCCTCGGATCTATCAGAAGGTGTAGTCCATCTGCAGACGGACGATGGTGTCATCCTTGGGCACGTAGGTCGCATCGGGATCGTTCCCCGAAGGTCCTCCGAATGCCCGCACGTCGACATAGGTCTTGGGCAGGTTGTGATCCCGGGTGACCTTCAGCTGGAAGAGCAGCCGTTCACTGACGCGGCTCTCCACCTTGAACCAGTTCCGGAACCCGTTGCCGTCAAGCAACACGAATTCATTGCCCTCGAAATTCCAGAGGAATCCGTCATAAACCGACGACGCAAAGGTCAACTTGATTCCCGGCGTGAGGTTGTGTTCGTAGCGCGCCTCGAAAGCGTGGGCCGGGCTGCCGGCGGTGCCGACGGCGCTCGTCGGGCCGAAGTCCTCCTCGATGGGCTCCTCCGGATAACTCAACCGTTGGCGGGCGGGGAACATGACGTTGCTGGTCATGTAGGTGAAGCCCAGGCGGTTGAAGTTGCTGAGCATGGCGATGACCTGCCAGCGCGTCTCCCAGTTGCGGTAGGTCCGCACATCGCCGGGATTGGCCTCCGAACGGCTGCTGTACCGGTGCCGAACGCGGAACCGGAGATTGAAGATGGGCTGATACTCGCCCTTGATGGTGTAGCGCATCAGGTCGGCACCGTCGGACTTGCGGGTCCACTGGTCGTACTGGATTCCGTTGAGGATCAGCGTGCGGCTGATCCGGTACCGGGCCTCCAGGAACATGCCCTTCTCCGGTTTGGGAGCGGGCGTGTTGGTCTCCAACCAGGTGTAAAGGTCGTCGTTCAGCCGGTAGGGTGAATCCAGAATCGTCATCTCGTACCGATTGTCGTTGCTGAAAGCCCGGCCGTAAGGATTGTCGAAGCCCAGATCATAGTCCCGCCAGATAGCCAAGAAGTGCAGGTTCTGCCACTGGGTGAAGGCATTGATGATGTAGGCGTCGGGGTTCTTCGAATCGAAGAGATTGTTCCGCGGATTCTGCAGGAAGGCGTACTCGCCCTGCACCGCAACGTTGGCAAACACCGCCTGGGCCTCGGCACCCAGAACCCGGCGGAACTTGTACTCGTCACGGGTCCCGTCCTCGTTGTCGAAGACGCTGGTGTAGGACTCGCCGATCTCGCTGTCACGGGCTTCGAGGCGCTCGATGTCGGTGACCAGAGTCGCCGGATCCGAGTCGAAGCCGCGATCGTAGCGAGCCTCGTACCCCGTCACCCCCACGAAGGTGCCGGGAGCGACCATGACCTTCACGTTGCCGCCGATCATCTCTTCCTTGAAAGCGTCGCGCCGCAGGCCGGTCGGTACCCATACCGGCGGATCGTCGGTGCGCTCGGCCACGTTGACCTCGCGTTCCTCCAGCCATTCGGCTTCCGGGCGCGGCGTCATGATGGCGTAGCGGTTGATCGTCCCGTCGGGGTTCAGGACCCCGTCCTTGCGATCACTGGATACGAAGAACGAGGCATTCACCGGGCCGATGGCACCCTCGAAGGCGGCACCGGTGAGATGGTACTCGAAACTACGACTCAGATCACCGTGGACACCCAGCAACCGCTTGTTGAATCCGTAACCGGTCTTGCGATAGTGGATGTAGTCGGTGTTGTCCATGACCAGGCCGAGGCCGTAGGCCACGCGGTAGTTGCCGAACACGAGACCCTTGACGCGTAGGGCGCCCAGGTTCTTGTCCGCCATCCCGACGTAGCCCTTGACCGTCTCGTCCCAGTTCTGCTCGCCATATTCCCGGTTGGTCATCAAACCCGCCCGGAAACCACCCTCGACGGACACGCGGATCTTGTTGAGCCAGCCGGGCTTGAACAGGCCCGCGTCGCCATTGTAGTACCTGCCGCGGGGGCGCCCGCTGGCGAAGTTACCCAGTTCGTCATCGTCGTTGGAAAACGGCGTCTCGTGATAACGGGTCTGGACGTAACCTGTGACCTTGCGGGTGGTACCGGCCTTCTTTTCGGCATCGCTGTAAACCACGAAGTCGCGGATGTTCCGGTAGGCCCAGTAGCGCAGGCCCTCGGCCCTGCGCAGTTGCCGGGCACTGTCGAACTGTCCCAGCCGCTCCCGGGCCTTGATGATGTTGGTTGCGTCTACCGGCGAGACGTTCTGGTACGACATCAGGTCAAAGAGATCGAGGTCGTTGATGTTCTCCGGCTCGCGCATCTTGTCCAGATACTCGTCGGCCAGGCCCTCGTTGGAACCTTCCTGCCCCAGGTAACGCCGCACCTGCCGGTACCCGGCGGAGAGGCGAGCGATGGTCGCATCCTGGTCCGGGGGCGGCATGGTCGACGCCAAGGGCTTGATGCTATCGAGAATCTCAGGCGTGACCCCCGAAACATCCAGCACATCGTAAATGCTGCCGAAAAACCGGACGTAGGTCCGGTAGTCGTAAATGCTGAGCGCCACCTCGGGAGGAATCGGCAGGGTCTGGATCTCGTCCAGGGACGCGCTGTTCAGATCGACGATTGCCGGAGCTGCCCGGTCTGCCGCCAGAGCCCCGCTCGGGGCCCCCGGCCAGACCGGACCGCAGGCCAGAACCGTCGCCAGCACGAGCCAGACGACAGGCCACCGGCGCCAGCGGTTCGCTCCGCTAGGTGTCCATGTTGATCTCACTGCGCCTCACCGCCCCATGTGAAGTTCAAGCCGAACTGGTGCGTACTCTCCAGGGTTCCGCCACCGGTGGAAAAGCCGTAGTTGAGAGAGACCCGCTCCATGGTGTAACCGAAGCCCGCAGTCAGCTTGCTGGGATTGGTGATGACGCCGGCGCGCAGGGCAAAACCCTCGAAGATGGTCATCTCGGCGCCGCCGTGGTACTGGACGTCCTGACCCAGTTCGTTGTCGAACTCGAAGGTCGTGATCACACCGGCATAGGGCTCGTAGCTGATACCGGCGCTGAGGCGTCTGGCCAGCTCCTCCTCGTCGATGCCGATGTTGGGATTGTTGAGGTTTTTGACCATGAAGGCCAGCCGGGTCCGCTTGTGCAGAACCATGACCATGCCCAGGTCGATGCCCAGGGCCGTGTCGTTGCCCGGATCGATGCCCGAGACCGATTGTCCCGCCTTCATGTGGTACATGTTCACCGAAGCGCCGAGATCGATGCTGGAGTGGTAGTCGCTGTATAGATTGCGACCGTAGGCCAGACCGATCTGGGATTCGTCGAGCAAACGCACATCCTGGTAGTCCACCTTGAACTTGCTGAATGAAAGACCGAACGCGCCGGCTTCCGGGGAAATTGGCAAGGCCGCACCCAGAAAGAAGTTATCGGCGTAGCTCAAGCTGAACGGGCGTACATAGCTGGCGGCCAGGGCGCCACCGGAGGTCTGAGCCAGCTGGCCCGGGTTGATGAATGCAGCATATGCGTCATCGGGTACCGCCACGCCCGATTCGCCCATGGCCCGGGCGCGGGGACTGACAGAGATGCTATCGAAGGCCGCCATGGCGGATCCGGCCGAGAGGCCGAGCGTCGCCAAAACGAGCAGAATCGTCATTTTCCGTTTCATCGCTCACCCTCTCTACTTGCTCAGCCGCGTGGCCACGACCAACGGCGCTGTGATGGTTTCCTCTTCACCGGTGCTGTTGGACACAACCGACAGGTGTACGATGTACATGCCGGCCTTGACCCGCTCCCTGTTGCGGTCGCGGCCATCCCAGGTGCGAATGGTGTAGGCTCCCGGAATGCTGGAGGCCGGCCCGTCGAAGCGACTGTCGAAGATTGTGTAGACCACCCGACCTTCCAGGTCGAAGATGCGGACCTTGGTCTCGCTCTTGGCCTTGGACAGGAAGCGGATCGGCATGATCTCGCCCATGGACGAGATCAACGTCTTGGCCTCGATCAGCAACTCTATCTCGCTCGAGCCGCTACCCTCAGCCGGGCGCGCCGGATCGAAATCGGCAACATGGAACGTGGTCAGGTAAGGCTCGCTGGTCTCGTTGCGACCAGCGACGCCGTTGCTGCCCGAAGGACTCTGGGTGCCCTCGCTGTCGGAAATCCGCGCATAGCTCTGGCCGTGGGAGTGGCCGGATCCAAAGGTCTGCTGGCTGCCTGCGGGAGTGTCGGGCAGGTAAGTGGAGCTACCGACGGTGATCCCGGACTTATCGACCTTGTAGCGGTCCGGCGCACCCCACTGGAACAGGTCGATGTCTACCGTGAGGTCTTCCCCCGCTTCGTAATAGAAGAGGATTAACGACTCACCGTTGCCGCCATCGGAGTCGCTGAAGTTGGTCAGACTCGGCGTCGAAGCGTCGTCTCCAGTGCCAGGAGTGAGGATGCTGTTGCCGGTTTCGGTTGTAAAAACGGGAAGCATATCCGGTACACCGTCTGGAAAGTCATCATCCTCGTAAAGCTCGATGTGGGGCAGGTAGCCGAAAACGCTAGAAAAACTGATGCTGCCCGGAACGCTGACCACGATGGTGTCGCCTGCTCCAATCTTGAATCCTGCTGGGAACTGGGCAGTGAAATCGGAATAGGTTCCGCCACCGATGTTGTCTGGACCCAGGCTGCCCGCGCCCATCAGCCAGTAGCCATTCTCATAATGGACGGAGTCGGTGAGGTAATAATCGCTCAGATCCACTTCGAAGGCCGCCGGGTTGTAGATCTCGATGAACTCGGCGGTGGCGCCCTGCGTGCAGATCTCGCTCAAGAGCAGCTTGATGGGATAGGCATTGGGGTCGGGAGCTTCGTCCACTGTCCAGGCGCCGGTGTAGAGCGGCGCCTGCGCCGGCGCCACCGCGATGCCGCCGGCGCCGTTGTCGGCCTCGGCGTACCAGGTGATCACCGCGCCCTCGGCCTGGCCGGGCACGGTCGCCGACCAGTTGTCGCCACCGTTGTCATTGCCGGTCAGCACGCTGAAGGCGCCACCGTCAACGCTGTAGTGGAACGTCACGCTGTTGATCGCGGTATTGGATTTGACGGTAGCACTCAGGTTGGCCTCCTGTCCGTCGAAGGGCAGGGGCGGATCCACGGCCGCCGCCGTGAAGATGGGCGCCGCCGGGAAGTGGGTTCCCGGCGGGGCGGGAGGCAGATGACCGGCGACATTGAAATCAACCATCTGCACGGTGGTGGCCAGATTCTCGCTGGTCTCGTTGTGGCCGTCGACACCATTGCCACCGGTGAGGGTTTCGGTGCCCTCGTCGGCGTCCACGCGGCGGAAACCACGGCGGAAGCCTGGCCCGGCATCGGCGATCACGTTCTGATCAGCGACGGCGGTATCGGCCAGATAGGTCCCGCTCCCGATGGTCACGCCCGTCTTGTCGATACGCGATCCGGTATTGTTGCTCGGTCCCCAGACGAAGTAATCCAGATCCTGAACCAGATCGGACTCGCCGTCCCAGGTATAGAGCACCAGACTACCGACCCCGGTGGACAATGCGGGAATGTTGCCTCCGCCTCCGAGCCCGGCGTTGATCGAACCGGGGAAGGCCTGGTCCATCTCGGGCACCGTATCGGGCGAGCCCGAGTCCTCGAAGAGCTCGAAGTCCGGCAACCGGCCGTAGGCCTCGTAGTACTGGTTGCTCCCGTTGATCGATATCGCCAGAGAGTCGCCGGCCGCAAGGGAAGAGCCGGCCGGAAACCGGGCGTGGAACGCGCCGGCGTTGCCGCCGCCCGGATTGGCCGCGGCAGGAGTGGCCAGCGTGATATTGTAGTAGTACGTACTCGGAGCCGTGGCGCCATTGGTGAGGTAGACGTCACTGAGATCAATCTCGTCGCCCGTAGGGTTGACGACCTTGATGAACGGGCTTCCGAAGGTGCTGTACGAGGTCCGCGTGGTGTGCACCGTCTCGCTGATGATCAGATGATCAGCCGTGGCGGCGGACACGCCCGAGGCCATTCCGCAGGCCGTCAGCACCGACAGCAGCAGGCCGAGGAGCCAGGAGGCTCTCCTGCGATAACTGGACATCTAGCCACTCTCCCTTCAAGGGACCTGGAGTGATATTCGGCATTGGGTAGAAGATGGAGAATAACTCCGCGACAGGCGGCAATCAAGGACGGTTAACCGTCAAACAGGCGTTTTCAGCGGCGTTTCCTTCAGGGAGTTTGCATATCGGCCCCGCCGAAGGCCGTACGCAATGACTCGGCGTCGGAGGCGGCTCGCAATCCGTCCAAAAAGGAACCTTGTTTGACCAAGCGGGCCAGGCGGGCCAGCACTCTCAGCATCTGGCGGGGATTCTGATTCGGACCCAACAACAGGATCACGACGTCGACCGGCTGATCGTCATCGGCGGGTATCTCGAGGGGATCGGACAGCGTGGCTACAGCTACCCGAACCTCCTGGACGCTGCCGGTCCGTGCGTGGGGAATGACGAGACCGCCGCCGATGGCGGTGCTGCCTTCGGTCTCACGTCGCATGACCTCGGCCACCAGCTGATCGCCGCCGGAGGCTTCGCCCGCATCTTCAAGTCGGGCCACGAGCTGCGCCACCGCGGCCTCGACACCCGTGCACTTGATATGCGGAAGAAATCCAGTTTGTATTGTATAGTCCAACAACTTCATGGCTCTCATACTAACGGCCGACGAGCCCGGTGTCCAGAAAGCTGGGGCAGTGACCCACGATGTGGCATCGGTTCAACGGCGGTGAAGGTGGCCCATGGCCGATTCTCCGTTTCAGGACCTGTTGCGGCGCAGCCGTTGGCGCGGGCGGCTGCGGCGTTGGCGGGACCTCATAGCTCGTCCGCTGCGTCCGACGCGTATTCAGCCGGACCGGACTGGACCGGCCAATCTACTGCTGATCGGCGTCGATACCCTGCGAGCAGATCATCTGGGCCTCGCGGGATGCGCTCAACCCACGTCCCAGAACCTGGACAGTTTGGCCGGACGCGGCACGACCTTCGCCGATACCACGGCGGCTTCGCCCTGGACGTTGCCCTCGTTTGCCACAGCCCTGACCGGTTTGATGCCCGGATTGCACGGAGGGTTTTTGCCGGGCACGCTACGCAACATGGACGACCAACCGCCCCAGCCCCTGGATGCTCGGGTCACGACTCTGGCCGGCCACCTGCGCCGGCAGGGGTACCGGACTGCAGCCTTCTATTCCAACCAGTTCTTCGCCTTCGGTCTGGCCGAGAGTTTCGACCACCACGTCTATCGCAATCTCCCGGCCCAGGAACTGGCTCGCGAGGCCCTGGACTGGATTCGTTGCCACGGGGATCGGCCGTTTTTCTGTTTCCTGCTCTGCAATGACCCCCACGAGCCGACCACGCCCACGGCAGAGGATCTGGCGCCGTTTCTCACGGTAGCCCGCAGTCAGGGCGCCGATACGAGTGATCGGGCGGTGCGACACTATGCTCGCTGGGGCGACGGTCCGGCGCCCCAGCTGGGATTGGCCGCCTGGCCACTGGATACGGCTACCCGCCAGGGGCTTCTGCTCAAGAAGGCCATTTACAACGCCGCCATATGCCAGGTGGATCGGGCGCTGGGTGAGATTCACGAACAGATGCGACAATGGGATCTGGATAGGTCGACCGTCTTCTCCGTCTTTGCCGACCACGGGGAGGAGTTCCTCGACCACGCTGAGTTCGCCCACCGCTGGAACCACGACCCGCGCAAGGTGCGGGGAATCGGTCACGGGCACACCCACTTCAAGGAGTTGCTACACGTGCCGTGGGTGGTCTGGGGCCCCGGAGTACCGGTTGGGGTTAGATATCGGGATCCCGTGTCTTTGCTGGATCTGACGCCCACCCTGCTGGATTGGCTGGGCCTCGAACCGTTGGACCTGGGCCCAGTCACGGCGAAGCTGGCGCAGACCGATGCGGCCTTGGCCGCCGCCCTCGTCGGACACTCCTTGGCGCCGGTGGTGACCGGTGTGGCAGGTGAGGCTGCTACCGAGGGGACTGCCGATAGAATCCTCCTGTCCGAAGCCATCGCCTATGGTCCGGACCTGGTCGCCGTACGCCGCGGCCGCTGGAAACTGATCGCCCACCGGGACGGTCGCCCACTGGCCCTGTTCGATCTGGCCACCGATACCGAGGAAACCCGTGACCTGCAGAATCACGAAGCCGACGTCGTCGCAGAGATGCTCGAGCTGGTCCACCAATGGCGGCAAACGGGAACCGGAGCCCACGGAGACGACACTCCGGGGAGCACGTCCTCCTGGCAGGATGTGGACGACACCGTGAGACAGCGCCTGAAGGACCTGGGCTACTCTGATTGAACGGGCACACTCATGGTGGCCCGGAAGCCCGCGCCGAGGGCCGCACCGGTAATCAGCCACATGAGCAGCGAGACATCGGCGTCGCCGAAGTACCATTCGAAAAGCCCGGCTACCATGAAACCGGTCCAGGTTCCCAGCCCGGCCAGGATCCACCCCCGGGCCAAATCCTCTGCAGCTCCGTCAACCCGGTCCGGCGGCCTCAACCGGCACCAGAGGCGCCACAAACGAACCGGTATGGCCACCAGCAGGAGT
>Ga0070728_10004918_pt1 | contig 13503 bp, 13 predicted proteins | sample tdDd471_FD_66723 | JGI IMG/M metagenome (GOLD analysis project Ga0070728, IMG submission 66723) | Marine sediment microbial communities from the Atlantic coast under amendment with organic carbon and nitrate - tdDd47.1 | ecosystem: Environmental > Aquatic > Marine > Coastal > Sediment | place...
GAGGCCCAGGTTCTGTTGACCCCCTTCTACCAGGCGGCCAATCGGCGGGAGCGGGCGCGGAATCTCCACGAACGGGCAGTACTGTTGTTCAGTCGAGGGGATGATGTGACCGCTGCGGAGTTGCTGGAACAGGCATTGCGCCTGGATCCCGGACATGCAGACTCCTATGAGGCCTTGGGGGTTCTGCTGGGCAGAGCCGAGCGCTATTACGAAGCCATCGATATCTTCAAACGGTTGGAGGAAGTGGCGCCGGGCGAGCCCATGGTCCACACCAACCTGTCGCTCTTTTACATGAAGATCGGCGACAAGGAATCCGCCGAGCACCACAAGGCCCTCGGAACCCTGAAGCGATTCGTCGGTGCCGAGGATGAGGTGACGGCCCGCCAGCAGGCCGACCTGGAGCAGCAACTCCAACATGACGATGCTCGCCGCAAACAGGCCATGTTTGCCGAAATACTGGAGATCGACCCGGAGGATCCACTGGCCCTGATGGGCATGGGCAACGCTCTGGCCACGTTGCAGGAGTTCAGCGCCGCCGAACCCTATCTGGCCCGCGCGTGCTCCGTCGCCCGGGACAACAGTCCCCTCTATGCATCCCACGGCAAGGTGCTGGAAAGGCTGGGCCGAATCGAGGAAGCAGCCGCCGTTTACCGCCAGGGCGTAGCCGTCGCCGGTCGCAAGGGTGATCTGATGCCGTTGCGGGAGATGGAACACCGCCTGCTGTTGCTGGACAACCGCTGATCCCGTTTTCTCTACTTATTTGATCAGCGTCAATGATCTTACTTCCTGCCGTCCCAGCGCAGTCAGACGGGCGAAATAGATTCCTGCGGCCGCCTGGCGGCCCCGTGCGTCAGTGCCATCCCAGGCTATTCGAATCTCGCCGGCGTTCATCGATTCGTTGACGAGGGTTCGCAACAGGCATCCCCGGGCGTCAACGATCTCGAGGTGCACCGGACCGGGGCCGGACAACACGAACCTAAGTTCAGTACGCGGATTGAAAGGATTGGGCGCCGTTCGCAGATCCAGGTTGTCGCCCAGCGGAGACTCGACCACCGGCGCGACGACACCGATCTCGTAGCACCCGAGATCCACTTCAGCTCCCTGTTGCCGAGGCGTTCCCGCCAGATCCACGGCGGGTAGCCAGACTCCGGCGCTCGGCCAATGGCCCGCATCCCGACAGGGAGAATCGCTGGCCAGGGCGTATGGATGAGGCTCCTGGAGTGTGAACAGGGGGTCGGCATCCAGGCCGCCCTGTCCCAGTCCGAACCCTCCGATGTTGCTGTAGTGGGTGTAATAGGCCTTGGGCTCGAGAATCTGTACGTTCGCGTAGTAGTTTGTCGAGTTTCCATAGACGATGCAACCATCGTACCGGGGCTTGCTTTGACGGTGGTCGATGGCGCCGGTGTGGATGAACGGACTCTCGTTCAGCGCCTCGTTCGCAGTCACCGTCACGTGTCCAATGTGGGGAAACGAGTAGCTGACCAGCACGGCGCCCGTACGGGTCAGGCCGGCGTTGTCGTGCAACAGCGAGTTGACGACCCGAGGACTCGCACCGTAGTGGGCGGCCATGGCCCCTCCACGCTCAGCGCAGCAATAGCGGACGATGCAACTGTTGAGCTCGACTCTGGAAGCACCGACCACCCGTACGCCGCCACCGGCGCCGTCAAGAGCCTGTCCGCCGCTGCGCGGTTCACGCGGATCCAGACCATGACCGGGAATGGCCTTGGCGTACTCGATGATGTTCCACTTCAGCACCGAGGGACCATTGGCTGCCGGCACGTTGAGAAAGGTGAGCCCGTTCCAGCAACCGTTCGTACTCAGATCAATCGCGAAAAGTTCGGGTTCGTCGGTGGTCCAGACGATGGGGTCGGCCGGTGTGCCGACAGACTGCAACGAACCGTCGACCAGCAACAGGCCGTGGTAACCGCTGAACTCGACGGTGGTACCGGCGGCAACAGTCAGGATCGCTCCATTCCTGACGATGACGTTTGCTGTGACCCGCATGACCGCCGAGTCCCACACCGTGTCCTCGGTAATGTCGCCCCCGACCTCGCGGATCGTGCCGTCGATAGCGCGGATCGGCTCGGCGGTGGACTGACCCTCATACCCGGCCACGAATCGTATAGGAACCGCAGGTACGTCCCTGCACCCATAGCCGACTGCCAGATCCGCGTTGTAGTCTCCTCCCTCGGGGTCTCTCAAGCCGGGATCACTGCCGATGATATTGTTGTTCGGGGCCGCACCGGCCTCGTCCCACTCCGTGGGCAGCACTCAGGAGTATTCTCACAAGAAGCAGTAGTGGTGTAGAGCTTCGGCATTGATCTGAGGATCGGAGAACCAGGTCCAGTTGTCACGAACCTGGGGCATACCGAAACTCCCGATCTGTACCGAAAGACCGAAGGCCAGCCCCGTGGGCAGGTTCACACCGGCTTCACTGGTCCAGATCACGTAATCCAGTCCAGTGTCCACGGCATCGACGACGATGTTCCGTTCGCAGACCACTCCCGCCCCGGCTCCCTGCAGGCGTACCGCGTAGTCGTGGGGCCGATAGAATGTGCAATAACGGACGGTTCCGCGGGGTACGCGGTCCACATCGGGAGTGTTGTCGCCCCGATAACGTATGCCACCGTTGATGATGATGCAGTCCTGGATGTCCAGTCGATTGTCGCAGAATGAGATGCAGATCATCTGGCCCTGTAGGTCCAGAACGGCTCCGTTGCCATCGATCAACACGTCATGGCCCAGTTCGAGGTCCAGGAACTCGGAACGGTCCTCGTCCCACGTCGGGCCGATGAGCAAACCGCCGGTGTACACGCGCCCGTGCTCCAGCTCCAGGATGCGGTCGTAGCCACCACCGGCAGGTGCCGATTCATAAGCGCTCTGCAGGGTCACTGCAGCGGTGTCGAGGGCGGTCGCACCGGAAGCGCAGAGGACAATCACCAGAACAAGTGCCACGAGCATGCAGGGACCTCCGGGTGCGGTGTACCGTTGGGTGTCAATTATAGCACACCGCCCCCGGAAACAAGAAACCCGGCGACCGTCGGCCGCCGCCGACATCAGACTGGCAGTCCCACATCCTTGAAGGCCAGACGCACCGTCTGGGTCGATCCTTCGCTGACCTTCCCGTGCAGGGTCAGCGTCCGGGCTGCATTGGCCAGCACGTCGACCGCATCGTTGAAATCGGCCGTTGGCCAGAGCATGCGCAACCCCTGGTACCAGATCTGTACGGCCTTGTCGGTGCCGATGTCGGTGGCCACCAGGTAGAAGGCTCGATTGGGGATGCCGCTGTTGATGTGAACGCCCCGATTGTCGGCCGGGCCGTCGTAGTAATCCCGCATGTGGGCCGGCTGAGGGTCGACACCCAGCAGATCGTTCTGGTAGGCCGAGCCCGGTGCCATCATCGATCGCAGCGACTCGCCATAGAGGGTGGGACCCATGAGTTCGTTGCCGATCAACCAGTCGGCTTGACCTGCGTCCTGGCCATTGGCCGCTTGCTGGATGGCGCTGCCGAACACGTCGGAGAAGTGTTCATTCAAGGCCCCTGACTGGCTGTAGTAGTCGAGGTTCGCCGTGTGCTGAGTTACACCGTGGGTCAGTTCGTGAGCCACCACGTCGAGACTGTCGGTGAAATCGCTGAAGATCTGGCCGTCACCCTCGCCGAAGGTCATCTCATCGCCGTCCCAGAAAGCATTCATGTAGTTCTGGCCGTAGTGGATGTTCATGATGATGTCCATGCCGTTGCCGTCAATGCTGTTGCGCTCCAGTCGACGGTAGAAGTCCCGCACCGTGCCCGCGAAGTCGAAAACCCGGTCGGCCACGGCATCGCCGGTCACGATGCCGCCATCCTCCCGGACCAGTTCCTTGCGCATCTCGGTCGTGTTCTGGCTGTCGTACACCAGCCGCTTGCCCTCGCCACCGGTTGCGCCCAGGGTCGTGATGCCCCTCTCGGTCTTGCGGGTCCGACTGACCCGACTGGCCTTGGCCTGCACTGCACTGATACGAGCGGTTTCGCGGATGGATTCGTCGGTGGTCTTGGCAAGCTTGGTCATGATGTGGGGCGGGATGTAGTGGCATCTGCATTTATGGTGGGTATGCATGGATTTCCCTCCAGGCAGCCACGTCAGTGTCTCCAAGGAGCAGGGCCCGTGGCCTGCGACCCTGCCTCCACTCGGAAGGGTGAAGCCTCCCGATTCGCGTTTGCGGGCGAGGTCCAAAGAGCACTGGTGAAGACAGGCTAATCGTGGCGCTGTGATAACGCCACTTCACCGGGGCGGGTGTGGAGTCTCCTGGTTGGGGAGCGGGCGGAGCGCGGCAGCAGCTAGATTCCGGGCACCGCCGCTCGGGTCAGGTTCGCGAAGAGGACGCCGCGCAGACCCTGTATCTGCAGAGCCAGCTTGTCTATCTCGCCGGGGGTGCCACGCAAGATGATGGTTTCCAGACAATTGTCGTGGTCCAGGTGCACGTGGGTGTTGCAGAGGATCTGCACGTACCGGTCGTGTTGGATGCGATGCAGACGATCCTTCAGTTCGCGCTGGTGGTGATCGTAGCAAATGGTCAACACGCCGTGGACCTCGCCGGATTCCTGCTGCCAGGCGTCGTGGACCAGCTGGCCCCGGATCAGATCGCGCACCAGCTCGGAGCGCGAGTGGTAGCCCTGCCGGCCGATGCGTCGATCCAGCTCTTCGAGCAGTGGCGCCGGTAACGAAACCGTGAAACGACGGGTAAGATCCTCGGACATGATCTGAATCCTTTGCTTTGTCGGCCGACAGTTGCCCGATCAATCCCAGTCGTGACTGTGGTAGTGGCGATGCTCCACGTCGCCGGCCCGATGCCGGTGGCGGTGGGTGTGAACAAGGTTGGCCCGCAAGAGCACGTCGCTGTCACCCCGCAGCGCCAGGACGTCACCGTCGTACAGGAGTCGGTGATCTTCGTCAATTACCAGACAGCGCTGTCCCAGTTCACTGGCCATGGAGAGGTTGTGGGTGGCCACGATCAGGGTTTGGGGCAGGTCCTGCAGGAAATCCACCAGCCATCCGGTGGACCGCGGATCCAGAGCGGCGGTGGGCTCGTCGAGCAGAAGCAGTTTCGGCTCCAGAGCCAGCAGCGACGCCATGCAGACCAGCTGTTTCTGTCCGGCGCTCAGAGTCCAGGGGGCGACCTCCAGGAGATTCTCGACACCTACCTCCCTGGCCCAGCGGAGCATGCGCTCCTCGGCGTCCGGCAGCCGATGTTGGCGCGGGCCGAAAGCGATCTCGTCCCGGACCGTGGGGTTGAATAGCATGGCATCGGAATTCTGGAAGAGCAGGCCCACCTCAGCGCGGAAACGGATCCGGAATGCCTTGTCTTTCAGTGTACCTGGACTGACGACGCGATCATCGTAACGGACCTGGCCGCTGGTCGGCGCGATCAGCCCCGCCAGGATCTTCAGGAGAGTGGATTTACCGCAGCCGTTGCTGCCCAGCAGGACCACCTTCTCACCGGCGGCGATGGAGCAGGTGACATCCCGCAAAGTGGAGGTGCGCTCGTAACTGTGACTGAGATTCTCAATCGCGATCAAGGAAGAACCCCCTTGCGTCCAGGGCCTGGGTGATCTCGGAGGCATCATGCTCGGCCCGGCGCAGGAACCAGGCACTGGTCGATGCGCCATGGCGCAGGGCGGTCAGCAAGCCGACCCGGTGAGGCGATCGGCAAGCCAGCGCCTGCCTGAAGTCGCTGAACAGCCGTCGAAAGGTAAGCACCTGGCTGGTGGTCAGGATCAGCACGAATCGCAGGGTGGGCGAGAAGGCCAGTGCGCGTTGCAGATCGATGCCCGGCAGGATGCGGAAAGCAAGCAGCGTCAATAGCAAGATCCGCAGGTTCAACACCAGCAGCACGCGGCCCGCGCTCGGCAAGTCGTCGCGGGCTACCAGCACATAGCCCAGGGTCACCGCCAGCACGAAGGGCAACGTGGCGCGCACCGATCGCCACAGCAGGCTGGGGGCCGGTCTCCCGGCCGAAAGCAGGACCACCATGACACCGGCGGCCAGCAGTATGGGTCGATGGACCAGAGTAGCCGTCACCACTGCGACCAGGTACCCGAGAAGCAATGCCCTGTCGTGACCAGAGGAACGGATCATGTCGATTCCTTTCGACCCAGAACCCGCCACGCCATCACCACGAGGACACCATCGGCGATGCCCACCAGCAAGTGGGGCACGATCACCGCCGGTAGGGTCACTTTCCAGCCGAACGGAAAGAAGAGGGGCGTGCCATCCGCAGCCTGCGCGAGATGGGGTTGGGCGCCCAGTATCACGGCCAGGACGATGGCCGGCACCACGGTACCCGTCCAGCCGGCGCAGAAAAGAGCCACCGTGTGCTGCAACGGTTTCAACAGACGGTAGATCCCGACGGCGGACAGACTGCCCAGCAGACCCATGGCCAGGGCGTTGATCGGCAGGGCCGTCACACCACCGTTGCCGAACATCAGCGCCTGCATCAAGTACACCAGCGAAAGAGCCAGGAACGCATTCCAAACTCCGAACAGCACCGCGACCATGCCGACGCCCAGCACGTGGACGGTCGTGCCTCCGGGCATGGGCACCGTGACCATCATCAGGGCGAAGGCTGCGGCCGTGGCCACTGCCAAGCGCGGCACGGCCGCCGGGTCCAGGGCCCGTCGTAGACGGCGCAATCCGATTGCCCAGAGGAGGCCGGTGGCGCCATAAGCTGGACCATAGACCTGGGGGGCGATGAAACCGTCTGGGATGTGCACGGTAGCCCTTTCGATGCCCGTCAGAAGGCAATGATCACGGCGATCGACGCCGCAAGACGAGAGTCACGATGCCAAAAACGCCAAACAGAACAGCGACCCCCGTGATGATTCGTTGCCGCGGCGCGAGATGATCCCGTTTGGTAGTGGCGGATACCAGATCGTCGGTGACGACCACCTCGGCAGTGTTGCCGTGACCGTCCGCACTCCAGACCCGCACCTTCCAGGTACCGGCCTGATCGGGGCGGAAGGTCACGCGGCCCAGGCGGTCGGTGTTGCCGTTCTGGAATGGGGACGGGTCGCCGGGCGCCAGAACTTCGCAGGTTTCAAAGGCCACCGGCGAACCGTCCTCGTAACTGAACGAAACGGTGACCGCCGGAGCGGTGCTCGTGTCGACGTGGATTCCGTGGGCGTGTGCCGGGGCATTCGCCAGGGTCATCAGGAACAGGAGGGTGAGAGAGATCGACACTCTGGGATGCGGCTTGAAGCAGGTCATTACGTGACTCCCGATTCGCACGGCGGTATTACGAAACACAAAATCGTAATACCAGAATATGCCCTATCGATTACGGCCAGTCAAGTGGGGCCCCGCCCGGTTGGATCCGACAGGAATACGAGTTGACGCGAGGCTTGACCGCGTTAGTGTCTTCCCAAGGTGTACCGGTTCTATCATGGTACTGTCCGCAGAGCAAAACCCGGCGTCACGGGAGTGAGTGCATGGCACCGCCTGCAATCCAGACCCGGCAGTTGACCAAGTATTACGGTCGACAACTGGGCATCGAGGATATCGAGCTGATCGTCCCCAAGGGGGAGGTCTTCGGATTCCTGGGTCCCAATGGGGCAGGTAAGACGACGACCATTCGCTTGCTTCTCGATCTCATCCGGCCGACCGGCGGCACCGCCAGTATCCTGGGTCTGGATTGCCGGCGTGAGGGTCTGGCTGTGCGCCGGAAAGTGGGTTATCTGCCGGGCGAGTTCACCCTCTACGAGAATCTGACCGGACAACAGTTGCTGCTGCATCTGGGATCTCTGCGGGGGGGTGTCGACTGGAAACGAGTCGAAGAGCTGGCGACCCGCCTGGGAGCCGATCTGGGCCGTTCCATTCGTTCTCTCTCCAGCGGCAACAAGCAGAAGTTGGCGGTGATCCAGGCCTTCATGACCCGGCCCGAGGTACTGATCCTGGATGAGCCGACCAGCGGACTGGACCCCCTGATTCAGCAGGAGTTCTTCGGACTCGTGCACGAGGCCCGCACCGGGGGCGCCACGGTCTTTCTTTCGTCCCACAACCTGACCGAGGTCGAGCGTGTCTGCGATCGAGTGGCCAGTATCCGGTGCGGTCGGCTGGTGGCGGTCGAAGAGGTGGATGCGGTCCGAAGCCGTACCGTGCGCATTGTCCGGCTTACCTGTGAGCGGGCACTGGATGCCGAGCGATTCACCGTCGAGCCCGGTATTGGAGAGGTACAGGTCGATGGCAGGCATTTGCGCTGCCGGGTCGAGGGCCCCCTGGGTCGGTTGATCGCGCTGGCCGAACCCCATGGAATCATCGACCTCCTGAGCCGGGAACCCAACCTGGAGGAAACCTTTCTCGCCCTTTATGGCCACCAGGGAGGTGACGATGCTGGGTAGCGTCTACGCGAAGACCCTGCGCGACCTTCGGGGCCAGACCCTGGTTTGGGGTTTGGGGCTGGCTGCCATTGGCATCGTCAACATCTGGGGCTTCAAGTCGGTGCAGCAGATGCCAGGCCTGATTTCCTTTCTGGAGAACCTACCGCCGGCATTCAAGGCTCTCATCGGCGACATTCAAGCCATGGCCCTGGCCGAGGGCTTCTTGCGCGCCAAGTTGTTCGACGCGCTGCCACTGCTGCTGGCCGTATTCGCCGTTTCCCAGGGCACCCAGATGCTGGCCGGCGAATCGGAGCAGAAGACGATCGATTTGCTGATGGCTCAGCCTGTCCGACGCTGGCGCATTGCACTGGAGAAGTACCTGGCCGTTGCGACCTCCCTCGCGGTGATGTGCGTCCTGATGGTGGCGGGATTGTTGCTTTGCGGGCCCTTGTTCGAAGTCGATCTGTCCAGCCGATACCTGCTGGCAGCGACGGTCAGCGGACTGCCCCTGGCCTGGCTGTTCACCAGTTTGGCCCTCTTGGGATCAAGCCTCTTCGCCCGGGCGCGCCAGGCCGCCCTGTCGGCCGGGATCGTGGTCGTGGCTAGTTACGTGTTCGAGATGCTGCGCCTGCTGGTGCCGGAATTGCGATCCTGGACCGCCGTTTCGGTGTTCGCCCACCACAAGGCGGGATACACGTTGGCGGGCGAGCTTTCGGGAGTGCCGATCCTGCTGCAACTGGGCCTGGCTGCCGTGTTGCTCGGCGCTGCCTTGCTGGTCTGGCAGAGGCGTGACCTGGCCTAGGCGACAGGCCGTCGCGATGCCGGGGATGGAACCATTCCCAGTCGATTTGCGTCATTGAACCAATGCCCGGTCCGGCGTCGATTCCTTCTGCAGACGTTTGATCCGGGATTTCCTGTTGTCCCGCCCGTTTCGGAAAGGCCGATGAATGTCGTCGATTCGCCTACTGTCGCTGGTTGTCCTGTTCTCCTGTTGCATGGCCTTGGCTGTCATGGGCGCTACTGAGCCGGAGGGCCAAGATAGCACTGCGGGCTTTATCTATGGCACGGTGACCTGGCCGTCCGGCGAGACCCTGACAGGGTTTCTGCGCTGGGAAGACGAGGAAGCCTTCTGGGACGATCTATTCCACAGCGGGCAGCGGGAACTGCCCTGGTTCGAGTACGTCGATACGGACCAATTGCAGGCCGAGCGCCGCGACGCCTACTACGAATCCCACGGCCTGTTGCACCGTCTGATCTATGCCATGGAGGAAGACGGCGATTTCGAACCGGACTGGCGCGTATTCCTGATTCGATTCGGGGATATCCAGAGCATAGAGATCCACGACGGCGAGGACGATTTCGTCATCACCGCCGACGGCTCGCGTCACGAGGTCGGTGGATACGCCAACGACGCCGGGTCCGACCTGTTGATCTATCACGACGACGGCGAGCCCCGGGAAACCGATTGGAACGATCTGGTGGAGATCCGTTTCGCCCCGGTACCTCCCGGTTCGCCCGCCTATGCCGAGCGCCTGCACGGCCTGGTCGAAACCGGAAGCGGTGACTTCGAAGGCTACATCCAGTGGGATAAATCCGAGAACCTGAGCCGCGACATCCTGTCCGGAAACGAAGACGGACAGGATCACGACATCCCCATGGGGGAGATCCGCTCCATCGCCAAGTTCGAAAGGACGTCGTCGGAGGTGATGCTGCGCGACGGCGGTGTACTGGTTCTTGGCGGGACCAATGACGTGAACGACCACAACCGCGGCATCATGGTTGAAACCGTGGACCGGGGCAAGCTCACCATTCCCTGGAGACACTTCGTCAAGGTCACATTTAGTGACGATCCGGGCAGCGGAAAGGGTCGAGAGAGTTACGACAATGAGGCGCCCCTTGCCGGCACGGTGGTCCTGACGGACGGATCTCAGGCCAGCGGCCGGCTGGTCTACGACGTGGACGCGGCCTGGAACTGGTGCCTGTTCAGTGGTTCGGATCAGGGCATCGAGTACGATATACCCTTCGCTCTGGTCAGCGTCGTCACGATCCTTCCCCAAAACCGCTGCCGGGTCCAGTTGCGCACGGGTCCGGTTCTGGAACTGGGAGAGAGCCACGACACCGGCGACGGGAATGCGGGGATTCTCGTGTTTGACGACCATGCCACCGAGCCCCGCCACATTCCCTGGTCCCTGGTACAGGAAGTGAGATTCGACGGGATGGCTGAGGAAACCCATTAGGCCGAATGTTCAGGCGCAACGAAGCCGACCTAGCTCCAGGGCCAGGCCGGCAAACAGGCCGAGAATCAGAATCATGGCTGGTACCACGGAAAATGAGTCGCGTTTCATTGGTTCTCCTTACTGATAGTTTTTCTTGAGCTTGGCAAGAAAAGGACAAGATCTCCTGAGAGATCCGGTCGGCAGGGCATGCCCCGTGCCTCGTTTCAGCAATGCCTGTAATTGATTGTCCACAGACCACTTGAATGATGACAGCGGCCTGCTGCTTTCGGTTTCATATGATCCGGAGTGATCCCCTATCGAATTTGATCACGGCGTAGTTGAAAATTATTGTCAATACCACCCTGAATCGGTGGTCCGGATCAAGACGCTATTGAGGATCAAAATCCGAATAAAACTGGCCCCTGATAACAAGATTTCTGTTATGTTGCTAACAGGGGGAACAAGGACGTTCATCTTCATCAGGTACACCTGCCGGCCAATCTCGGCCGCCCAGGGTCGAGATCAGAGGTGCGGGCAGGGTCCCACAGTCTCGTCCGTGGAGGTCTACCATGTCGCGCCCATCCATGTCGCCTTTCATCCTGCTTTGCACCCTGCTACTGTTGATTCTGCCAATCACCGCCCATGCCGACTACCTGGGGGGAATCACGGTCAACGTCGATTCACCCGCCTTCCTGCCTCACGGCGAACAGGTCTACACAACCGTCGACTACAAGGTGGACCATCCCGACGGCGGTATCGTTTTCGTGCGTCCCTACACCATGGGAGCGCCGACTCCCGGCTACGGGGCCCAGGGTGGCCTGATCGTGCCCACGGGCACCGGCACCACGACTCGCGGCTTCTCTATATTTTCGGGATACACGACAGTGACCCACCTACGGGTGTTCTTGACGAGCGACGATCAATCGGAGGTCTTCCTGGAGATCTTCGTCCCGGTCAACATCAAGTTCGCGCCCCACGGCGTGTTTAATATCACGACCAGTTACGGCGAGCACAGCACACTACCGCACGATCGTGACCTGGAGGTCTTCTTCGATTACTCTGCCGACACGGCCGGCAACGTCCGGGTCTATGCCCGACCCTTCACCAACGGGGTCCTGACGCCGGGCTACAGCGCAAGCGGATCGGCCAGTCTGCCCCCGACCGGCAGCTACGACCAGCATTTCTCGTTCGACGGGGATGCGGACATCACCCACATCCGGTTCCGGATCACCACCGAGGACCAGTCCGAGATCCTGTACGAGTGTTTCCAGCCTTTCAAGGCCCACTGGCGAGAGTACGGACTGTACAACATCAGCTTCAGCGAGCCTGACGGCGAGTCTCTGCACAACAGCCAGAATCTTGTGGCGACTTTCACGGTGGAGCACAACGACACCGAGAATCGACATGTCTGGGCCTGGTGCATCACCGACGGCTACTACAGTGCAGGCGGTGTTTACCAGGGTAGTGCCGTGGTGGCTCCTGGCGGCGAAACGGTGACACGCTATTGCCGGATCAATACGGGTGAGAACGTCGCCGACGCTGTTCGATTGCTCTTTGGTACCCCAGACGAAATATTGCAGCAGATCGATATCCCGGTGGACTACCACTGGGCGCCCCATGCGGTGCAGAACGCGGTGTTTTCGCCGGCCGCCCCGGCGATCCTGTCCAACGGCGAGCACCTGGACATGGAATTCGACTACGTCACCGATGAAGGTGGTGGGGTGCGCATCTTCATGCGTCCGGCCTACGATGGAGTACCCCTTTACGGGATCAGCAACGACGGGTCGCCTCTCTACGGGTATCCCGACGGCAACGGCGACCGCTGGCTGACCTTTGCCGACGGCGAGCACCTGGCCAGCAGCATACGCTTCCAGATGCTGAACGCGGATCAGAGCGAGCTTTTATTCGAGCATTTCTACCAGGGCTGGTGGGCCTGGGGCCAGTCCAGCCACATCGTGCCTGCTGCTGACGAGATCCCGGCGGCGCTGGCGGATCTGGGACAGTGTTACCCCAACCCCTTCAACCCGGTGACGAATATTCCGGTGTCGCTGGGGAGCGATGCCCACGTGAAGTTGAATGTCTACGACATCAGAGGACACCTGATCAGGACGCTGCACGATGGGGTCCTGACGGCGGGCGATCATGTCTTCATGTTCCAGGGTGAAGGCTTATCCAGCGGCGCCTACTTCTGCCGCATGGAGAGCCCCCTGGGCATGCGCACCAGCAGGATGATGCTGGTCAAATAGGGCCGGATGGTTGATTCGATGGCCCGGGAGGCGTGGTCTCCCGGGCCGGCCGGCCCACGCAATCGGGAGGTAAGATCGTGAATACCCGAACGATTCGCTTCTGTGTGCTGGTCGGCGTGATCCTGTTCGCAGAAACAGCATTGGGCGAGGGTCCCTACTATGCCCGAGGTAGCCACTATGCCGGCAAGGGCGAGATCTGGGGAGTCGATTCCGGCAACCAGTTATTCGACGATGGAGATCACGGCGACGGCATTGCCGGTGACGGAATCTATGGTGCCTACGTGGTTTCCGATCAACCCCCCGGGGGACACGAGTGGAAGATCGCCAATGCCGATTGGACCGAGAACTACCCGAACAACCCGAACTATCCCATGGAGAACGCCTACCTGTACACCTTCGACGACGCCGAGACCATCCACTTCCGTCTGGACACCAACTTTGTCGGCGACAGCTGGCAGCCGGCCGCCAACGCCGTCGCGTGCAGCCATTTCTCCCCGCCGGAAACGGCATTCGAGGTCATCGGCAGCCCGGTGGAACTGGGCGAGTGGCAGTTCGGCATCCCGGCGACCCTGGTTGATGGCGTCTGGACCGTGGATGTGACGATCACCGAGACTGGCCTCCACGAGTACAAGTTCCGGGTGGTCGGAACCTGGAGCGTCTGCAATGTGGGCATCCACTACAACATGCT
>Ga0070728_10004921_pt1 | contig 13496 bp, 11 predicted proteins | sample tdDd471_FD_66723 | JGI IMG/M metagenome (GOLD analysis project Ga0070728, IMG submission 66723) | Marine sediment microbial communities from the Atlantic coast under amendment with organic carbon and nitrate - tdDd47.1 | ecosystem: Environmental > Aquatic > Marine > Coastal > Sediment | place...
TGCCTGTTCTACGGTATTACAAATGCCGGCATGAGCACAGCCGGATATGACCACCAGACCTGAATCCGTGACGCAGGCCAGGGCTGTGTCGTCGGGTATGTCGTCAGGCACCGGGCCGCTTTCTTCCATGCGTTCGCCCAGTGGAGCGGGCGGCTCGAAATCCATAATTCGTTTGATCTCGCCAAGTGTGACCAGCGTGTCCGTGAGCCAGACCGGCTTGTCGGTCAGTGTCAATTCAAACTGGCGCGACAGTTTTTCCTCTGCCAGGAGCATGCCGAGTTCCGGTACCGCACCCTTTCGTTTGGAGGTGAAGGCCTGCGGATGGGCCACGAGGCGAGGGCGATTGTGTTCCTGCTTGTACACAGCGGCCTCGAAATGATGGCGAATCAGATAATCCAACCCCCATGTGTGATCGAAGTGCCCGTGGGACAGGGCCACCCAATCCAGATTGAGCAGGTCGATACCTTTGCGCTGGGCATTGATCATGAAAGCGTCGGAATATCCGGCGTCGAAAAGTATGTTTTTGCCGCCGTCCTGAATGAACATGGAAAGGGCGGGTTCGGCCAGAAATTGAGTGCCGATGAGTGAGTTGTTGTCTACGAGAAAAGTCAGTTCCATGGGGAGCCTCCGAGTTTTTGCCACTGGAATCAATCGCGGAAACAGTCTATGCTCATCCCATGAAATCCCGCAACCTCCTTCTTATACTCTTTTTGTTGTCCCTGCTGACCTTCCTGCCGGGTCGCGCTACGGCCCTTGATGTCCAATTCCTCCATATTATAGATGGGGATTCTCTAGTGGTCGTATTGGGTGGTGATTCCGTCGAGGTCCGTCTTATCGGTGTGGATGCCCCGGAATATCGGCAGGAGTACAGCAACAAAGCCAAGGTTTTTTCTCTGAAATTTTGTCACGGAAAGAGTATCCGATTGGAATTCGACCGTGAGAAAAAAGACCGCTACGGCAGAACCCTCGCCTATGTTTATGCCGACGGTGAAATGCTTAACGAGGCCATAATCCATGCAGGCTTGGCTCTGGCCATCAAAATCAAGCCAAATGCCAGATATTATTCCCATTTCAAGGCCGTCGAAAAGGAAGCCAAGAAAGCGAAACGAGGCTTTTGGCGATTCGGTGGATTGAAACAGACTCCTGCTCAATGGCGTAGGGCTCATTAGTCGGCTTGGGAGAGCGGCGCATCTGCACATTTTTCGGCCTTGCCGAGTCCTCACCGTATTAAGATACGGCTGCGGGTCGGCTGCGCCCGAGAAAATGCACATCTGCACCACTCTCCCAAGCCTCGAGGCATCGGGGAAGGAGAGCCGTTGTTGGGGTGCTGGCGCACCCCAAGGCACTCCAATGCTATGAAGAAAATTTGCGTGTTATTATAAGCAGTGTGATGAGATATGGTGTGAATGTTTTGTGAGTACTTCCGCCGAAGGCGACACAAAAAGTTTAGGAAAAGGAAGGGATGGGGGTCTGGGGGAAGGGGAGGAAAGAGCCCTTTTCAAAGGGTTTTTTCTCCCCTTCCCCCAGCCGCCGGAGGCATTCTTTATCCCAACCGACGGGCGAATTCGGAGACGATGATGGCTCCGGCCTGAGCCACGTTGAGCGAGTCGAATTCTCTTTGGAAAGGCACATGCAGACTGTGGTGGCAGAATTTTGAGACGCCGGGTCGGATGCCTTTTTCTTCGTTGCCGAGCACGAGCACAGCAGGCGTTTCAAGTTCAGCGGTGTACACGCTGGCTGAATCAGACGTCCTGCGCGCGGCGTAGAGCGTGTAGTCGTAGTTGACGCAGTCCTTCATGGCATTGGCGAGATTGCCGACCTTGGCTACGGGCAGCTTGTTGAGCGCACCAGCGGAAGAACGCAGGGCTCCGGCTCCAAGATAGGCCCCGTGATGCTGACAGACGATGAGTCCGGCGCCGCCGAGCGCGTGGACAGTCCGGGCAAGCACACCGACATTGCCAGTGTCCTGAACTTGGTCCAGGGCCACAATGAGCGGCAGGGGGGCGTCCACGGCGTCTTCAAGAAGCTGCTCAAGCGGAGTGTAGTCGAGAGCGGCACAACGGGCAGCGATTCCCTGATGGTTGCCTCGGTACATGTAATCGAGATCTTGGGCGGATACGGATTTGTGTGGAACTTTTTGTGTTCGACACAATTCGATTATTTCTTCCATGGCCTGATCGCGTCGTCCTTTTCGAAAGGCGACGAAGTCCACTTTGCGTGGGTTGTCCATGAGAAGTTCTTTGACCGGCTTGTTGCCAACCACGTAAATTTTCCCGTCTTTTTTGTCCCGGCCATTATTTTGCATTTGTCTATTCCTCTAAGTTGTGTGGCCAAAAGTTGCACAAGGTTGCGCACGCCACGGGCACCGTGTAGGCATTTTACGCCTCTATTGCAATCCTGTGCAAGGTGCGATAGCAGGATAATCACGGACTTCTTGAGGTCGAGGTTTTTTCTAGACTTTCATATGTAGGGCTTATCTGATAATGAAGTGCGGAAGTTGGAGGATCATTTGAAAGTGTTCAAATATGGATATTTGCTCGTAATGACTTTGTTTGTTGCGGGCTTTGCGGCTGGCTGTACGGCCAATAAGTCGCCTCAGGCCACTTTGCCTGTGGAGGAAGTGGTTTCAGAAAGCCAGGTCCCAGAGGATGCCGAGGCCCTTGAGCCGGAGATCATAGCCACTCCTGATGAGGCGGAAGACCACCTGAGCCAGACCGAACAGGCTGTGCTTAATCAACGCTTCGGGTTGTTGTTCGACCTTGAGCAGCATGACTCCAAGGATGTGGAACTGTTCTTCACATTCTATACGCATAAGGCACGCAAGACCATGGTTCGCTGGCTGGAACGTTCCCAGCCGTATTTGCCGTACGTGCGTCGTGTCTTTACCCAGTACGGATTGCCGCAGGATTTGGTTCTGTTGCCGTTCGTGGAATCCGGTTATAATGTCCGTGCCTATTCCTGGGCCGGTGCCGGTGGTATGTGGCAGTTCATGCGCGGAACAGGCCGACTCTATGATCTCAAGGCTGACTGGTGGATTGACGAACGTCGTGACCCGTACAAGGCTACGGATGCTGCTGCCCGTCATCTGCGTGATCTTTATGATCGATTCGGTGACTGGTATCTCGCTCTGGCCGCCTATAATGCCGGTGAAGGCAAGATTTCCCGCGCTTTGAAACAGGCTAAATGCGAGACGTTCTTTGAATTGACGGAAAAGAATCGCAAGTTGTCCCGCCGGACCCGCCTGAAAAAAGAAACCAAACAATACGTTCCCAAATTTATCGCTATTTCCAAGGTCTTTCAGAATCTCGACACGTTGGGCTTTGAACCGGTGTCATGGGACATGGAAGTGGAAGTCGTGCCTGTCAAAGTGCCAAGAGGCACTGACCTGCTGGCTTTGGCCCGTGAAGGTGGTATGACCTGGAACGAATTCCATAAATATAATCCGGCGTTTCGTCGTCAGGTCAGCCCGCCGCACATGGAGGCCTCTGCCTACCTGCCCGTGGCCAAGGCCGACAAGATGATGGCCTATCTGGCTGATCCCGGCTCCAGACCATTTGCCGGATACAGCCGTTATCGTATCCGTTCCGGTGATTCCTGGTGGCGCATTTCCAGACGGTTTGGCGTCCCCATTAATGTACTTAAAAGCGTCAATAATACCCGTTCCAATACATTGCGCCCCGGTCGGTACGTCATGGTTCCAGCTCATGGTTCCAGTAAGACTGTGACTGCGTCGGCATCGTCCTCTTCGTCCAAAACCAGGGCAATCGCGTCCAAGCGTGGCAATTATGTCGTCCGTTCCGGTGATACCTTGTGGTCTCTCTCTCAATCGTTCGGCACCACAGTGAATACGCTCAAGCGTTCCAATGGTCTGCGTTCCAGTCGTCTCAAGGTTGGCCAGAAGCTTTATATTCCGAACAGTTCCAGTGCAGCCACCAAGCAGGCCGTCAAGGAAGCTGGCAAAGTCAAGACTCAAATGGTGAATTACAAGGTGCGCCGCGGCGACAACCTGACCACCATTTCCCGTAAGTTTGGCGTCAAGGTCACGGACCTTCGTCGTTGGAACTCCCTCAATTCTCGCGGAACCATTTACGCGGGGCAGCGCCTTAAGGTGTACGTCCAGTAGTCTTGTGGTTCAGATGAAATAATGCCGTCTGGTTCGATTTGTCGAACCGGACGGCTTTTTTGTGGCGAATTGAAGGAACGTAAAGCGGTCTCCGGGGAGAGATTTTCCTTCAGCAACCCTTGTCAGAAAAGGGTTTACAGCGACATGAAATTCCGATACGTACAGTACTCTTCTTAATATGAGAGGTGGGGGTTTTTGCTCCTAACGCTGCTGAATTGCAGACCTTTCTTCCAAGGAGCGTAAAGATGTGGGAAGCGGTTCGTATGAACTGACCGCGCACTTGGGGCTCGACTGCCTCGGAACCGATGACCCGAATGTTGCTGGTCCTACATCTCGAAAATATACGTTAATACTACTTTGCCCGAGGTCCGTTGTGGAGGTAACCCATGGAAAAAACTACTGAATCTGTTGAAGTCCCCGAAATGGACATGGAAATGAATTTTGCTGATGCTCTTGATGAGTATCTGAATTCCGATTTCGGTGATCTGGACGAAGGCACCATTGTTTCTGGTGAAGTCGTCAAAGTCGACAAAGATTACGTGCTCGTTGACGTGAATTTCAAGTCCGAAGGACAAATTCCCGTTTCCGAGTTCACCGAAGCCGATGGCACTGTGACCATCGAAGTCGGTGAAAAGGTCGACGTTTTCGTCGCCCGCAAGAATGAAGCCGAAGGCACCATCTACTTGTCCCGTGACAAGGCCAAGCGGATGCAGCTTTTTGATAAACTGGAAGAGCTCCAGGAGAAGGACGGCGAAGTCGTCGGCCGCATCATCCGTCGCATCAAGGGCGGTTACACCGTCGATCTGGGCGGCGTTGAAGCATTCCTACCTGGTTCTCACGTTGATCTCCGTCCGGTCCCCGACATGGACGCTCTGGTCAACCAGGAATTCGATTTCAAGATTCTCAAGATCAACCGTCGTCGTTCCAACGTCATCGTTTCCCGCCGCGTGCTGCTCGAAGAGATGCGCAGTGAACAGCGTGACAAGTTGCTCGGCACCCTCGAAGAGGGCCAGGTTGTGGAAGGCAAGGTCAAGAACATCACCGAATATGGCGTGTTCATCGACCTTGGCGGCCTCGACGGTCTGCTTCACATCACTGACATGTCCTGGAAGCGCATCAAGCATCCCAAGGAAATGGTCAACCTGGGCGACGATCTCGAACTGAAGATCCTTAACTTCGACCGTGAAGGTCAGAAGGTCTCTCTCGGACTCAAGCAGCTCGTGCCTGATCCGTGGGAAAATATTGCTGAAAAGTACCCCGAGGATTCCCGTTTCAACGGTACCATCACCAACCTCGCTGACTACGGCGCATTTGTTGAGTTGGAGAACGGCGTTGAAGGTCTGGTTCACATCTCCGAGATGTCCTGGACCCGCAAGCTCCGTCACCCCTCCCAGATGGTCAAGGTCGGCGACGAAGTGGAAGTCATCGTTCTCGGCGTGGACCCGGAGAAGAAGCGTATCTCTCTCGGCATGAAGCAGATCTCCCCGAACCCGTGGGATGTCGTGGCTGAGAAGTACCCCGAGGGCACCGTCCTTGAGGGCGCTATCAAGAATATCACCGAATTCGGTGTGTTCATCGGTATCGAGGAAGGCATTGATGGCCTGATCCACGTTTCCGACATCTCCTGGACCAAGAAAATCCGTCACCCTTCGGAAGTCTACAAGTCCGGCGATTCCGTCCAAGCCAAGGTCCTTACCGTGGACAAGGAGAACGAGAAGTTCACCTTGGGCGTGAAGCAGCTGACCGAAGATCCCTGGTCTCATGTTCCTGCCAAGTACCCCGTGGGCCAGAAGGTCAACGGCACCGTCACCAACATCACTGACTTCGGTCTGTTTGTTGAGGTCGAGGAAGGTATCGAAGGTCTGGTTCACGTTTCCGAGATCAGCCGCAAGAAGATCAAGTCTCCCTCCGAGATGTTCAAGGAAGGCGACGTCATCGAAGCCAAGGTTATCCATGTATCCGCTGATGAACGCCGTCTCGGCCTGTCCATCAAGCAGACCAAGGAAGAGCCTGCACGCTCCGGCGGCGGCAAGTCCAAGTCCTTTGGCGGCGGCGGCATCGATGCCGGTTCCACCCTGGGCGACCTGCTCCGCGAGAAGCTGGAAGAAGCAGCTGGCGAAATCCCCATGGATGAGCCCGAAGCCGTTGTTGAGGAAGTGGTAGAAGCCGCTCCTGAAGCTCCGGTCGAAGAAGTTGTTGAAACCGAAGCTCCGGTTGAAGAAGCTGCAGCTGAAGAAGAAAGCAAATAAAGCGAGCCCATCATGCGTATGGAAGAGACCAAAACTCGTTTCTCCCAGCGCCACCCCCTTCTGTTTGGGGTGATGATGATCATATTGGCCGTGGCCCTCATATCGGGGGCCATGGCCTTTTTCCGTTCAATGGGGTGGACGCCTGGTTCTTTGTCCATGTCTGGCGACAAGGTCGGCGTGGTGCACATCGAGGGCATGATTCTTGATTCTACGGATGTGGTTTCCTGGATTCATTCTCTTGAGAAGGACAAGTCTATCAAGGGTGTGCTGTTGCGCGTGAATTCGCCTGGCGGTGCCATTGCTCCGTCCCAGGAAATATATCAGGCCGTGACCGAATTGAACGGGGTTAAACCCGTGGTTGCGTCGTATGGTTCCGTGGCTGCCTCCGGCGGCTATTACGCTTCTGTTCCGTCCCGACTTATTTTTGCCAATCCCGGTTCCATTACCGCTTCCATTGGCGTCATGGCTGAATTTGTGACTGTAACTGAAGCCATGGAAAAGCTTGGTATCAAACCCGAAGTGTTGACTACCGGCAAGTACAAGGCTGCCGGAACGCCCATGCGTGAGCTTTCCTATGAGCAACGTGAGCAGATGCACGGACTTATGATGGACCTGCATGAGCAGTTTGTGGATGACGTGGCGGCTGCCCGTACCATGGATCGTGCGCGGGTTGCGGCTGTTGCCGATGGACGTGCTGTGTCAGGGCGGCAGGCGCTTGCCCTTGGGTTGATTGATAAGCTTGGTAGTATGTCTCAGGCTGTGGCCAAGCTTAAAGAGTTGTGTGGGATTGAAGGGGAGGCTGTTCTTGTGGAAGGGCCTGTCGAAGATGTTCCGTTTATTCGAGAAATTCTTGGTGCGATTCAATTTGATATTTCTTCCAGTCTCCCGCAGGGGTGGACCTTTTCCTATAAATAGAGCGTATTGATTGAATAAGCTGGGGTTTCAACTTCAGTGGAGAGAAGAAGTATGGATGGTCGCTTTTGGGCGACCTTTTTTTATGGGATGCGCCTTCGGCGGGAGCCATTGTTGGGTGTTGAAGCACCCAACGTTTTCCATGCCCTTCGCGGGCGGTGGTCCGTTTTTTGTTGGGGCAAAAAAGGGACGAAAAAAGCCCCTTACGTATTTGGCTGCCCCCAGATCGAAGGCAAGAATCTGATCCAATCGAGTCGGCTCCATCCTATCAAAAGTATAAGCTCTGCCTCTCCGTAATATCTCAGTTTAAGACAAATTCCTTGACCCCCATACGGGAGTCGCCTCCTTCGATTGGTCAGCTTCTAAGCCTCCGATCAAGGGCTGAGGTCGGTCTTCGAAGGAAGAGCGGTGTTGGGGTGTTGAAACACCCCAAAGCCCTTTATGGTTATCGGTGGGACTAAAATCAAAGATGGGCACCTACAATGTGAAACTTCATACAACGACGAGCAGTTGATAGAGGGCCTTAGAGCCTGTCTTTCGCGGCGGAGTGTAGCCCGACCGCGTCTGTGCAACAGACACCTGTCGGGCAGTGAAGCCGCGTACAGGCTCTTGGGTCCGTTATCAGGATCACAGCGATGAAGGCGTTTTTTGCCTCCTTTTTTCCGCCTTAAAAAAGCAGGTCGCCGTAAAGGCGAAACACAAAGTATGGATAACGAACGAATTATCACTGCGGATGCTCGTACATCAAAAAAAGACGAATCTGCCAACCAGCAGATTCGTCTTCCATCCAATCAAAACCAAGAATACCTTTTGAGCAAATGAGATGTTCCTTCTCAGAAACCGTACCTCAAATATTCTTTATCCAACCGGTTAATCATCTGAATATACCGGTATGTTCCTTTTAACTGCGCTTCCTCGACAATCTGATACCCTTTGCTCCGGCAGGCCGGGCATGCATCAATGGGTATCTCAACGCCGAGGCAGAGCGGTCCCGAATCAGCACGGGTCTCGACTTTGTATAAACCACGACATGTGTCACAGACCGTGACAGTCTCTTGCTGGACTTCATTGATGCCGTCGGTGTCGTAATAGACTTGTTTGGGCCGAATAAAGGTATCCCCGGAAACCACGCCTTGTTTGCCATCCCCTTTAGCGTTGAACGGTGGAGGATTGAAATATAACTCAGGCAACTGTTTGCACAGCTCTTCGATGTAGGCTGAAGTTTGCGCGTCCTGTGCGATCATGTCGGGATTGTAGTTCGGTTCCTTGACGTGGGAGTAGTCCACTCCGGCCATGGCCAGACAGATACCAAGGTTGATGTAAGGCAACGCGCCCTGAATGGAATAGCCGCCTTCCAGTACCGCAATATCCGGCTTGAGCATCTCATTGAGGGTTGCATACCCTTTGGCCGAGAAATTCATGTTGGTGATCGGGTCCGAGAAGTGATTGTCCTGTCCCGCTGAATTGATGATCAGATCAGGCTTGAAATCATCGAGGATGGGCATGACGATTCGTTCCATTGCCATGAGAAAACCTTCATCCGAAGTGTTGGGCGGCAGTGGAATGTTGAGCGTTTTTCCCATGGCGTTGGGACCACCAAGCTCCTGTGGAAAGCCCGAACCGGGGTACAGGGTTCGCCCGTCCTGATGGATGGAAATAAACAGGGTGTCCGGGTCGTGCCAGTACACGTCTTGTGTGCCGTCACCATGATGGCAGTCCGTGTCGACGATGGCGACTTTTTTGCGACCGTACTTTTCGCGGATGTGTTCGATCATCACCGCTTCGATGTTGATGGTGCAGAACCCGCGCGAGCCGTGCACCACCTTCATGGCGTGGTGGCCTGGAGGTCGTACCATGGCGAATGCGCAGTCACGTTCGCCTTCCATCACCAGGTCAGCGGCCTTCATGGCCCCACCTGCGGAAATGAGGTGTGACCGAGTTGCAACGCTGGCCACTTCCGGGAAACAGAAATGCACGTGTTCCACATCTTCGACGGTCGCAACATCCGGTTTGTATTCACGAACGCCTTCAATGTCGAAGATGCCCTCTTCACGCAGTTGGTCCTGCGTGTAGAGCAGCCGTTCCTGCCGTTCGGGGTGCGTGGGGGAAATGGCCCAGTCAAATGCCGGGAAAAAAATGATGCCGAGGCGGTTATTCGATTTGAGCATGACTATTTTCTCCCCGCGCGAGTTTTGACCACGCCGGGCCTGACCTGACATTTCACGCGGATATTCTTGCCGACCTGATCATAGCCTTCCACCATGTTGAAGCTGGAGGTATGGGTGATCTGTGCATCCTCCGGCTGGAGAAAAACGCCCATGGAATCGAGCTGCATGGTCAACTGATTGACCGCGTCCTTTTCCGCATCCGATTGGTCGTAGCTGGTGGGGACGTTTTCTCGATAGGACAGGGTCGGGATGAACATGACGTGCCGTTGGGTGTCGGCAAAAAGTTCCAATTCCCAAGTCGTACGGGTCAGAGCCGCACCAATGGCGTTGGCAACGTCATAGTTATCCGGCACTTCGGTGGAAAGTTGGAAGCGTTTGAACATTTCCATTTTCATGGCTTCTGCCGGTCCGCCCATGAGGTAGACCTTTTTGGGCACAACCTTCTTGGCGTCGAGCAGTTCGTGGATAGTGTAGACCGGTTTTGAGTTGATCTCGTCAATCAGTCCGCGTGTGGCCGAGTGTATGGCGTCGGCTGCGTAAGCTACGGCTTTTTCAGCGAGAGTGTCAGCCTGTATGGAATGTTGTTCAGCATAGACTTCCATGGCCTTTTTCGAAGCTGTGATGTCACCCACTTCGGCAATGCCCGTGCAGTTGAGTGCATCGGTCAGTGTGACCTGCTTGCCTCCCATGCACACGGAAGGCCCGAGCCGGTTTGGTCCGACACGCACCTCGTCACCGACTACCGAGATGGCCGAGTCTCCACCGATGCCGATGGAGTGGACCTTGAGGGCTGTGACGAGAGTGGGGTGGGAGCCGATGGAAATGCCTTCGCGTTCAATGAGTGGTGCGCCATCTGCGAAGATTGCGATATCCGTAGTGGTGCCGCCGATGTCGAGAATTACCGAATCGTGGAAGATATCGGTCAAGGCGATGATGCCCATGACCGAAGCTGCGGGGCCGGAGAAAATTGACTGCACCGGCATGGTGCGGGACTGGTGCAGTGGCATAGTGCCACCGTCTGCCTTGAGGATGTTGACCTTGACGAGATTGAGCCCCATGTCGGCCAACGCTTTTTCCACGGCAGTGGCGAAATCGTTGTACAGACGCCAGACCGCGCAATTGAAGTAGGCCGTGGCAACCCTGCGCGGGAAGTTGAGCGCGCCTCCGAGTTGGTGGCCCAATGTCACGAAATCGGCCAAGTCACATGTGTCAATATCCTTGCAGTTACAGACCATGCGACGGATGAAATTTTCATGGCGTGGGTTGCGGGTGGAAAATTTGCCCACAGAAGCGAAGACCCGGACGCCGTTATCGCGGCATGAATCAATCGCTTTTGAAAGCTGACGATTGGACAGGGCGCGTACTTCGTTGCCGCGATGATCAATGGATCCGTCAATGACATGGAAGTCTTTGCACGGCATGAAATTGTGCGGGTCGATACCTGGACCGGACGTAACGATGACACCGACGTCTTCAGTCTTGCCTTGAACAATGGCATTGGTAGACAGAGTCGTGGATAAGTTGAGCTGTGACACCGACGCCTTGCCGATGCTCTTCAATATTGTTTCCAGAGCCTCTGTGACCGAGGAAAGCAGGTCCTCGTGGCGTGTGGGCACTTTGCAGGACGCAACGACCTTTACCCCCTGGCTCATGTCCATGGCCACTGCATCGGTATGAGTGCCTCCAACGTCGATTCCTAAAAGCATCGTGTCTCCTGAAATTTTTCAAGCATGGGCTGGATTTAGCACTCCATGCGCCAAAGGCGCAACCGTGGAATCGGTCAGTGGTCGAAATGCGTCGGGGAGTGGTCTTCATGTTTGCCTTATGACGTCATGTTCGTGTAGCGTGCGGAAGTCATAACAAAGAGACCCCCGCCCGAAGCGAGGGGAGGAGATTATACATGAGCAAGATTTTCATCGCAGGTGGCGCCGGACTCCTTGGAACAGCCTTGATTGCATCTCTCGAAGGAAAGGCCGAAGTGGTCGCAGGTGTGCATTCCCCGGAAAAGGGTGAGGCAGTGACAAAAGAGGGTGTTGAAGCCCGTGTTTTCGACTTCAAGGATGTTGATTCCATCGCTCAAGCCATGTCCGGTTGTGATCGCATGTTCTTGTCCATTCCCTTGCAGGAAAAATTGACTCGTTACGGTCATCTGGCCGTGGAAGCCGCCAAGAAAGCGGGGATTGAATATATCGTACGTTCGTCCGGTTATGCTTCCTCCTCTGACGCCCATTGGAGACTTGGCCGCGAACATGGCATGGTCGACCAGTTCGTGGAAGATTCAAAAATTCCCTATACCGTACTTCGTCCCAACTCCTTTATGCAGAATTTCATCGGTCCTTATATCGAGATGATCAAGGCAGGTGTTATCGCCCTGCCTGAAGAAGACGCTGCCGTCAGCTACATTGATGTAAAAGATATCGCAGACTGTGCGACCCGACTGTTGTTGGACAACACTGGTTTCGAGAACAGCTTCTATGCACTGACCGGTCCTGAAGGGCTGACTTTGTCTCAGGTGGCTGAGAAGGTTGCAGCGGCCAGCGGACGCGAGGTTACCTATACCCCGGCAGCCGAAGATGCATTCATTGCCGCTTTGCAAGGCAAAGGTCTGCCCCAGTGGAACATCGACATGCTGGTCAGCCTGACACGCGTGGTCAAGCTTGGCATGGCCGGCAATGTGACTAAGGCCGTGGAGTATTTGACCGGGACACCTGCACGGACCTTCGACGATTTCGTCGCAGAGAATGCCTCAGCCTGGAAGTAGTATTCATGGCGCCGCTCAAGGGGCAGGAAGAACTGCTGCGGATCATCCGCAAGATATCCGCTGGAAACTACAGCGACGAAATACTGGATTTGACCGGCCCTGAGTGTGCGCCGGAGATTCAGGAATTGGCCGAGGCCGTGGGGCTGATGATGGTCAAGATTGAGGCCAGGGAAGACCGGCTGGAACAGCTCCTGGCCAAGATTCGGCGTGATACAGTGAACACTGTGACCGCGGTTGTTCATGCCCTTGGCGCGCGGGATTCCTATTCCGAAGGTCACGGCGAACGGGTGGGCGTCTATGCCAGACGTCTTGCCCAGCGAGTCGGCCTGTCCAATGGTGAGGTGGAACGCATCCGCATCGCCGGAACCCTTCACGACATAGGCAAGATTGGTTTTAGCGATCAGATTTTTTCTAGCGACGATGAGCCACTGTCCCAGGAAATGATCGAGGAGATCCACAAGCACCCGGAGTGGGGGCGGGACATTCTTCAGAATCTCGATTTCCTTGGTCCTGCGCTGGAGTATGTCTATGCCCATCATGAACATATGGACGGCAAGGGGTATCCGCGAGGACTCAAGGGGGACGCTATTCCGTTTGGCGCGCGTATTATTACGGTGGTGGATTATTTTGACGCTATGACCACTGATCGTTCCTATCAGAAGGGCAAACCTCTGGACGAAGTGGTCGAAATTCTTCGTAGTCTGGCCGGTTCGACCCTTGATTCCGATCTGGTGGAAGCGTTCATTGTCGAGATCGAGGCCAATGGATTGGCTGGCTAGACGGCAAGATCGTACAAGATCGACAAATTTCCATTGTGTATTCTCCTTTGAAATTGAAGGAGAAATCATGGGCAATATCTTTACAGCATTGAATTCCGGTCGGATCGCAGGTCTTAACACCGAGACTGATGCCGGAGCACTCGAGTGGAATCCACACCCGACCTTTGCAGGTGTGGCAATGAAGCATCTGATGACCGGGAAGGATACGGACGGTCGGTTCAGCACGCATTTGGTGCGTCTTGAGCCGGGTGCGAAAATAGGCGACCATATCCATGAGAAGAGTTGGGAATTGCACGAGGTGGCCGATGGGAGCGGGGTGTGTCTGCTCAATGGTCAATGCATAGAGTATCAACCCGGCGTGGCTGCTGTTATGCCGGAAAGTGTGTCTCATAGTGTCGAGGCGGGAGAAGACGGGTTGTGTTTACTCGCCAAGTTTGTGCCGGCACTCATGGATTAGCGGATTTAATGACAGGGAACACCACCGAATTTATCGAAATACCGGGA
>Ga0070728_10004923_pt1 | contig 13491 bp, 7 predicted proteins | sample tdDd471_FD_66723 | JGI IMG/M metagenome (GOLD analysis project Ga0070728, IMG submission 66723) | Marine sediment microbial communities from the Atlantic coast under amendment with organic carbon and nitrate - tdDd47.1 | ecosystem: Environmental > Aquatic > Marine > Coastal > Sediment | place...
ATCGTCGCGGTGGCCGCCAACCAGACGGGACCGCGACCGGAAGTGCTGGCGCGGTTGGGTTCGGACGAGCTCGCCGGGGAACCGTGCGGACGCACGACGCACAAGCTGGCGCATCCGGAGGACGACGACATCCTGATCGGATGCGACGCGGCGGGGTTGACCAACCAGCCGGACGACGCGGCCTACGTGATGTTCGTGCCGATTCGATTGAACGGCGACGACCCGGTGATTCCGTTCACCTATGACGAGGTGATCCGCGCCAGCGACGTCACGTTCTTCCCGTCGCTGTACGAGCCGTGGGGCTACACGCCGGTCGAGAGTCTTGCCGCCGGCGTCCCGACCGTCACCACCGACCTGACCGGTTTCGGCCGCTACCTGCTGGAGCGCGAAGACGAAGAGCATCGCGGTGTTCTCGTCCTCCCGCTGGCGTCCGCCTCGGAAGAGGACGTGGACGCGTTGCTCGACCGCGCGCTCACTCGCTTCCTGGACGAAGATGACGTCCACCTCGAGCAGATTCGCGCCGACAGCGCGGCGGTGCTCGAGCGCGTCCGCTGGGAGCACCTCATCGGCAAGACGCTCTCGTCGCACGAGATGGCCCTGGCGCGCGCGGGCGAGGCACGCGTGGCGGCGCTGTCCCCGTCGTTGGCCGGCCGCGGAAGGCGCGCGGTCATTAGCCTGCCGTCGACGTCGGCCGAGCGCCCGCACCTGCACGCCTTCACCGTCGCGGCGGAAGTGCCGGAAAGGCTGCGGCGCATGGTGGCGCTCGCGCGCAACGTCTGGTGGAGCTGGCATCCCGAGGCACAAGCGCTGTTCGAGGAGCTCGATCCGGACGCGTATCGCAAGGCGAAGGGCAACCCCGTCGCCCTGCTCATGTCGCTGTCGCAATCCGCGATCGCGGCCGCATCCGCCAGCGCCGACTACATCGAGCGTTGCACGAACGTGCTGGCCGACTTTGATCGCTACCTCGATCGCGACTCGCAACCCATTGACGCCATCGCCTACTTCTCGGCGGAGTTCGCACTGCACGAGTGCCTGCCGATCTACAGCGGCGGTCTCGGTGTACTCGCCGGCGACCACCTCAAGTCGGCGAGCGATCTGCGTTTGCCGCTGACCGCGGTCGGCCTGCGCTACACCGACGGCTACTTCAGCCAGAAGATCGGACGCGACGGGCGGCAGGGGGTGCAGCCGCAAACGGCCGATCCGCGCACGATGCCGATGTCGCCCGTTCTCGACGCCGAGGGCGAGCCGCTGCGCATCACGATTCCGCTGCCGGAGCATGAGCTCCTCGCAACGGCGTGGCGTGTGGATGTCGGTCAGGTGCCGCTGTTCCTGCTCGACACCAACATCCCGGACAACGACGAGGGCAACCAGGGGCTGACCCGCAAGCTCTATCCTTCGGAGCGCGAGTGGCGCCTGCGTCAGGAAATCCTGCTCGGCATGGGCGGCTGGAAGCTGCTGCGCAAGCTCGGCCGCGAGCCGGAGGTGTGTCACCTCAACGAGGGTCACTCCGCCTTCCTGTTGCTGGAGCGTCTGCTGGAATTGGTCGAGGAGAAGGGGCTAACCTACGACCAGGCGGCTGTGGTTGTGCGCGGTAGTTCACTGTTCACGACCCACACGCCTGTCCCCGCCGGCCATGACCGCTTCCATGAGGAGTTGATGCGCCGCTACTTCGCGGGCATTGCGACGCGCCTCGGCCTCGACTGGGAAGAGTTCTTCGACCTCGGACGCACCTCGAAGGAGGACGACGAGTTCTCGATGACGACGTTGGCGCTGCGCCTGACCGGGCGCGCGAACGGCGTCAGCGCGCTGCACGGCGAGGTTTCACGGACGATGCTCGCGGATACGTGGCCGGGCCTGCACGAGACGGAAACACCGGTGTCGTCGGTTACCAACGGCGTGCATCTGCCGACGTGGTGCGGTCCGTTCCTGCGCCCCGTGATCGACGCGCGCCTTGGCCGCAAGTGGCTCGAAGAGAACACCGGCGCCGATGACTGGGCACTCGTGGGCGCGCTGAGCGACACGGAGATCTGGAGCATGCACGCGCTGCAGAAGCACCGCATGCTGGAGTTCGTGCGCGATCGCATCGAGAAGACCGGCCTTCGTCGCGGTCTTGCAGCCAAGACGATGCGGGATCGGCTCGAACAGCTCACCGACGATGCGCTCGTGATCGGTTACGCGCGCCGTTTCGCGCCGTACAAACGTGCGACGCTGTTGTTCCGCGACCGCGAGAGGTTGCTGGAACTGATGGACGAGAGCGATCGTCCCGTGCGGATCATCTATGCCGGCAAGGCGCACCCCGACGATTCCGCCGGTGGCGACCTCGTGCATGAGATCGTCTCGCTCACCGACGACCCGCGCTTCTCGGGCAAGGTGTTCTTCGTCGAGGACTACGACATGGACGTCGCGCGCTACCTCGTGACCGGTGTCGACGTATGGCTCAACACCCCCACGCGACCGCTCGAGGCTTCGGGCACAAGCGGCATGAAGGCCGCGCTCAACGGCGTGCTGCACGCGAGCATTCTCGACGGCTGGTGGTGCGAGGGCTACGACGGAACGAACGGGTTCAAGATCGGGGATGGGGCGGACGCCGCGGATCCCGAGGTTCAGGCGGAGCACGACAGCCGCGCGCTCTACCGCATGCTCGAGACCGAGATGATCGAGGAGTACTTCGATCGCGGCGCGGACGGCCTGCCGCGCAAGTGGATCGAGCGCATGCGTCGTTCGATGACGACGGTGCCCGCGTTCTTCAGCACCCACCGCATGGTGTCCGACTACGCCAAGTTCGGTTATGCGCCGCTGGGCGTGCGCGCGAGAGAGTTGTCGAACGACTCGTTCCGCGTCGCCCGTGACCAGGCGCAGCGCGAGGAGCACCTCGAGCAGGCGTGGTCGCAGGTGCGCATCGAGAACGTGTCGGTCACCGACGCGCCGGAGGGCAGCATCGGAATTGGCGAGGCGTTCGAAGTGCGCGCGACGGTCCACTTGGGCGATCTCACCGCAGACGACATCGCCGTCGAGTTGTATGTCGGGCAATCGAACACCGAGGAGGAACTCGTCGATCCGATCGTCGTGCCCCTCAAGCGCACATCCGAGAACGGTGACGATCCGGTGGAGTACACGGGCGGCTACATGCCGACCGGCGCCGGCCGCTTCCAATACGGCGTGCGCGTACGCCCCGCCATCGATGACGCGACGGAGCTTGCGCACCTCGGCCTCGTGCAGTGGGCGTAACCACTTTTCGCGGCACGCGCGCCGGCTAGCTCTTGGCGAGTTCGGCCGCGCGCTTGCCGAGCGCGGAGTCGCCCAGCGACTTCGCGATGGCGGTCAGCTCGCGCTTCTTCGGTGCGGGCAGCTTGCCCCCGGCGGCGCACGCATCGATGTACTTGCCGATGTCTTTTTCGAGCGCTTCGCGGATCACGACCAGGCGCAGCTTGATCGGCTTGGGCGGTCGCTTGAACGAAGTTTCGATCTTCACGAGGGCCTTGAGCGCCTCGGCGTACCTGCCCTCGATCGAGAGCAGATCGATGCGCACCTCGCCGGTCGCCAAGCTGTCCCACTGTTTGCGCGGAATGCCGTCGCCGTGCTCCTTGGTTAGCACTTTGCGCGCACGCTTGATGGCCGCAGAAAGGGACTTCACCGTCGGCTTGCCCTTCATCGCTTCGATCGCCTTGCCGGTGTGCGGGTCGACGATGGCGGTGTAGGGGATCTTGTTGCCGTCCATGAACGCCACGATTGCGTCCGTGTTCGACAGCCCCTTCAACTCGTCCACTGTCAGGCCGTCGAACTCGACCATGTACTCCACCTCGTCGCCGTACTCGTCCTTGGTCTTGTACGTCTGGAACGTCGACGCCTTCTCGCGCTCCGCCTTGTCGATCTCCTCCATGCAGATCACCTCGACCGTGTTCTGTGCGGCGAACTTCAGATACGTCTTGTTCTGCAGCACCGACCGGTGCACTGCCCAGCACGGGCCTCAGTAGAAGCCGTGGCGGTGGACGACGATGGGCAGATTCAACACCTGCCCCTCGGTGAGCGCGGCGGACCACGACTTGGCCCACTTGGGACCAGGCTTGGCCTTGCCGCCGGCGTGGGCGGGGGCGTGGACGAGCAGAACGAGAAGAGCCAAGCCGATACGCACCATCTTGAAAGATGATACGTCGCGGAGACGCACGATTGCGGACCGACCTCTAATCGATCATCTCAAGGATGATCAGCGTGGCGTCGTCGTTGAGGTTCGGCCCGACAAAGTCGAGCAGGTGGTGCTTGAGCGCCGGCGGGTCGAAGGCAGGTGCCTGCTCGAGAACGCGGGCGAGCCCCTCTTCCCCCAGCATTCCCCCATCACCATCCGAAGCCTCGCTGAACGCATCGGTGTACAGGACCAGCACGTCGCCCTGCACAAGCTGAACCGAGTGCTGCTCGTACTGCGTACCCGGAAGAATCCCGAGCGGGATGCCGCCGCGCTCGCCACGATCGGGCAGCAGTGACTGGAAGCGCCCGGTGTTCCGGTTGCCGCGCAGGATCGAAGGGTGCCCCGCGTAAGCGTACACAAGGCTGCGATCACGCGAGTCGAAGATCAACGACGCCATCGTCGTGAACTTGAAGTCGCCCGTGCGCCGCTCCAGAAATGCCGAGTTCACCTGCGCGAGCATCGACGAGTTGTCGTGCGCACCGATGTTCTCGACGAGCGCCTCGTGAATGATCCGGGAGACCTCGGCCGACTCGTCCCCGTGGCCACTCACGTCCGCCAGCACGACCTTGGACAGGATGCTGATCCCGCAGACCGAGAGAAAGTGGATGTCACCGCCGGCCCTGTGGCCGGAGTAGGGCTGCGAGTAGCACTCGCCCCGGACGCCGGCCAACTTGACCGAGACATCCGATTCCTGCGCGCCGCCCCAGACTTCAGTGCATTGAATTTCCCGCATCTCTTCCCCTTCGATGGCGCGCGACCGGAAGCGTTACGTGCGGTCGCGGACCTTGAGCAGATCCTCGTCGCTGCCCACAAGCACCAGAGTATCGCCCTCTTTGATTTCGCAGCCCGCCTGGGGGACCATCGTCACCTTGCCGCCGGCACTGCGGACCGAGATGACAGCGACGTTCATCGTGCTGCGCAGCTCGAGCTGCAGCAGCGTCTTCCCCATCATCCAGTCGGGCGCCGGCATTTCGACAACACCGTAGCCCTCGGCGATCGGGATGAAGTCGGCCGAGTCCTGCTTCGCGATGCGTTGGGCCAGCCGACGCGCCAGATCGCGTTCGGGCGAGAACGTGGAGTCGACCCCGACGCGGCGCAACACCTGCTCGCGGTCCGCCTCGGAGGCCTCCGCCCACACTTCCCCGACGTCGGCAGCTTTGAGGTGCATCGCGGCGAGGATGGCCGATTCGAGCGAACTTCCAATCGCGATGATCGCGAGGTCGAAGTGACTCGTGAGCAACTCCTTGAAGACCTCGGCGTCCCGCACGTCCGCGACCGCGGCGACCGACACGTGGTCCCGGACCGCGTTGATCGGTTTTTCGTTCCGGTCGATGGCGAGCACCTCGACGCCCGCCTTGGAAAGCTCGATGGCTATGGTGCGTCCGAACTCACCCAGGCCGACCACGATGACTCGTTTGGAACTCATCCGACGAGAACCCTTTCTTCGGGATAGCGCACACGGGAAACCGGGGATTCCCGCAGCACGAGGAGGATAAAGATACTGAGCGACCCGACGCGCCCGATGAACATGGCGGCGCACAGCACGAACTTCGACGCGGTCGTCAACTCGGCAGTGATGCCCATCGACAGCCCGACGGTGGCGCACGCGGAGACCGCCTCGAACGAATACGCGAGGAGCTTCTCCGGGCGATCCCCCTCCAGCAGATGGAGCAGGAAGATCGTCACAAGCACGACGCCGATCGAGAAGAACAGCACCGCAAACGCACGTCGCACGACCACGTCACTGATGCGGCGCGCGTGCAGCCGCACCTCCGTCCCGCCGACCAGCATGCGCCGCGCCGCCAACCACACGACCGCGGCGGTTGTCGTCTTGATGCCCCCGCCGGTCGAACCGGGGGACGCGCCGATGAACATGAGCGGCATCAGGATCAGCAGCGTCGTAGCTCGCAGGCCGCCCACCGGCACCGTGTCGAACCCGGCGGTGCGCGTCGAAGCGCTCATGAAAAAGGCGTTCCCGATGTCCCAGTCCTCGAGTGCTGCGTAGGCCAGCGTCCCGATGCCGAGCAGCACGAGCGAACTCGTGAACACCATGCGAGCGTGGAGACTGAAGCGCCGAGCGCCATTCTTGCGTAGGCGGAGATTGCGGCCGATCTCGATGAGGGTCACAAACCCCAGGCCTCCCACAATCAGCAGCGCGATGATCACGAGGCGCACCGCGGGACCGGCTCCCTGCAACGAGTCGCTGTTGACGCTGAACCCGGCGTTGCAGAACGCGGAGATCGAATGGAAGAGCGCGGGCCAGTGCGGCTCACCGGCCAAGCGCAACGCGACATAGCCGGCGCCTTCGCAAACCAGCGTCGTAAACAGCACCACCGCAAGCAATTGGCCGATGCGCCAGTTCATGACCGAGGTGTAGATGTCGCGAACCGCCGCCTCGTGCGCGAGACCGACGCGCTTGCCGACGAGGACCAGCGCCAGCACGCCGAAGGTCATGATGCCGATGCCGCCCAGTTGAATCAGGACCAGCAGGACGATCTGCCCCGCGAGGGTCCACTCCGTGCCCGTGTCGACGACGGCGAGCCCCGTGACGCACACCGCGCTCGTCGCCGTGAAGATCGCTTCGGTCGGGCCAACCCCGCCGTGGTGCATGGGCGGCAGCAGCAGCAGTCCCGCCCCGACCACGATCGCGAGCAGGAACGTTCCCGGCAGCAGCACTTCCGGACGGAGCCAACCACGCCGTTCCATTGCGGGGATTCTACGTCCGGGGGCCGTTTTCTATTCGTCGACCTCTTCCGCGAACCGGGCGCGACACTCGCGCGACAGCACGTCCGCGCGCTCCGTCCACGCGCTTTGCGGGAATGCCTCGCGGCATCGCGCCGCCGCGCTCCGCACCGCTTGAATCTCGTGACTCGCGGGTCCGGGACGCACATCGACGTCCTCCCCGTTGTCCACGGGCACCCACTCCAGAGGGAGAAACTCCAGCAGTTTCGACAGCGCCTCCACCCTGAGGAACAGGACCTCGTCGAGGCGCGGAGTCTCGGGGTGCCGACGCTGAATGCCCTCAAGCAGGACAATGGCGCGCGCAGCGCTGACACTCCGGGCCGTCCACTCGCTCCACGCATCCCGACTCCGCTCGCCGTGGATGTCGAGGATCTTGCCCGCGTGCATCGTGGCGCGCATGTAGACCGGGAAGAACAGCTTCGGGTGTTCGAGCGTGAACCGGACGAGGTCGATCGAGAGGGCCACTACCGCGTCCGGGCCGGCGTTCCGGATCTTCGCGTCGAACTCCGCGCACCGTTCCCAGAGCGCGAACTGCCGTGCGAGCGCGTCGACCGAGAGCGGCAAGGCTTCGGCCCGCGGGAACAGGCGTTCCGCGGGGGACCGACCCGCCGCGACCCTGTCGTAGTAGGCGCCGAGCCGCGGCAAGTCGGCGCAGGGTCCCGGGCGACGCAGGCGCCACGCGTGCGCGATGGTCGTGCCGGGGCTAATCGGGGAGTATCGTGCAACCGCATCCAGTGCGGCTTCGCACCCCTGCTCCGCCGCGATCCTCCGCAACACCACGTACGTCAACAGCGAACGATTGCGAGCACCGCTCTCGATCAACTTCTGCACCGCGGGGATCGGCAGCTTCCGTTCGACCATTCGCAGCAGGTCACGAAGCGCGCGGCTGGTCCGCATCTGGTCCGGAAGAGAGGCGGCACGGTCGTACCAGGCGGCAGCGAGAGCAGGTTCCGACCATTCCGCGCTATCGGCAATCGCAAGCGCGACATCGTCCGAGCCCGGGTGGCCGGCGTAGCGCGCCAGCCAATCCTTCCGGAGTTCGCGGGCGCGCTCGGTGCGGACACGCTCTCGGTAGGGAAAGCGCGCCTCCCGCTCCGGGTCCGCCAAGTAGAAGTAGTTGCGTCGCGCAAGAACCTCAACCGCGCGATAGCTGCGGAGGGTCCCCCGCGCGTCGGCGTTCGCGGCACCCGCCAGCAGCTCGATCTCGATCAACGTGTCGCGGAGTTGAGCGACGGCCGCGGGTGAACGCCGCTGCGCGAGCGCGTGGAACCGCTCCCCCATCGCAGCGTCACCCGCGAACGCAAGAGCGCAGATAACGTCCTCGACATCCGCCTCGTCCTCCGACGCGAGCAGCGGCGAGAGCACGCCCCGCGCTTGTTCGAGCGGAAGCACACGAACGGTGAGGAAGATGATGTTCTGGCGAGCGACCGGGTTCTCCGCCTTCTGCATCGCGTTGCGCAGGTGCTTTCGCGCGGCGGGAAACTGCTTCTCATCCACATCCCCCCACCGCGCGTAGTGCCGCAACGCCTCGCGCCACGTGCCGGCCTGCGCCAGGTCAGCGGGATCGGTGTCCTCGACGCGACGCAGGTCCTCCTCGACGACCGCCTGCTCGTCGACATCCGGCTTTCGCGTTGGAACCTCGGCTCCCGCTTTCGCACGCGCGCCCGCGCGCTCCGCGGCTGCGTGTCGCTCAGCCAACGAACCAAACCGTGGCGCAGCGGACCGGGTCAGGCGTTCACTGCCATTCTCCAACCCGTGCGCCAGCAGCACGCCCAGCGTGACCGCAATCGCCCCGAAAGTTATCCACCGCATCCTGTGGACTATACGTGAATAACCACCAACATCCGGGGGTTGCACGCACGGCCGCGCGCTCCCTCCCCCCGCCCCCCCTGCCCCGGACCGATTTGGCGCAATCCCCGCCACGCTAAGGACTTCGGTTGCATTGCATGGTCCTCACCGTCGGTACAATCCCGCCGGGAAAGCGCATTCACGCGACCGATGACGATTGACCTGAAGGGGCGGACGGTTTGTGGATATCAGCTCGACATCGAGCTGGGCCGCGGTGGTATGGGCACCGTCTATCGAGCCGAGACCAGTGAGGATGGACCCGCCGGCCCCGCTGGAACCCGCGTCGCTATCAAGGTTTTCCATCCTGAGCTGGTCGCCGATGAGCGATCGCTGGAGCGCTTCCGTCGCGAGGCGGAGATCGGCAAGCGCGTGCGCCACCCGCACGTGGTCCGGACCTTCGATGTGGATGCCGACGAGGTCGACGGGCAGCCCGTCCACTTCATGTCGATGGAGTACATCGAGGGCCAGACTCTCGACGACCTCCAGGCGGACCTCGGCACCGTCCCCGAACACCTGCTGTTCCAGATCGCCGACCAGGTGCTCAACGCGCTCGACGAGATCCACACGCTCGGCGTCATTCACCGCGACATCAAGCCCGAGAACATCGTCATCACGCCGGACCACCGCGTCCTGCTGATGGACCTCGGCATCGCGCGCATGTCCGAGGGCGGGCACACGCTGACCGAGGCGGGCGAGTTCGTCGGTTCGCTGTTCTACGCCGCGCCCGAACAGTTCATCGGGCAGACGGTGACGGGTCGCTGCGACCTGTACGCGTTCGGAATGGTGCTCTACAAGCTCGCGACGGGCGTCAACCCGTACGAGGCGATGGACCTGTCGCAGATGCTGGGTGCGAAGCTCCAGAACGAGGTCGATCCGCCGACGCAGTACTTCGCCGACCTCGATCCGTTCTGGTCGGCGGTCATCGTCACGGCCACCCGCCGCGAGATCGCCGAGCGCTTCAAGGACGCTGCCGAATTGCGCGCCATCCTTCAGGACGGCGACAAGAGCGGGTGGTGGCTGGCGCGTACCGCGGATCGCGCGACGCCCAGTGCCCTTCCGGCGCTCAAGCGACTGCGCCTGCAACGCGATGTCTCATTGATCGGTCGCACTCGCGAACTCGAGTCGCTCCGCGCGGCCTATCAGCGCGCTGCCGAGAATGGCCACGTACTCGCCCTTGGAGGCCCGTCGGGTGTCGGCAAGTCGCGCCTCGTCTTCGAATTCATCGAAGGAATCGCTGCATCGAGTGGACCCGCCATTGGCGCAGGGCGCTGCGTCGGCAGGGGCGGACGCAACTACCATCCGTTCCTCGAGGCATTCGGCGACCTGCTCAGCATCGAGGAGTTGGATCGCGCGGAATTGATCGAACGCCTGCGCGAACTTCTCCCGAATGCGCCGGGTATCGTCGAGCCGCTCGCTGCGTTCGTGCAGGGCGACGCGGGCGCCAAGGTCGAAAAGGACGCGCTGCTGGCAGCCGGCAGCGACTTGCTGCGTTCGCTGGCCGCCGAGCGACCCGTCGTGATGGTCATCGAGGACCTGCACCTCGCCGGGCCCGAGTCGCTCGACATGTTTGCCTACCTCGCGCGTTGCGTGGAAGGGCATCCGATCCTGCTCGTCGGCGTCTACGCCGACGACGAAGTGGAGGACGGATCGCCGTTGCACGAGGTGCTCACGCGCATCGGCACTCACGAATCGCACGAGGTCATCAAGCTCGCACCGCTGTCGCCCGAGGCGTCCGACGAACTCGTCGGCGCGGTCGTCTTGCAGCCGCGCACAACGAGCGCGCTCGCGTATCCGTTGCACGCGAGGACCGACGGTAATCCCCATGTGATGCTCGAGATCCTGGCGCACCTGAAGACCAGCGGCGCGCTCGTGCCCGAGGGCGAAGGGTTCCAGCTGGTGCGCGCCCTCGACGATGAGTCGATGCCCGCCAGCCTGCAGGACCTCGTCAATCTGCGCCTCGGCAAGCTCGATGAGGATCAACGCGAAGTGCTCGAGGCCGCCGCGATCCTCGGCTACATGTTCGACGCCCCGCTGCTGGCGGCGGTGCTCGAAGTCAAGAAGATCAAGCTGCTGCAGCGCCTCGCGGTACTCGAACGCAAGTTCCACCTGATCAAGAGCTCCGGCCGCAGCTCGTTCCGCTTCGTGAGTCATCAGTTGCAGGAAGCGGTCTACGAGAGCATCAGCCCGGCACTGCGCATCGAGTACCACGCCGTCGTCGCCGAAGCGATCCTTGAGGATCTCGAGGACGAGCAGCCCGATCCCGCCACCGCCTACGCGCTGCTGCGCCACCTGCTGCTCAGCGAGCAGGCGCTCGAGGGCGAACCGCATCTCGAGCCCGCACTCGAATACGCAGGCAACCAACTTCACGCGGCCGACGCGGCGGTGTTCTTCGAGAAGCTCGGAGACGCCTTCCGCATCGGACGCCCCCCTGCACGCCTCGCGATTGCGACCCGCCTCTGGAATTCCTACGAGATGCTGAGCCGGCACTCGGACGAGCTGCGCGTGCTCGACGAGGCTCGCGTGCTCGCGGACGAGATCGGCGAGCCCGGACCGCGCGGGCGCATCCTCTCCTGCCTCGCCGCGACCCACTGGCTCTCCGGAGAAATGGACAAGGTCGCAGAGGAAGCGCCGGCGGCACTCGAACTGCTCACGGAGGCGGACGATCGGCTTTGGGTCGGCAAGACGCTGCAGACTCTGGGCGGGCTGGCCTACCGCAAAGGAAACCTGGAGGAGGCGGGCACGCGCTGGCGCAAGGCATTGGAGTTGCGCCGAGAAATCGGCGATCGCAAAGGCGAGATCAGCTCGATGATGGCACTCGCCGCGGTGATGCCGGCGATCGGCGAGGCGGAGGACGCGCTACCGACCAAGCAGGCCGCGCTCACCATCGCGCGCGAGATCGGAGAACGGCGTTTCGAATCCGGCCTGCTCAACAATATTGCGCGCTCGCTGGAGGCCGGCGGCGACATTCAGGGCGCAATCGCGTCCACCGAAGAGGCGGTGGCGCTGACGCGGGAGCTCGGCGATCAGAGTACCGAGGCTATCGCGCTCGGTAACCTCGGCAACCTGTATGCATCGATCGGCCACGTCGATCGAGCCAAGCAGTGCCTCGCCCGCGCCATCGAGGTGTTCCGAGAGATCGACCGCCCGAACAGCGAAGTCATCAAGCGCATCCAGCTCGGCGAGGTGCTGGCGACCTACGGGGATCGCAAGCGCGCGCAGGAAGAGCTGCTCAAGGCGACGCAGATCGGCATGAAGATCGACAGCCTGCTTGAGGTCGCCCGAGCGGAGCGGACCCTCGGCCGCTTCCTGCACGAGTGGGGCAAACAGGACGACGGATGGCAGCATCTCGAGCGGGCGCTCACCATCGACACCGACGTCGGCGACGACGAGGGCCGGGCGACGACGCTCACTCTCATGGGCCATGCGCGGCTCAACGAGAAGCAGTTCGATCAGGCCACCGAACTCCTCGAGGGGTCTCTCGCCGCGAGCAAGGTCATCTCAAGTGAGACGCTCGTCACCCAGTGCCGCCTGGCCTCCGCGCTCAAGGGCGCCGGCAAGGAGGATGAGGCGAAGCGACACACCACAACCGCCGAGAAGACTCTCCAGGAACTCGCCAACCTCTCGCCCGAGCACGCCCCGGAGATCCACTTCCGCTTGTCGGGACTCGCGGACGACGAAGACGCGCACCGTGAACACCTGACGCTTGCGCAAAGCCTCGTGTCCATGCGCGCCAATACGATTCGGAACGGCGGCTATCGCGAGCACTTCATGACGCAGAGCGGCCACAACCCCGAGATCATGGCGGCCGCGAAGGAGGTCGCCAGCCGCGACTCCGACAAAGACGCCCCCATCGACGAGGCCCCGGAGGACGACGTCGATGAGGGCGAGGATTGGTTCAACGACTAGGTTCTGGTTCGGATCCAGACCTGGCAACTACGCAGCCCGACGGCGGCGATAAACCAGCGCCCCAGCGGCGAGCGCAAGTCCAAGCGTCACGAGCGTTCCGGGTTCCGGAACCGGGTTCGCGGAGGTGCCCTGAGCGCTGATCGTGGGCTTCCCGGTGATCGGATCGATCGGGCCAAACGGGAGGATTACGATCGTCGGGATCTGAATACCGTTCGGGTGCGGAAAGATGACTTCTTCGAGTCCGCTCGACGAGAACTGCTCCTGGTTGATCGGATCGGCGTAGATCTGGTTCAGGCGCTCACGGAAGCTCGGATCCATCGGACTCCCGTCCGGCAGGACGTTCGGGTTGAAGCGCTCGACGAAGTCGAGGTATAGCTCGGCCGGAATGCCTTCCAGCACCGAGCCGGGATCACCGAAGGCCTGCGCGGCCAGGTCGGGCCGTCCACGGTCCATCAGGAACTCGGGAAACGAGCCCGCGCCGCCCAACTGGATATCAGCCCAGGAAGCGACGAGCGCTTGCTGGATGTCGGGATCGACATCTCCGATGTCACCCGTATAGATGTGCGGCGAGCCGAACTGCGCCTCGATGATGCCGAGGACGACCGCCGAATCACCTGCGCTGAGAGTCGTGTCCTGGAACGCGGCAAACTCCTCCGGAATGACCCACTCGATCGCGGGGAACGTGCCACCGGGCGCACCGCCCGGAGGAGGAGTCCCGAAGATCAGGAAGCTGAGTTCCGAGTCGAGTCCGAGCGCCCCTCCCTCGGTCGGCACTGCAACCGAAATCGAACCCGCCTGCTCCCGCCCGACAA